>Ga0208080_1000659_pt1 | contig 17248 bp, 13 predicted proteins | sample NGESurdeep092012_3_FD_184476 | JGI IMG/M metagenome (GOLD analysis project Ga0208080, IMG submission 184476) | Arctic peat soil microbial communities from Barrow, Alaska - NGEE Surface sample 210-3 deep-092012 (SPAdes) | ecosystem: Environmental > Terrestrial > Soil > Wetlands > Peat ...
GTCGGCATCGCGCAGGCCATCATCCACAACCCGGATGTGCTGATCCTGGATGAGCCCACCAGCGGTCTCGACCCCAAGCAGATCATCGAAATCCGCGAACTGCTCAAAGCGCTCTCCGGCGAGCACACCATCATCCTCAGCACCCACATCCTGAGCGAGGTGGAGCAGTCCTGCGAACGCGTCATCATTATTAGTCAGGGCAAACTGGTGGCGCAGGATTCGGTTGCCAACCTGACCAACCGCCTGCGCGGCGCCGAAGCCGTCAGCCTGGAAGTGGAATCCGCCGACGGCCACCCGAACCCCACCGAAGTGCAGGGACGCCTGGAACAGGTTTCGGGCGTCAGCCGGGTCATGATGAAGGATTCCAAGGGCGGCCGGCTGAGCTTCGAAGTGGAAAGCCTGCAAGGCCGCCACATCCGCGCCGAACTGGCGCGCAGCGTGGTCAACTCCGGTTGGAATCTCAGCGAACTGCGCGCCGTCGGCCTGAGCCTGGAAGACATCTTCCTGCAGCTCACCACCGTGGAAACCAAAGAAGACACGAAAGAAGAAGGAGGCCAGCGTTGAGAAACATACTCCTCATCTGCAAAAAAGAACTCAAGAGCTATTTCGCATCCCCCATCGCCTATCTGCTGATGGCGTTTTTCGGCCTGATCTTCGGATTCGGCTTCTTCACCGCCACGCGGGATTTCGTGCGCTTCAGCTTCCAGTCCCAGATGATGGGCCAGCAGCAGCCGATGAATGTGAACGACCAGATCATTCGCCCGCTGCTCGGGTTCGCCTCCACCATCGCGCTCTTCCTGGTGCCCATGATCAGCATGCGGCTGATCGCCGAAGAGAAGCGCACCGGCACCATCGAGCTGCTGTTGACCTCGCCCATCAGGGACATTGAGATCATCCTCGGCAAGTGGCTGGGCGCGGTGGTGCTTTTCCTGTGCGTGCTCGGCATGTCGATGCTCGACGTCGCCATGCTCTTCGCCTGGGGTAAACCCGATCTGAAACCCGTGCTGATCGCCTACCTGGGACTGATCCTGCAAGGCGCCTGCCTGCTGGCCATCGGAACTTTCATCTCCACCACCACGCGCAACCAGATCGTGGCCGGCGGCGTGACTTTCTTCGTCTGCCTGCTGCTCTGGCTGCTGAGTTGGTTCACCGCCTTCGATTCCGGCCCCGCCTCGCAGGTGGTCAACTACATCTCGATCGTCACCCATTTCGAAAACTTCAGTAAGGGCGTGCTCGATTCCAAAGACGTGGTCTTCTATCTCTCCATGATCTTCTTCTCACTGTTCATTACCTCGCGGGCGATGGAATCCGTCAGGTGGAGGTCGTAACATGGCTGCCAGCTTTCTCAAGTCCCGACAAACCCGATACACGGCCTACGCCGCCACTTACATCCTAGTGATCCTCGCGGTGCTCGGCGCCATCAACTTCCTAGCCAACCGCTACGACAAGAGCTACGATTCCACCAGCAACAAGCAGTTCAGCCTCTCCGACCAGACCATCAAGGTGGTGGGCAACCTCAAGAGCGACGTCAAGCTGACGTACTTCGACGAAGCCACCCGCTTCCCGCAGGCGCGCGATCTGCTGGACCGATACACCGCCCTTTCTCCGAAGCTGAAGGTGGAATTCATCGACCCGACGAAGAAGCCGCAGCAGGCCAAATCGGCCGGCTTCCGCCGCGACGTCATGATCCTGGTGGATAGCGGGCTGCGCAAGGAAGAGGCCAAGAGCCTCACCGAAGAGGAAGTCACCGGCGCGCTGATCCGTTCGCTGAAATCGGGCGAGCGCAACGCCTGCTTCGTGAATGCCGCCAACGAGCACTCGATCGACGACGAGGCCGCCACCGGCTACTCGCTGATGAAGCAGTTGCTGGAGCGCGACAATTACAAGACCCGCACCATCGATTTCAAACCCAAGGCCGCCGAGCCCGGCAAGACGCTGGCCATCGGCCAGACGCCGGCCGCCGCGGCAGTGGAAGTGCCCAAGGACTGCCTGACGCTGGTCATCGGCGGACCGCAGCTCGCCTATCCGCCACCCATCGTCGACGCCATCAAGAAGTACGTGGAAGGCGGCGGGCACGCGCTCTTCCTGCTGGATAACGTGATGAAGATCGGCCGCGGCGAGCCTACCGCGGAGAACACCGAACTGGTCGCGATGCTCTCCGCATGGGGCGTCACGCCGAACAAAGACCTGGTGCTGGATCTCAGCGGGATCGGCAACATGTTCGGCGCCGGCCCCGAAATCCCCATCATTCTCGCCTACGAGGCGCACGCCATTACGCGCCCGCTGACCCGCGTGCCCACGGCGTTCCCCGTGCCGCGGTCGCTAGAGATCAAGTCCGGCGGCAAGAGCACGGTGGAGAAACTCTTCGGCACCACCGAAGACAGCATCTCGGTGAGCGAGGTTGCCGCTAACGGCGCGATCGACCCGAAGAAGGGAAAGAAGGGGCCGTTCACGCTGGCCGCCGCGGGTACCCTCACCGGCACGCCGAGCGGACGGTTCGTAGTGGTGGGCACCTCGCAGTGGGCCGAAAACCGCGCCATGGGCTCGCGCACGCTGGGCAACCGCGATCTGTTCATGAACACGATCAACTGGCTGAGCGCCGACGAAGACCTGATCAGCATCCGTCCCAAATCCACCGAAGACCGGCCGCTCACGCTGACGGCGCAGAAAATGAACCTGGTGTTCTGGCTGAGCGTGGTGATCTTCCCGCTGGGCATCGTCGGGTTCGGCCTAGCCACCTGGTGGAAGAGGAGATAATCCATGAAGCCGAAGGGACTCCTCATTGCCGTCGTTCTTTTGGCTGTTCTGGGGGGAGTAACCTGGTGGAGCAATAAGAGCCAGGCCGACAAAGCCAAAGCGCCCGCCGCCGACGCTCCCGCCAAGCTGCTGACCATTCCGGACGACCAGTTCGTGGAGATCAAGATCAAGAAGGTCACCGATGAACTCCTCGCCCTGAAACGCGAAAACGGCAAGTGGCAGATGACCGCGCCCAAGCCGATGGCCGCCGATCAGGACGCCGCCGGCTCCATGGTTTCCACCCTGGGCAATCTCAACGCCGATAAGGTGATCGAGGAGAAGGCCACCGACCTCAAGCAATACGGCCTCGACATCCCCACGCTCGACGTGCAGATCGTGCGCAAGGACGGCAAGACAGACCGCCTGCTGATCGGCGACGACACGCTCAACGGAAGCGGCGCCTACGCCAAGCTGGCCAATAACGCCAAGGTGGTCACGGTCGGCAGCTTCACCAAGACCAGCCTCGACAAGCGCCCCGACGACCTGCGCGACAAGCGCCTGCTGACCTTCGATGCCGACAAACTCTCGCGCGTCGAGCTTACCGCCAAGGGTCCGGCGGTGGAATTCGGCAAGAACGGTCAGAACGAGTGGCAGATCGTCAAGCCGCGCCCGTTGCGCGCCGATGGATCGGCGGTGGATGGCCTGGTGAGCAAGCTCAAAGACGCCAAAATGGACCTTTCCGAGGCGGAAGCCGCCAAGAAGTTCGCCGCGGCCACCAAGGTGGCCACCGTCACCGTCACCGACGCCGGCGGCACGCAGACGATGGAAGTCCGCCGCGACAAAGACAAGAACGTCTTCGCCAGGAGTTCCGCCGTGGAAGGCCTGTACAAGGCCAACGCCGATCTGGCCGACGCCATCGATAAAGGCATGGACGATTTCCGTAATAAAAAACTCTTCGATTTCGGCTTCAGCGATCCGAGCCGGGTCGAGGTCAAAGGCACGGGCTACACCAAGGCGGGCGACAAGTGGACCGCCAACGGGAAGACCATGGACAACGCCAGCGTGCAGACGCTGATCGATAAACTGCGCGACCTGGCCGCTACAAAGTTCGCCGAAAAGGGCGGTGGAGAACCCGTTATGGTGGCGAGCGTGGTCTCCAATAGCGGCAAGCGGAACGAAAAAGTCTCCATTAGCAAGCAGGGGACGCAATATTTTGCGCAACGTGACGGCGAACCCAGCATCTATGAACTGGACAGTAAGGTTGTCGAGGACCTGCAGAAAGCCGCTTCCGAAGTGAAAGAAGCGCCGCCGGAGCAACCGAAGAAGAAATAAGCGGAGAGCACGCTCTAAGTCGGTGAAGCCGGAACTAAGGAAGTTTTCGATTCAACGCAGAGACGCAGAGAACGCAGAGATAAGCGCAGAGAAAACTGAAAACAAGATAGACACAAATCCGGCTGCCTTGCCTGCTTCTGCTTCTCTGCGCTTCTCTCTGCGTTCTCTGCGTCTCTGCGTTGAAAAAGCATTTACCAGGTAAAAACCACTTACCCAATGAACGGCCTTCTCACCGACCTTTACGAACTCACCATGGCCGCCGGGTACTTCGAGTGCGGCAAGGCCGGCGAGAAGGCCACCTTCGAATTCAGCATCCGCCGCCTGCCCGCGAACCGCAATTACGCCGTCATCGCCGGCCTCCCCCAAGTCGTCGACTACCTGCTTAACCTGAGCTTCACCGGCGAGGAAATCGCCTACCTGCGGGCGCTTCCCCAGTTTGCCCAGGTGAGCCCCGCCTTCTTCGACTACCTGCGCGACTTCCGCTTCACCGGCGATCTCTTCGCTGTCCCGGAAGGCACCCTGCTCTTCGCCGGCGAACCCGTGCTCACCATACGCGCGCCGCTCATCGAAGCGCAGATCCCGGAAACCTACCTGCTGAGTGCCGTCACCTTCCAGACGCTGATCGCGTCCAAAGCGGCGCGCTGCACGACGGCCGCCGCCGCTCGGCCCGTCGTCGAGTTCGGCACGCGGCGCGCGCACACTCCCGAAGCTGGTACGCTGGGCGCGCGCGCGGCCTACCTGGGCGGCTGCGCCGGCACCAGCAACACGCTCGCCGGATTCCGCTACGGCATCCCGGTGATGGGCACCGCCGCTCACTCCTGGGTGATGTCGTTTCCCTGCGAGACCGACGCCTTCCGCAAACTGCAGCGCGTCCTGGGCCCGGCCACGGTCCACCTGCTGGATACCTACGACACGCTGGAAGGCGCGCGCCGCGCCGCCGCTCTCGGCGGCCCGATGTGGGGAGTCCGCCTGGATAGCGGCGATTTCGACGCGCTCTCCCGCCAGGTGCGCGGCATCCTCGACGAGGCCGGCCACGCCGGCGCCAAGATCATGGTGAGCGGCGATCTCGACGAATACCGTATCCGCGACCTGGTCGCCAATGGTGCGCCCATCGATTCCTTCGGCGTCGGCACGCAGCTCTCTACCAGCGCCGACGCGCCGCACATGAGCGCCATCTATAAAATGGTGGAACTGGAAATCTGCGGCATCAAGCGCTTCACCGCCAAGTACAGCGACGACAAGTCTTCCCTTCCCGGCGCCAAACAGGTCTTCCGCGACGCAGCGCGCGACGTGGTGGCGCGCTCCGGCGAATGCGGCAAGGGCGAAGCGCTATTGCGCCCCATCATTCTCGGCGGCCGTCTGATCGAGCCGCTGCCCACGCTGGCGCAGGCCCGCGACCGCGCCGCGCAGTCGATCGCGAATCTGCCGCCCGCTCTGCGACAATTGGAGGTAGCGGAGCCATGGCCGGTGATCCAGAGCCGCGAATTGCGCGAGCTGATCGGCCAGACGCGCTCCAATCTGCGCGGATGAAAACCATTTTCTTCGACATCGATTCGCAACTGGACTTCCTGTACCCCGCGGGGGCCCTCTACGTCCCGGGCGCCGAGCGCATCGTGCCCACCATCGCGCGCCTCAACCGGTACGCCGCGGCGCACGGCATCCCGGTGGTCTCCACCACCGACGCCCACACGGAGAACGACCCCGAATTCCAGGACTGGCCGCCGCACTGCGTGGCCGGCACGACCGGCCAGCACAAGGCCGAAGCCACGCTCTTGGAGAGACGCGTGGTGGTGCCCAACCGGGACTGCGACCTGGCGCTCGATGGGGCGCAGCAGATCGTGGTGGAAAAGCAGCACGTGGATGCCTTCACCGCGCGCAATCTCGCGCGCGTGGTGGAAACGCTGGCGGCCGATCGCTTCGTGGTGTATGGCGTAGTGACGGAGATCTGCGTATTGTTCGCCGCGCGCGGCCTGCTGAAATACGGCAAGCCTGTTACTATCGTGACCGATGCCGTGGCGGCGCTCACCGCCGAGGCTTCCGAACGGGCGCTGGAAGAGATTTGCGGCGCCGGCGGCAGGCTGCTACGAAGTTCCGAAATCGGTTGACGCGGATTCACCGCGGAGACGCTGAGAACGCAGAGGAAGCGCAGAGTTCAACGCCACGGACGGGGTCCTTGGTGGAATGGGATGGGAAACCCGGAAGAATGCCCCCAAGAATGGGGGCGGCCCAGAGGGCACCCCGCCTGAAAGGCTACGCTACGGTATGGGTTCCAGGAGAGAGAAACAAAAACAAGCTATGAGATACATCGCCTTCGCACAGCCCGGTCCGCCGGAAGTTCTCCACCTCGCCGAGGGTCCGGCGCCCGTGGCGGGGCCTGGAGAAGTGCTGATTCGCGTGGAGGCCGCGGGCGTCAACCGTCCCGACGTGCTGCAACGCGCCGGCAAGTATCCACCGCCGCCGTCCGCGTCGCCTATCCTCGGACTGGAAGTCGCGGGCATGATCGCCGCCGCGTCCGCGGACTCCGGGTGGCGCGAGGGAGACCGCGTCTGCGCGCTGGTCCCCGGCGGCGGATACGCCGAGTATTGCCTGGCGCCCGGGGTGCAATGCCTGCCGGCGCCGCGGGGCCTCTCCATGCAAGAGGCCGCCGGCATCCCGGAGACTTTCTTCACGGTCTGGGCCAACGTCTTCCAACTCGGACACCTGGCAGCCGGCGAGCGCATCCTGGTGCACGGCGGCACCAGCGGCATCGGCACCACCGCGATCCAACTCGCCCGCGCGTTGGGCGCCACGGTATTCGCCACGGCGGGGAGCGAAGAGAAGTGCCGCGTCTGCGTGGAACTCGGGGCGGAACGGGCCATTAATTACAGGGAGCTCGATTTCGCCAAAGAGTTTCGCGAGATCGATCTGGTGCTCGACATGGTGGGTGCGCCTTACACGCCGCGCAATCTGGAGGTGCTGGCCGCGCGCGGGCGCTTGGTGCAGATCGCCGTGCAGCAAGGCGCCGAAGCCAGCGTAAATCTGGCGCGGATCATGCAAAAGCGCCTCACGGTGACCGGCTCCACCATGCGCCCGCGCCCCATCGCCGAGAAGGGCGGTATCGCGAGCGAACTGCGCACCCGCGTCTGGCCGCTGGTGGAATCGCGCGCGGTGAAGGTGCTGGTGGATCGCGTCTTCCCGCTGGATCAGGCCGCCGCCGCGCACCGGTACATGGAGAGCGGGGCGCATATTGGGAAAATCATTCTGGCGATGTAGGGCAAGCTCCACCGCGTCCAAAACCGTAAGGATCTTACCGTTCGGCGCCGTATCCCTTTTGTTTTCCGCAACGAGGGAAACACAACCGTAAGACCGTTACTCTTCCTCCAGCGCGCCCATCTGCTCCAGCAACTGGTAGGTCCGCTTGGCCTCGGCCTCATCCACTTTGCCGACCGCGAAGCCGACGTGGACCAGGACGTAGTCGCCGACCCCTGCCTCCGGCACGAAGTCCAGATAGACCTGACGGGTGACGCCGCCGAACTGCACTTTGGCGACGCGGTTCCAACCGCTATCCGCCGTCTCCAAAACCTTACCGGGTATGGCCAGACACATGGGAGCCCCTCTTCTACTGTAGCGTAGCCTTCCAGGCTGCCACGTCGGCGTCCTTGCCGACGTTCTTCAAAGAATGCCGACACGAATGCCGGCATGGCAGGCGGGACGCCTACGCTACAAACCTTTTACCTTCCAGCCCTCGCGATATTTGGTGCGGACGTGGTGGTTGGCTGCCGGCGAATTGGTGAATTTCAGTTTGGCGGAGTTCCACTCGAGCGTGGTCTTGGGGAAGCGCGTGGCCAGCGGGCCGAGCAGCACGGCTTCGGTCAGCGGACCGGAGTAGTCGAAGCCGGTGGTGGTCTTGCCGTTGCCCATCACCGCTTCCACAAACTGGTGATAGTGGTTCACGGTCTCGTGCCGCGGCATCGGAAAGTCCTTGAACTGGTCTTCGGGTAGCAGCACCGGCATGGCGATGTGCGGCAGCAGCATCACGCCCTTGGTGCCGACGAAGAGCGAGCCCTGGCCGGGCAGTTGGAGCGATCCGGCGAGTGCCTGGATTTCCTCGGGCGGGCGGGCATCGCCATCGTACCAGGTGACGGGCACGGTCTTGCCGTCGGTCACCGAAGTCCCCGGGAACACGTAGTGGATCACCGAATGGAGCGCCCAACTCTGCCCGTTCGGCGCGGCGCCTTCGGAGCGCACCGAGAGCGGCGCAGCGAGGCCCAGCGCGCCGAATACGGGATCGAGGATGTGGCACCCCATGTCGCCGAAGGTGGCGGTGCCGAAATCGATGCGCTTGCGCCAGTTCACCGGATGGTAGGCATCTAGGATGAAGGCGCGCGGTTGCGCCACTCCGATCCACCGATCCCAGTTGAGGGTGGAAGGTACGGGGTCGGTGCGCTCGGGCAGCGGATCGGTATCGCCCCACTTCTTCTCGCTGAACGAATGCACTTCCTTGATCTTGCCGATGGCGCCGCCTTGGATCAACTCGACTGCCGTCTGGTACTCGCGGGCGGAATGAATCTGGATGCCCATCTGGGTGACCAGATTCTTCTGGCGGGCCATGGCGGTGAGCATGTGGACTTCGTGGACGCTGTGCGCCATGGGCTTCTGCTGGTAGACCGGAAGCCCCAGGCGCATGGCGGACATGGCCATGGGCGCGTGCATATGATCGGGCGTGCCCACGCAGACGGCGTCGATGTTGCGCTTCTCCTTGGCGAGCATCTGGCGCCAGTCCGGGTAGACGCGCGCGTCGGGACACTTCACCTTGAGCCGATCCAGCTTGGCCGAATCCACTTCTGCCACGCAGACCAGTTTCACCTTGGGATGGCGCAGCAGGACGTCGATGGTGACAAACGCCATGCCGCCCGCGCCAAAAGCGCCGAGGCGCAACTGGCCGCTGGGGGGCGCGGAAATCAATTGCCGGACGAAGAAGGGCGCGGCCAGGATGGTACGGCGATCGAGGAGAAGGGGCATAGGTGGGACAGGCCTCCTGGCCTGTCGAGACAGGCCAGGAGGCCTGTCCTACTACACTTTTTCGGGGACCACAAAGGGCTTGCGGTAATCGCGCGTCATCATGGCGGCCGCTTCCTTATCGCCGGTGATCGTCATGGTCTTGGGATCGAAATCGATGGTCCGTCCCACCCGATAGGAGATGTTGGCCAGGTGCACCAGCACGGTGGACGCGGCGCCTTCTTCGATCTCCGCCGACAGGGTTTCCTTCTTGCGATTGCGCACGGCTTCGAAGAAATTGGCGAAGTGGCTGCCGCCCTTGCTCATGGTGGGCCCAGGTTCGCCGTTCTTGCCCAGGAAGGTGGTGTACTTGTTGTAGCCCGCGATGGCCAGGTAGCCCTTGGAGCCGTAGAAGACGTTGCCGATGGTGTTAGAGTCCCTGCCGCCCTCGGCGATGCCGGCTTCGTGGTTGCTCATCCAGTGGCGAACCTCGAATTCCATCATCTGCTTCTTGCCGTTTTCGTTGAACTCGAAAGCGCAGTTGAGGGTGTTCGGCGTTTCCTGGTCGTCGTCGAACATGAACTTGCCGCCGACGGCGCTGGCCTTGGTCGGGAACTTCACGCCCAAGCCCCAGCGCGCGATATCGACTTCGTGAATGCCCTGGTTGCCGAGGTCGCCGTTGCCGTAGGCCCAATACCAGTGCCAGTTGTAGTGGAAGCGGTTTTCCTTGAACGGCACCTTCTGCGCCGGCCCCTGCCACAGGTCGTAATCCACATAGGAAGGCGGATCGCTCACCGCCTTGGTGCCGATGGTATCGCGCCATTTGTAGCACAGGCCGCGCGAGAGGTAGATGTCGCCGATCAAGCCTTCGCGCATCTTCCGCACGCCGTCCTGGAGCGCCACCGAGGAGCGGCTCTGGCTGCCCTGCTGCACCATCTTGTTGTACTTGCGGGCCGCCGCCACGATCTGTTTGGCCTCGAAGATATTGTGCGAGCACGGCTTCTCGACGTAGACATCCTTGCCGGCGCGGCAGGCGTCGATGGTCATCAGCGTGTGCCAGTGGTTGGGAGTGGCAATCGAGATGGCGTCGATCGACTTGTCTTCCAGCAGCTTGCGGTAGTCCTGGTAGATCGCGGGCTTCTTCTGGGTAATTTTCTCGACGCTGCCGGCCGCGGCGTCCAGCACCTTTTCGTCAATGTCGCAGAGCGCGACCAGCTCGACGTTGGGCTGGCCGGTAATCTCTTTGATGTGGTCTTTGCCACGGCCGCGCAGGCCGATGGTGGCAACTCGAATGGTATCGTTGGGGCTGCCAAAAACGGTGGTGGAGGCGGCTGCCGCAGCCGCGGTGGTGAGGAAAAAGTTTCGACGGTCCATAGTTTTCGTTACCGCTATTCGACGGCTACTTTATCACATTCCGGGGATTTCCGCTCAGAAAGGCTGAAATATGGGCGACGACTGCGTCCATCGGGCGCACGCCAGCCAGACACGGTAGTGCACGCGGACGAGGCATGCCCCCACGAATGGGGGCATGGCAGCCTGAAAGGCTACGCTACGGTTGGTAGTTGTGAATGATTATGGTGGGGAGCGGGCCTTCCACGGCCAGCGCGGCGGTGAATCCGGGGCCGGTGTCGATTTCGGCCACGGTCCAAACGCCTGGGGGCGTGGCTCCGGCGCCGTAGAGTCCCGCTCCGTGGGCCTTGAGCAGAGCTTCGAAGCGGGTCCAGTGGCGGAAGAAATCGCGCACACCGGTGGGCGAGGTGTAGCCCGCGGGAAAGTAGCGCTGCGCAATCGCGGCGTACTCCGGCAACGGGCGGACGCGCTCGATATCCACGCCGACCTCCACCTCCCGCGCCACCGCCACCAGCGCCATTTCCCGCGAATGCGCGAGATTAAAGCGGATCTGGGGCGCCGAGGCCAGGTAGGGCTTTCCCTTTTCGTGGAGCGCAAACTCTAGTGGGGCGTCCGTGAAGTTGGCCAGGATGGCGCGCAACGCGGCGTGGGAGCGCAGGTAGCGGCGGCGCAGGGCCGGCGTGAGAAAGCGCGCGGCGCGCGCCGCTTCCTCGGCGGTGGGCGGCAACGCCTTGCCCTGGTTCAGGCGCACACGCCAGACGTGGATCTCACCCGGATTCAGCATGCCAGATCCGTCTCCAGCGCTTCGAGGAAAGGCTCGCGCACCGCGGTCAGGTAGAAATGCCCCCCCGGGAAGACGCGCACGGCGAAAGACGCGGTGGTCTGCTCCGCCCATCCATCGAGGTGCTCGCGGCGCACGTTGGGGTCGTCCGCGCCGCCGTAGGCGCGCACGGGAATAGGCAGGGGCGGCGCTTCCGCGTAGACGTAATTGCGATACAGAGCAGCGTCGGAAGCGAGCGCGGGCAGGATGGCACGCATCAGCGCGGGATCGTCGAGCACTTCCGCCGGGATGCCTTCGAGACGGCGCAGTTCCTCGACGAAGGCTTCGCGGGAAGGCGCGGGCGGCGGCACGTGATGGCGGCGGAACTGCGGCGCGCGCGCGCCGGAAGAGATCAGCATCTTGGGTAAGGGACGCGAGCGGCGGCGCAATTCGCGCGCCAGCTCAAATGCGACGACGGCCCCCACGCTATGGCCGAAGAACGCGAAGGGGTGGTCGAGGTAGGAATCGATGTGGTCGGCGAGCGCGGCCACCAGCGGTCCCATGCGTTCGAAGGGCGCTTCGGCGAGGCGCGATTCGCGGCCCGGCAGACGGACGGGGACGGCGGTCCAGCCGGATAGGGCCAGCGGCTGCCCTGCCCCGCCGCCGGCGTGGGGGAAGCAGAAGAGCCGCGGGGCGGACGCTGTGCCGGCGTTGGGGAACCAGGCGGCGGGGAGCGACTGTTTGCGCAGACGGAGCGCCAGCAGTTGGCGTTTCTCCGGGGAGAGGGTCTCCAGGGTGGGCCGGGCCGGCGGCGCCTGGCCTCCCACTGCGTGCTTCTTCCCGCCCAGCAGGAGCTTTTCGAAGTGGCCGGCATGGAGTTCCTTGGCGTACTGCAGGGCGGCGCGGCGCGATTGGCGGGAGATTTCCTGGTAGTGGGGGCGATCGGCCAGCAGGCGCGCCAGCGCCTCGCGCCAGGGGGCGATGTCCTGCGCCGGGACCTCCGCCACGGGGACCATTTGCTCATCCAGGCGCATCTCGTACTTAACGATAGGGCGCACGGGCAATAGGTACGGGACGCCCATCATGGCCTCGGGGATGCCGCCCACATTGGCCGCCATCACCGGCACGCCGCACAGCAGCGCTTCCAGGATGATGCGCGAGCGCGCCTCCGCCCACAGGGACGGCACGAGCAGCACGCGGGTGCGCGCCAGCAGAAGGTCGATATCGTCGACGGGCGCGAGCAGGCGCAGGTTGGGCCGCGCCGCCAGCGCCGCGCGATCCTGCTGGTTGGTGCCCCAGGTGGGCACGGCGGCGAACGCCGTTTCCGGGAAGGCATCGGCCAGCGCCAGGAAGATCGCGATGCCCTTGACGGCGCAGGGATTGACCAAGGTCACGAACTCATTGTCGAAGCGGCCCAGGAGCGGGCGATCTTCGGGCTCCAGCTCCGCGGGCTCCAACAAGGAGATGGGCACGTGCACGGCGTCGATACCGGCGTACTGGCGAATGTAATCCGCCACGTACTGGCTGACGGCAACGACGGCGTCGCAGGCGCGGATGCGCTCCGTCTTGGCTTGGCTGGGGAAGGCGCAATCGGGGCCGAAGGGCAGGGCGAGGGTGGCGCGCGCCAGGTAGACGACGCGCGCGGTGGCGTGGCGCAGCGCGCAAGCGAGCAGCAACTGCGCCGGGTCGTCGGTGGATACCAGGATGACATCGGGAGCGAAGGCCTCCGCCTGCGCGGCGAAATGGACGCGGAGATTGGCGTTGGTGCCCACGTTGGCGCCTGCGTTGGCGCCTACGTTGGCGCCTACGTTGGTCACGACGTGGACCTCGACGCCCGCGCGCTGGAACACCACCACTCCGCCGGCGGCCGATTGCGGCGTGACGCCGCGCGCCGCCAGGGCTGCCAGATATTGCGTGTGTTCGGCCTCACCGAACACGCTGATGCGCGCCACCACGCGGCACGCATGGCCGCGCGCGGCCAAGGCTTCGACCAGCAGGCGGTTGGATTTATCGCCGCCGCCGTGGGCCGGGTAGTAAAGCGAGTTCTGGGCCAGCAGGATGCGCATTTATTTTGCCGGTGGCCTCTGCGGCAGGCGGAGTCCGAGCTTCGCTCGGATTGGCAGGCGGAAGCGCCTGCCCCACCTATCTCCGTGGAGGAATAGCGCGGCGGTGCGGAGGAAGAATGCCCCCACGAATGGGAGCATGGCAGCCTGAAAGGCTACGCTACGGTGCTGCGACGAAGTGCCTCGCAAGAAATGAATACCTAGTAGTACAAGGCCTGCAGCACTGTAAAGAGTTGGGTAGGAGAGCGTGCGCATCAGTTCACCCCTTTGCGTTTGCGCAGGCGCTCCAGAAGGAGGGCGCGCTTCTCGGGCGAGAGCGATTCGATGGTGGCATGGCCGGGCCGCCCGTCGGGCCGGGCATGCAGCGATTGCAGATAGCGCTCCATGTCCGCCGCATCCAGCGTGCCGGCAAAGCGCTGCGCCGCCGAGCGCGAGGCCTGCGATTCGCGCTGGTATGCCGCGCGGTCGGTGAGCAGCTCGCGCAGGGCCGCCACCCACGGCGCGGAATCGTTCTGGCGCACCACGGGCCGCGGCATGGCGTGCTCATCGAACACCGCTTCGTAGCGCTCGATGGTGTTCACCGGGATGACGTACCCGGTGCCGTGCTTGGCCTCCACCAAGCCGCCGGAATCGCTGGCCACCACGGGGATGGCGCGCAGCATGCTCTCCATGACGATCAGCCCGAAGCCCTCGTACCACAGCGACGGCATGAGCAGCACGCGGGTGCGCGCCAGCACTTCATCGATATGGCGCGCGTTGGGCAGGAAGCGCACATTGGGCAGGCGCTGGAGCGCGCGGCGGTCGTCGCCGGTGGTGCCCCAACCCGGCACCACGCCGAATTCGATTTCGGGGAGGCGCACGGCGGTTTCGAGAAAGATGGGCAGTCCCTTGACGGCGCAGGGATTGATCATGGCGACCAGCCCACTGGCGAAGTTGCCGTAATCGGCGAACGGCCCGGCGCCGTAGATGGGCGGATGAATCACCACCGCCTGGCGGCCCAGCGAGCGCGCGATGTAGTCCGCCATATGATGCCCGATGGCCACCACTCCGGCGGCCTCGGCGACGAGCGCCGCGGCTTCGCGGTCGGGATTCCAACTGGCTGGGCCGAAGGGGAAGAACTGCGGCGTGTGGGCCAGGTATACCACGCGCCCGTGGGCCGAATGCCGGGCCTCGCGCAGGAGTCCGTGTCCCAGGTCTTCGCTCGATACCAGCACCCAATCGGGCTGGAACTCGCGAATCTGCTGGCGCAGCACGTGTATGCGGCGCGAGGGATCTTCCACGGCGAAGACGGCGATGGAAGCGTGAAAACGCAACTCGGCGCCTTCGCCAGAGGCCCCGCAGACAATGCGGCAGGCGTGGCCCGCGCCGGCCATCTGGTCCATCCAGATGAGGTTGCTGCGCGTGGCGCCGCCGCGCGGCGGCACGTAACTGGCATTGGCGGTTAACAGAATCCGCATGCGTTAAGTGGCATCCTGCTCTTCGGCCAGGAGGGCACGCACCTCGGCGTCGCTCAGGCCCTCGAGTTCCTCGATCAACTCTTGATAGTCCCCGCCCGCCTGTTCGATTTCCTTGAGCTCGATCGCCTTGGCCAGTTCCGCCACCATGAACTCACCAGAGTAGACCACCTCCAGCGAGAGGTCCACTGCGTAGATCTGGCGCACGCGGGAGAGCAGTTGCACGGCGAGCAGCGAGTGCCCGCCCAGTTCGAAGAAATTCTCGTGAATGCCGACGGCTTCCACGTTGAGCAGTTCGGCCCAGAGGGCCACCAGATCGCGCTCCAGCGCCGTGCGCGGGGCATCGATATCGCAGAGCGAGGTACGACGGCGGGAAGTGGCGCGCAACCGGGCGAAGATTTGTTCCGGCGTGCGGAGGTCGCCAGCGATGCGCGCGTAGGCGACTCTGGCGGGCGGGGGCGCGGGCGGGGTCGGCTCGGGGCCGGGAAGTCCAGAGGTTGGCATAGCAGGAGCGCGGTATTGCACGGCAGCGGCGTCGGCGGCATTGAATCGGAAGATTCCTTCGATGGCTACTGCGCCTAACGATTGCAGGAAGAGCAGCGCGGGGCGATTGCGCTGCGCGGCCACGAACGGAATCTCCACGGTTTGAAGCCTATGCTCCAAGGCAATCTCGCCGAGGCGCGCCACCATGCGATGCTCCACGCCGCGGCCCAACGCGCGGCAACTGAGCAGGAACGTGTCCACGACCAGCGCCGAAGCCGCCACGCGAAAGAGCATCGCGCCGGTGAGGCCATAGCTGCCGAAGCGGTCGGTGACGTGGACCGTGAGGCACTCCTCGCTCAGGCGCTGAATTTCCGCCGCGGTGCGCCGGATGCAGGTGGCATTCATCTGGTTGGTGCGCGCGGTGAGTTGCGCCACGCGGTCCACCTGGGCGGGCTCCAAGGGCGCGATCTTGACTTCGAGTTGGAGCGACGCCAGGAAATCCTCCAGGCTGGCAGAACTGCGCGCGGCGCGCCCGCGCTCCGCCCGCTGGGCATACATTTCGCCGCGGCGGCGGTCTTCCTCGGTGAGGCGCGCGCGGTCGAAGGCCCAGACGTGCGCGAGGAAGGCGGGGATCTCCGCGGCGCGCGCGGGCAAGAGCAGCGCCAGCACTTGCGGAGCGCCTGCCTGCACCTCCTGCACCTCCTTGGGATTGTCGTCCACCAGGATGAAGGTATCGAGGCCGATTTCCAGCTCTTCGGCGAGCGACACCAGGTTGCCGGCCTTGGAATCCCAGTTGATGCGCCGCGCCACAAAATCGGCCGGGGCAAGCGGCATTTCCGGATGCGCGCGGAAGGTGGCGGCCACATCCTCCGGATTATTCTTGCTGCACAGGGCGAGCAGCAGCCCCGCGCGGCGGCGCTCCGCCATGAACTCCTGAAGTCCGCGGCGCGGCGGATCGAGCACCACGCCCTCGGGACCATCCTCGCCGCAGATGCCGGCCCACAGGGTGTCGTCGCAATCGAGCGCGATGGCTTTGAAGGGAGGTGCGGCGATGGCGTGGATCTTGCGCGCCAGCGCCGTGGCCAGGGCGACGAAATAGAGCGGCGTATAGGGTACGCGTCCCAGTTCGTTGCCGTCGGGATCGTGCACTTCGGCCACCGGGTAGAGTTCGGCGATCTCGGCGGCGGTGAGCAGGTAGACGGAGGGCAGGCCGGCCACGCCGCGGCGGACCGCGTCGTCCAACACGTCGTCCGACTGGACGGCGCCGGGACACAGCACGACGATCAGCGGGACCGACATGCGCACGGCGGCGGAGCGCACGGCATCGACGAATTCGGCGGCTTGTCCGGCGGGCCAATCGTCGAAGCGGACCAGCACCACGTTGACGCCGCTGGTATTGCGGGCGAGCAGTCCCGCGGGGTCGAGCAGTTCCTGAAAGACCTGGTTATATGCGGCGAAGCGGAGCTCGGCGGGGAGTCCCAATTCGCGCATCCAGAAGGCCAAGCCGGGCTGGATGGCTTCGGCGGTAAAAGTAGCGCTGATCGCGATGAGCAAATTCCATTATATTAATTGCTCTATGGCATCGAAGCGAAGATTGCGAATCCTTACAGGAAGTCCGGCAGGGATCCTCCCGCAACGATCCGACCCAACGTGCCGGGATGCTGCGGATCTTTATGGTTTCCTCATGGCTTCAATACGACTTCTTTAGGGCTCAGTCGATACGTTTAGAGATGGATGGGTGGAACCAGCTTTGAAGGAGCATCATGCGGCGAACGTATTGCACGACTGTGGTCCTTGGGTATCTCTGGGGAGGTGCGGCCGCCGTTCCGGCGCAGACGCCCGATAATGCCCCGGCCGGACAAACACCGGCTGCCGCGCCCGCACCGGCGCCGCCAACCCCTTCGCCCCTCAGGCAATGGGGTACGGAGTTCAGCTTCATGTTCGACGGGTACGTAGACAAGAGCTTCAACGACCCTCCTTCGGGCTTCAACGGGCTGCGCGGTTTCGATGTGCGCTCCAATATGCCGCACGTCAACATGGGAATGATCGCGATCGACCATTCGCCGGCTCCCATCGGCTTTCGTCTCGACGTG
>Ga0208080_1000660_pt1 | contig 17242 bp, 20 predicted proteins | sample NGESurdeep092012_3_FD_184476 | JGI IMG/M metagenome (GOLD analysis project Ga0208080, IMG submission 184476) | Arctic peat soil microbial communities from Barrow, Alaska - NGEE Surface sample 210-3 deep-092012 (SPAdes) | ecosystem: Environmental > Terrestrial > Soil > Wetlands > Peat ...
GATGCAGCCGAAACTTCTTGTGCCAGACCACTTGCGGGCCGTCATCACATCGGCGTAGAACTCTCACTACGCCCCCGGAAACGGGAGCGGGATCGGATGCAAAACGGGTTCTTGACCAGTGGGCTTGCCTGCTGGAACCGCCAGGTGAAGCGTGCGGAGAGAGCCAGCGGACCACCCGTGAGATTGTCGGTCTTCACCGTCGATGATCAACCGCAGGCCCCGGAGACTCATACTCCCCGGGGCCTGCACCTTTGTCCCCGGCACCTTTCTCGGCCTGTGCTTCAGTCGGCCTGTAACCTCTGTCGGCCCGCACCTTTACAAGGCCGACGTCGAGACTGAACAAGAGGGACTGACATGCAGGGTGGAACGTTGAAGGTCGGCACGGACGGCGCGTGCCTGGGCAACCCCGGGCCGGCTGGCTGGGCTTGGGTGGACGAGAACGGCAGCTACCACGCGTCGGGGCAGGCCATCGGCACCAACAACATCGCCGAGCTGCGGGCTGTCCTTGACGCCTTGACGGACCACCCTGATGTTGCGCATCTGGTCATCCAGATCGACTCGACGTACGCACGGGACTGCTCCACCACCTGGCGGGCCGGCTGGCAGCGCAACGGGATGCGCAACTCCAAGCGCGAGCCGGTGAAGAACGCCGGCATCATCGAGGCCATCTGGGCCGCGTTGGACACTCGCCTCGGCACCGTGGAGTTCGTCAAGGTCCCCGGACATGACCCGAAGAACCTGTTCCCGCTCAACACCGCTGCTGACATCGTCGCCAACGACGCGGCCGAGCGTTCAGCAGCGGGTTTGCCGACCGAGACGATCTCAACCATTGACCTGAGCAGCGTCAAGCCGCGCCCGACGTCGTTCGGGAAATGGTGAACTTCTTCTGTCGCAACGCCCTTGGGTCAGGCCACTGATGGGTTCTGAGGCTCCTTTGCGAGGTACCGGGTGAACCAGTCGCTCGCCAGGATCGCTACCTCTGCCAGGGTCCCGGGCTCTTCGAACAGATGAGTGGCACGGTCAACGACCGCCAGCAACGCCGCGCCGGCTCCAGTGCTCGCACCGAAGTATCCGACGCGGCACGATGCAGAGTCTGACCGGCTGCGGAGCCACCGCGTTGCTGCGGTGAGCCGGGTCGCGAACAGATCCATGTCGAACACGTTCGAGCTCCTCTGGCGCAGTGAGCAGGTCGAGCAACAGCGTGCCGATACCTGCTCGGTAGAGCGCAGAGGCGACGGACTGGTTGCGCGGGCTATGGCGGCTGCTGCCGCTCCCGTGGGCGAACAGCACCACGCTGTCGGCCGGCTCAGGAAGGTGCAGATGCCCTTGGAGGACAACGGCACCGACAGGGATCTCCACGTCAACATCGCAGTCCGGCCTCTGGCCGACCGACTGATCGCCACGCATTCGCCGAGCGGCGGTGTCCAGCAGGAGGATCACCTCATCGTCGCTCGTCGTCGAGAAATCGCCCTCGCGGCGCCGAGGTGACGGGCCACCTGACAGGCAGCTCGAGCAGTCGAGCCCGTCGCGATGCCGTCGTCGACGATGACTGCCGTGCGACCCGACAAGTCGATGCGGTCACGTCCCCTTCGCAGACGTGCGACCCGCTCTTCAAGCAGTTCCCGCTCACGGCTTTCGACAGCGCGAAGGTCCGCGTCGGTGATCCGGGCGCGAGCCATGACCTTGGCATCGCGCACCTGGGCTCCGCCCTCACCGATCGCGCCCATGGCCAGCTCGGGCTGGAACGGCACTCCCAGCTTTCGCACCACGATGACATCCAGTGGCGCACCCAGTGCCTCAGCCACCTCGAACGCCACGGGCACCCCGCCTCGGGGCAGGCCCAGAACGACCACGTCCTGGTCATGCAGGTACTCCAGCCGCGAGGCCAGCGCTCGGCCTGCCTCGACACGATCAGCGAACACGGTCATTGCCATCAGCTCCACGTCTGCGGAGCGCACTCCTCTCCTGGTGTTCCCACGTGGTGATCCCACGCTCGTCCCACAAGAGTTACCGCGGGCAGTGCCAAAGGTCCTAGTCCGAGGGTCGGACTCGTCACCCAGGGCCGGGCCCCGGTGGCCGAAGATGGCAACACGACGTCTGCAAGGATGAGTTTCATGACCTATGTCGCTGCACAGGACCGCTACGAATCGATGACTTACCGCCGTGTGGGGCGCAGCGGAGTGAAGTTCCCGCTCATCTCGCTGGGCTTGTGGCACAACTTTGGGGGCGACCGATCGCTGGATACCCAACGGGCGATCCTGCGTCGCGCGTTCGATCTCGGCGTCTGCCACATCGACCTGGCCAACAACTACGGACCGCCGTACGGCTCGGCCGAGGCCAACTTCGGGACCATCCTGCGACAGGACTTTCTGCCCTACCGTGACGAGCTCTTCCTTTCCACCAAGGCCGGCTGGGACATGTGGCCGGGCCCATACGGCGAGTTCGGATCCCGCAAGTACCTGCTGTCCAGCCTTGACCAGTCGCTGACGCGGATGGGTGTCGACTATGTCGACGTCTTCTACTCGCACCGTCCTGACCCGGAGACACCCCTGGAAGAGACCATGGGCGCACTGGACACCGCAGTTCGCTCGGGCAAGGCCTTGTACGCGGGCATCTCGTCATACTCGCCGGAACGGACCGCCGAGGCGGCCAGGATCCTGACCGAGCTCGGCACACCGCTCTTCATCCATCAGCCGTCATACTCGATGCTCAACCGGTGGGTCGAGGGCGGACTGCTCGACACCCTCGAAGAGGTCGGCGCCGGGTGTATTGCGTTCTCTCCGTTGGCACAAGGCATGTTGACCAACAAGTATCTCAACGGTATTCCGTCCGACTCCCGGATGGCCGAGGGCTCGTCGCTCTCGGAGGAGCTGCTGACCGAGCAGAACCTCACCCACCTCCGTTTGCTGAACGAGATCGCCCTCCGCCGTGGCCAGTCGCTCGCGCAGATGGCCCTTGCCTGGATAGCTCGCGACCCGCGAGTCTCCTCGGTACTGATCGGTGCTTCGTCGGTCGGTCAGCTGGAGCAGAACATCGCCGCCCTGGACAACCTCGAGTTCAGCGCTGAGGAGCTGGCCGAGATCGACAACCACGCCGTTGAGGGCGGCATCGACCTGTGGCGGGGTCAGTCCACGAGCTGATGGCCTGACCTCGCACCTCGCACCTCGCACCTCGCACCGCACTCGTCACCTCGGTCGATCGGACTACGTCGTCGGCGGGAGGCGTCAATCGGCTGTTCGGGCCTAATCTCGAATCGTCGGTCGGCTCCATGAGAGTGAGGACCAGATGAAGGCGGGAATGGGCGCGAGGTTGATCTGTTCAACCGTCTGCATCATCAGCCTCGCGTACGGCCAGCTGGCATTGTCGGCGTACTTCCTCGCGCTGTCCTGCGTGATGCCGGGCTACGTGGCGAAGGAGCTCCGGTTGCGGCGGCGCTTGTAGTCTGAAGCCCATGCGCCTCACTCATCTCGGACATGCCTGCCTGCTCGTCGAGACCGGCGGCCAACGCATCCTGATCGACCCGGGGGTGTTCTCGCCGGGCATCGTGGACGTGACCGGACTTGATGTCATCCTTGTCACCCATCAACACGCGGACCATGTTGACCTGCAACGGCTTCCGACGGTGTTGGAGGCCAACCCACAGGCTCTGCTGTATGCCGAGCCTCAGGCCGCCGCTGTCATGGCGGAAGCCGGGATCGGGTCGGAGCACACGGTGGCGGGCGAGGAGCTGTCGTTCGGGCGGGTCCTCATCATGCCAGTGGGCGAGAAGCACGCCCTGATCAACGAGGCGTTGCCCAGGATCGGCAATCTCGGTGTCGTGATCCGGGTGGAGGGCGAGCCAAGCCTGTTCCATCCTGGGGACGCCTACGACGCCGAGCCCGGGCAGGTCGACATACTCGCGGTGCCGCTCAACGCGCCCTGGACGGCCAGCCGCGACACCGTGGCTTTCGCACAACGGATAGCACCCAAGGTCAGCATTCCGATCCACGACGTGCTGCTCAGCGCCACCGGCCGTCAGCTCTATCTGTCCCAGCTGAAGAGCTTCGGACCGCAGAACATGCAGGTGCGCGATCTTGCTGACGGCGTCGCTGTCGACTTCAGCTGAGCGGGCGCAACGCACGGTGAAGGCCAGTCGTTGTTACCGTCACCTACATGCAAACTCGGGGATCCTCCGCGGCGCTGAGCCTGCGCGGTCTGTCCAAGGCCTATGGGCCAACGCTAGCGGTCGATCGGCTTGATCTCGATGTCCCTCGGGGGTCGTTCTTCGGCCTCGTGGGACCCAACGGCGCCGGCAAGACCACCACACTGTCCATGGCGACGGGACTTCTGCGGCCGGACGCCGGCACGGCTCACGTCCTCGGTCATGATGTCTGGTCCGACACCGTCCGGGCGAAGCAGCTGGTCGGCGTCCTCCCCGACGGGCTCCGGTTGTTCGACCGCCTGACCGGACTGCAGCTGATCTGCTACTCGGGTCTGTTACGTGGCATGGATCGCACGGTGGTCACCGATCGAGCCCACGAGCTGCTGGAGGCTCTGGGCCTCGCGGAAGCGATCGGCACTCTGGTTGTTGACTATTCGGCTGGCATGACGAAGAAGATCTCGCTCGCCTGTGCCCTGATCCACGCCCCAAGGCTCCTGGTGCTCGACGAGCCGTTCGAAGCGGTCGACCCGATATCGGCCACGACGATCCGCCAGATCCTGGAGGGTTACGCCGCCTCGGGTGGCACGGTGATCCTGTCCAGCCACGTGATGGACCTGGTGCAACGGCTGTGCGATCGGGTCGCCATCGTGGCGGCTGGGCAGATTCGCGCGGAGGGCACGCTCGACGAGGTCCGGTCCGGCATGACCCTGGAGGAACGTTTCGTCGACCTGGTCGGCGGACAGACCGATGTCGGAGAGGGCCTGGCGTGGTTGCGCTCATCGTCGGACTGAAGTGGCAGCTGTTGCGCAACGGACTTCGTCGCAGCACCCCGCAGCTGGTCGGTCTGATCATCGCAGTGCTGTACGGGATGGGCGTGCTCGTTGCGGCCCTCTCGGGGCTTTTCGCACTGCGATTCTCGCTGCCCAGCGACGCCGCACGGACCGCCATCACGCTGGGAGGCAGCGCTGTCGTCCTGGGGTGGGCGATCCTCCCGATCATCGCCTATGGCATCGACGAGACGCTCGACCCCGCTCGGTTCGCGACCTTCGCCGTCCCGCGCCGGCAGCTTGTCCTCGGGCTGCTGTTGTCGTCGCTGGTCGGTGTCCCAGCCGCGGTCACGGCGATCCTGGGACTGGCGACGGTCATCACCTGGTCGCGGTCGCTTCTGTCAATGGCGGTCGCCCCGGTGGCTGCGGTTGTGGCGGTCTTCACGTGTGTGGCGCTGAGCAGGGTCACCTCGGCGGCGTCCTTTGCGATGTCCAGGCGCCGGCGGGGCAAGGAGGCGTTGCTGCTGATGATGTTGCTGTTGTCGCTGGGCTTCGGCGCCGCGACGTCCTCGGTGATGAAACAGATCTCGTCGCCCGGGCTGCTGCAACATCTGGCGGACGTGTTGGGATGGACCCCGCTGGGTCTGGCCTGGGCTGTGCCTGCCGATTTCGCCGATGGCGCGATCGGGGCCGGTCTGTTGCGCCTCGCCCTAGCCCTGGTCTTCCTGGTTGCCGCCCTGCTGGCTTGGGACATTCTGTTGCGGGGCGCCCTCGAGAACCCGCGGGCGACGGACAGCGGCGGCTCGGCCAACGGCAACAAAGGGCTCGGCTGGTTCGGCCGGCTGCCGGCCACACCCACCGGAGCGGTGGCCGCCCGCTCGATCATCTCCTGGCGACGGGACCCCCGATACGTTGCATCAGTCGTGCTCATGCTTCTGCTGCCGCTGGGTCTTTTGTTGCCGGCGTTCACCGGAAGCGGCAAAGTCTGGACGCTGGCCATGGCGCCAGCCGCAGGATTCATGCTGGGTTGGAGCACGCACAACGACATCGCGTATGACGGGACGGCGTTCTGGGGGCACGTCGCCACAGGGGTGTCCGGCCGTGCCGATCGCGTCGGCCGCTTGGTGCCAACCGCGTTGACGGCTGCGGTGCTCCTGCCCATCTACGCAGCCATCTCCTGTGCGCTCACCGACCGATGGAGCGCGTGGCCGGCCTTGTTCGGGATGGGGCTGGGATTCCTGCTCACCGGGTTCGGTGTGGCCAGCGTGATGAGCGTGCTCAAGCCGTATCCCGTTCCGGGCCCGGGCGAGAACCCTTTCGGTGCTCCGCCGGGTTCCTCGGCCCTGACCATGGTCATCCAGGCCGTGGCCGGTACTGCGGTCTTCGTGGTGAACCTGCCCTTGCTCGGCGTCGGGATGGGCGCCCTTCTGGGACAGGTCTGGATGGGTTGGCTGTGCCTCGGGATGGCCGTGGTCTTCGGATCCGGCACGCTCGCTCTCGGGACACGGTGGGGCGCCCGCATATACGAGCGTCGGTCACCCGAGCTGCTTGCGGACCTGTCCCGCATCAGATAGCCCACCTGCATTGACGCGCTGTGCTTCTCAGGTGTTGGTGGCGAGCCAGGCTGCGCCGATGATGCCTGCCGAGTTCGCCAGCTGAGCGGCGACGATCGGCGCCCGCAGATGCAGGAGGGGCAAGAACTTGTCGGCCTTCCTGGACACCCCGCCACCGACGACGATCAGATCCGGCCAGAGCAGGTTCTCGACGTGGGAGTAGTAGCGCTGAAGACGTTCCGCCCACTGTGCCCATGACAGGCTGTCGTCGCTCCTGATGCTGGCTGCCGCCTGGTCCTCGGCGTCGTGGCCGTCGATCTCGAGATGCCCGAGCTCGGAGTTGGGGACGAGCACGCCGTTGTAGAGCAACGCGGACCCGATGCCGGTTCCCAGCGTCGTCACGAGAACGAGCCCCATGGCGTTGCGGGCGGCCCCGAACTGGAGCTCCCCGACCCCTGCGGCATCGGCGTCGTTGACCACCGTCACCGGACGACCGAGTCTGTCGCTCAATAGCTTTCGGGCGTCGGTGCCGATCCAAGCTGAGTCGATGTTGGCGGCCGTGCGCACCACGCCAGAGGTCACGACGGCCGGCAGTGTCACACCGATGGGGGAGTCGCCGGTGTCGTCGGCGAAGTGCTCGGCGATCTGCACGACGAGGTCGGCAACCGCGTCCGGTGAAGACACCTTGGGGGTGTCCAAGCGCATCCGATCCTTGGCAAACTGGCCCAGGTTCAGATCCACCGGTGCTCCCTTGATGCCGCTGCCGCCGATGTCGATACCGAGCGGATGATGCGTGCTGGCCATGAGATGCCTTCCGGTTTTGCGGCGATGTCGTGGGTGTTTGGCTGTGGCGGCACGATCAGGGCAGGGTGATTATCTCGGCCGTGGTGTCGGTGATCAGGATCGTGTGCTCGAACTGCGCCGAGCGCCTTCGATCCTTGGTGACAACGGTCCAGCCGTCGTCCCACATGTCCCACTCGTTGGAACCCAGGTTGAGCATCGGCTCGATCGTGAAGGTCATGCCGGGTTCGATGACGGTGTTGTACTGGGGAGCGGAGTCATAGTGCGGGATCACCAAGCCGGAGTGGAATGCAGTGCCGATGCCGTGGCCGGTGAAGTCGCGGACGACGCCGTAGCCAAAACGCTTGGCATAGCTCTCGATCACGCGGCCGATGATGTTGATCTCGCGACCGGGCACGGCCGCCTTGATGCCGCGCATCATGGCCTCGTAAGTCCGCTCGACCAGCAGACGGGACTCCTCGTCGACGTTGCCGCAGAGGTACGTCGCGTCGGTGTCTCCGTGAACACCGCCGATGAACGCAGTGATGTCGATATTGACGATGTCGCCATCCTCGAGGGGGCGGTCGTCGGGGATGCCGTGACAGATGACCTCGTTGATGCTGGTGCAGATCGACTTCGGGAAGTGGCGATAGCCCAGCGTCGAGGGATAGGCACCGTGGTCAAGCATGAACTCGTGGGCGATCCGATCGAGCTCATCGGTGGTGACGCCGGGTGCAATCGCTGTGGCAGCGCTCTCCATCGCCTGCGACGCGATGCGTCCGGCGATTCTCATCTTCTCGACGGTCTCGGCGTCCTTGACCTCCGGGCCGGTGAACTTCGCGGGAGCCGGCCGATCGACATACTCGGGTCGGGCGATGGAGGCGGGCACGGCACGACGTCCGCTGACGGCGCCTGGCGCGACGCTTGCATAGGTGATCGGCATACGGTGGAGTCTAGGCAAGACGGCACAACCGCCTCGCACGGCAAGTGACCCACGCAGTTGACCCAAAGAGAGGTTGCCATGGCGTTCTGGTTCAACGTGAGCACCGGACAGGTTGAGGATGACGCCAACAAGAGTCCGCAGGACCGGCTGATGGGGCCGTACAACACTCACGGGGAGGCGGAGCAGGCGCTGTCGCATGCCAAGGAAAACACCGACCGCGTGGACGCGGACGACAAAGCCTGGGACGACGAGGGGCTCGACGACTGAAACGCTGCCCCGGGCCCCTGCCCAGCCTGATGACGAGCAGTCGGCTCAGGAGGTCGCGCCGCCGATCCGGCCGAGCGCATCCTCCCAACGCTGCTGCAGGCTCTGGCTGAGCGCGACATCGCCAATGTGCTCCTGCCGCAGGCCCATCCGAGTGCCATCGCCCTCGGGTGTGAGCTGCAGGTCGACCAGAGTGGCGGGCGCATCCTCGTCGGCGTGCCACGTGATGCGGACCTGCTGCATCGGGTGGTAGCTGCGAACCACTCCGTGGCTGCCGTCAGCGCTGTGCCATGGCTCACCCTTGGTGCCGAGCTGGGCGCCACTGCCGAGGAAGGCCTCCGCGCCGGCACGGGTGGTCAGGACCTGCCATACCTTGTCTATTGGTTGGGGCACCACCCGACTCACCTCGATGTCGAGGGCGCCCTTCGCCTTGTCTGTCGGAACCTCGTTGGACTCTGCTGCTGTCATCGCGACCTCGATCCGTTCCGTCCGACCCACCGGACTGCCAGGGGAATGTCCAGACCTTCAGCACATCAAGTTCGTGACGATTGCACAATGCCCCGGGACGTGTTCTTTCAGGCACATTGGCGAGTCACCCGGCATTCTCAGCGCGAAGCTTCCGCTCCCGGACTGCGTGCACGTCGGTTCGCTCGTCGTAGGCCCAGAAGCCATGCAGCCACGAGGCGGTCAGCGCCACGCCCACGACGCAGAGGATGCCGCCGCTGGTGATCGACCCACGCACGCTCCAGCGGTCGGCCACGAGCCCGGCTCGGACCTGGCCCCCCAGTGGACCCACGGAGTACGACAGCAGCTCGATGCCGGCCAACCGGCCTCGTATCGAGTCCGGGATCGTCTGGTTCCAGATCACCGAACGGAAGAGGCCGCTGAGCATGTCCGCGGCGCCCGCAGCGACCAGACAGACCAGGACCAGCCACAGCGAGGGCATCAGCCCGGCGAGCGCGATGGAGGCGCCCCAGGCCGATGCGGCGATCACGATGGCGCGCCCGTGATGGTGGACGTGGGAGATCCACCCGGAGGAGGCCGTGGCGAGCAGCGCGCCAACGCCCTCAGCCGAGTAGAGCAGTCCGAGCATCGCCGGTGCATGGAAGACCATGGTGGCCAGCGCCGGGAACAGCACGATGGGCATAGCCATGAGCATGGCCACGATGTCGATGACGTACGTGCCCAGCAGGTCTTTGCGTCCCATTGCGTAGCGCAACCCCTCGGCCACCCCTGACAGGCTCGGCGGGTTGGAGCGATCGGTCGCGGGGTACGGCTTCAACGCCAGAAACAGCGCTGTCGCCACAGTCAGGCCTGTCACGTCGAGGGCGAAACACCAGCCGATGCCCACCCATTGCAGCAGCAGGCCCCCGAGGGCGGGTCCGACGAGCCCGCTGATCTCGCGGCCGAGCGACGACAGAGCGATGGCCGCAGGGATCTGTGGATGGCGAACAACGCGTGGTAGCAGTGCCTCTCGGGATGGACGTTGCAGCGAGCTGGCTGCTGCCAACACGGCGCCCAAGACGTAGATGACCCAAGACGCGGGGCGGACAGAAATGCGTTGGCCATCAGCGCCGCCGTGAGCAGCACTTGGGCGGCGCCGGTGACGACGAGCATCAGGCGGCGGTCGACGTGGTCGGCGAGGGCACCGCCATACAGCCCGAACACGACCAGTGGGACGAGCTCGACGATGCCCAGGGCGCCGACCGCGAAGTTGGACCCGGTCAGCTGGTAGAGCTGGTAGGGGAGCGCGACGTAGCTGACCATGCCGCCCAGGTAGAACACCGTGCCCGCCCAGAACAGGAGGCGGAAGTCGCGCGAGTCACGCAGCGGGCTGACGTCGACACGCAGGCGCGCCAGACGTGCCCACAGGTTGCTCACGTCGCGATGGTGGCAGAACGCGGCTCCCGGCGCTAACGGGATTGGCTACTCACAGGATCCCGCGCGCCGCGAAAGCTGCGCGGACCGCCTTGGCCTTGCCGGCGCCATACATCTGCTGGGCGGTCGCGACCGTCGTATTCGCTGCGGCGGCGAACGAGGTGTCGGGGGCAAACCCGAACTGCGCGTTGACGATGATGCGGTCGGCGACGGTGGTGCCGAGCGACTCCCGGATCGTCCACAGGGCCTGCGACCAGATCTCGCCGTCGGCATGCACCTCGCCCTGGAGATCCTCGGGGTAATGCTTGCTCTCGGACAACGTCCGCAGGCAGTGCGGTGCGCGGGTGTACGAGACCGAGTCCCAGTCGGCGACGCAGGTGGGGTCAGTCCGGACCGGCCAGCCGTTGACCTTGGCCTCGTGCAGCCCGACCGTGACGGCCAGGTAGTCGCCGAAGGCCTCGCCGATGCTCCCGGCCTCGAGACTGCTGCCGAAGCCAGGGACCTGAGCGTCTTGCACCGCGTGGCCGTACTCGTGGACGATCACCTCGGCGTCCTCGGCATCGTCAACGCCGCCTTTGCGACCCCACACGAGTTGATGGGCCGCGCATCGGCAGCGGTGGAGACCGTCATGGGCGCCCCACAGGCCATCTCCCTGGCAGTTGGCGCCATTCTGGTGACGCTGCTCGACTACCACGTCATCTTCGCGATCATGGCGGCCTTCACCGGCGCTGGCGTCGTCTATCTGTTGGTCTCCTTGCGCGGTCGGCTGTTTCGACCGGATCCGCCACTGATGAGTCCACTGGCCGAGCCTGATCCAGTACTGCCCGAGGTGCGCGTGTCCGCGGAGGGCTGATCAGCTTGTCTGCCGGTCGGCGACAGCCTCCGGTATGTCTTCGCGCGTGCTGCGTGCCTGCGCGCATTCTGCGCGGGCCCGTGCTGATCTCGGGCCCGGCGGTTAGCTGAGCCGTCTCACCTGAAGCCGTCATCCCTCGAGCTGTCAGGACTCGAACGAGTGCTCCGCCGCGGGGAACGTCCCACCTGCGACATCTGCCGCGTAGGCGCGGGCCGCATCGCCCAGCGCGGTGCGCAGGTCGGCGTACCGCTTGACGAAGCGTGGTGCCTTGCCGCCCCGTAGCCCGGCCATGTCCTGCCACACGAGCACCTGGGCGTCGCAGTCCGGGCCGGCGCCGATCCCGATCGTGGGAATGTGAAGGGCCTTGGTGACGCGGGCCGCGGCCGGTGCGGGAACCATCTCCATCACCACCGAGAAAGCTCCGGCCCGCTCAAGCGCGAGGGCGTCCTCGACCAGTGCGTCGCCAGCGTCACCGCGCCCCTGAATGCGATAGCCACCAAGGACGTGCTCGCTCTGAGGGGTGAAACCGATGTGTCCCATCACGGGGATGCCGGCGCGCACGAGCAGCTCGATCTCGGGAACCATCGGGCGTCCGCCCTCGAGCTTGACCGCGTGTGCCAGACCCTCTTTCATGAACCTGGTCGCAGTGGCCAAGGCCTGGGTCGGGCTTGCCTGGTAGGACCCGAACGGCAGATCCGCGACGACCAGCGAGTGTTTGGCGGAGCGGGTGACAGCCCGGACCAACGGCACCAGGTCGTCCACCGTGACCGGCACCGTCGTCTCGTATCCGTAGACGTTGTTGCCGGCCGAGTCACCAACCAGGAGAACGGGAATGCTGGCCTCGTCGAAGATCTCGGCGGAGTACTGGTCGTATGCCGTGAGCATCGCCCAGCGTTCGCCCCGCTCCTTCATGGCCTGTAGGTGTGGGATCCGGATGCGCTTGAGCGTTGGCGATGCGGGCGCGTTGCCGGTGCCGGTGCCGTACGGGGCGGGTTGCTCACTCATCTTGTCTCCATTGCCAAACCTCGGGACCGCGATGGTCTTCTGGTGTCAAACATAGGGAAACGTTTCGGGGCTGTCGAAACTAGGAGTCCTGCTCCCGCCATCGACTGGTGATCGGCAGGCGGCGGTCGCGTCCGAAAGCCAATGAGGAGATCTTGGGGCCGGGGGCGAACTGCCGGCGCTTCCACTCGGCGCGGTCGACGAGCCCGACCACCTTGTCGACCACGGAAGGGTCGAATCCAGCCTCGACCAGCTCGGCCCGGCTCTGGGCGCCTCCCACATAGCGGTCGAGGAGCGCGTCCAGAAGCTCATACGGCGGTAGCGAGTCCTGGTCGACCTGACCCGGGCTCAGCTCGGCTGAGGGCTCCTTGCTGATGGAGGCCAGGGGTATTGGTGGCTTCTCGCCACGATGCTCGGCCTCGGCGTTGCGCCACTTGGCCAGCTCCCACACCATCGTCTTGGGCACGTCTTTGAGTGGTGCGTATCCGCCGACGCTGTCGCCGTAGATGGTCGAGTAGCCGACCGATACCTCGCTCTTGTTGCTGTTGGTCAGGATGAGGTGACCCTCCTGGTTGCCCAAACCCATCCAGATCAGGGCGCGCATCCGAGCCTGCAAGTTCTCCTCGGCCACGCCGGTCAGCTTCACGGTGTCCAGGAAGGCGCTGACCAACGGCGCGATCGGTATGACGCGGTAGTCCAGACCCAGATTGTGCGCGAGCTCGGCGGCGTCGTCCGTGGAGCCCTCGCTGGAGTACTTGCTGGGGTTGCTGATCGCGACCACGTTCTCCCCGCCGAGGGCGTCGGCGGCGATCGTTGCCACGAGGGCCGAGTCGATGCCACCGGAGACTCCGAGCAAGACCGACCCGAAACCGTTCTTGCGGACGTAGTCGTGCAGTCCCAGCTGGACCGCGCGGTAGACCTCGCCGACCGGGTCGAGGCGGGGGGCCAGCGTGGCGGGCTGTGCGGCATACGGGGCAATGGGGGTGTCGCTGAGGGTGACGTGCAGGAGCCCCTCTCCGGAGCTGTCGGGCACCTCCACCGTGCTTGGCTCGAGGTCCAGGTCGACGATGAGCAGGTCTTCGTCGAACTGCGGACCTCGGGCGAGGATCTGCCCAGCAGCGTTGACCACCAACGAGTCCCCGTCGAAGACGAGCTCGTCCTGGCCGCCGACCATGTTGAGGTATGCCAAGGTGCAGCCAGCCTCTGCTGCCCGTCGTGCCACCAGCTCGTAACGGACGTCGTCCTTGTCCTTCTCGTATGGCGACCCGTTGATCACCAACAAGAGCTCAGCCCCCGCCGCACGGGTCTGCGCCACCGGCCCGCCGTCCTGCCAGAGGTCTTCGCAGATCGCGATGGCCACGTCGATGTCACCGATACGCACAACGGACAGGTACTTGCCCGGGGCGAAGATCCGGAACTCGTCGAACACGCCGTAGTTGGGCAGGTGGTGCTTCGCATAACGAGCCTTGACCTGGCCGTGGTGCAACACCGCGGCGCAGTTCTGGGGGAGTGGTCGGGTGACCTCACCGGTCGCCCTGGTCGAGAGGTATGGCGCGCGGCCCAGGTAGCCGACAACGACCGGGAGGTCGCCGAGCCCGTCCGCGGCGAGGTCGGTGGCAAGCTGGAAGAGAGCCGTTCGCGAGGCGTCGACGAATGACGCGCGCAGCGCCAGGTCTTCGACCGGGTAACCCGTCAGCATCATCTCGGGGAACGCCACCAGGTGGGCGCCACGCTCGGCCGCCTTGGCGGACCACTCGCGGACCGCTAGCGCGTTGCCAGTCAGGTCTCCGACGGTCGGGTTGACCTGGGCCAGGGCCAGTCGCATCTGCGCCATACCGGCAGCCTAACCATCCGGTGCACTGTCCATGAAACGGCCTCGATGGTCCATGGTTTGCCGAGAAATGCACCATTTCTTCCAATTTGGGGGTTCACAATCTGTGAGTTTCATGTGAAGGTCACCTCGCCGTCGCTACCCTGCAGATCCCAGCCCAAGCCGCTAACGCACCGACCGACCGGGACCCGGCCGCAGCACAGGCAAAGAAGTCCGACGACCTGAAAAGCCCACTGGGGGACAAGCAGCGGGCACTTCGCGAGACGGCCGTTCAGCAGGTCATCAAGGGCACCGCCAAGATCGAGACCAAGGGTGGCCAGCAGGTCATCAACGTCGGCAAGGGGCAGTACGTCGAGTACGCCGTCAACCGCGAGGAGTCCATCTTCACGATCCTGACAGACTTCGGCGACGCGTCGAAGAAGGGCATCCGTGGGACGGCTGGGCCGCTGCACAACCAGATCGTGGCTCCGGACCGCAGCCTGGACAACTCGACCTACTGGACCAACGACTTCAACAAGGGCCACTACCAGGACCTGATGTTCGGCACGGGGGAGTCCTTCAAGGACTTCTACCTCAAGCAGTCCAACGGCAGGTTCCTGGCCAAGGGTGACGTCAGCGACTGGGTCAAGGTGCCGTACAACGAGGCCAGCTATGGCAGCAACTCGATCTCCGACTCGGCGGCCTATTGGCCGTTCGTGGAGGACACCGCCACAGCCTGGTACGCGGCTCAGGTCGCGGCAGGCAAAACTTCGGCGGAGATCAAGACCTACCTGGCGCAGTTCGACAAGGTCGACCGCTACGACTACAACCACAACGGCAACTTCAACGAGCCCGACGGCTACATCGACCACTTCCAGGCGATTCACGCCGGGGAGGGCGAAGAAGCCGGCGGCGGCGCGCAGGGCACGGACGCCATCTGGTCCCACCGCTGGTACGTCAACTCCACAGACTTTGGTGCCACTGGCCCAGCGGGCAACCTCGCTGGAGGTACCCAGATAGGTGACACCGGTATGTGGATCGGTGACTACACCACCGAGCCCGAGAACGGCGGCCTGGGCGTCTTCACCCATGAGTTCGGCCACGACCTCGGCCTGCCGGACCTCTACGACACCGCTGGCGGCGACAACGGCACCGGTTTCTGGACCCTGATGAGCGGTGGCTCGTGGCTGAACCACGGCACCGACTCGATCGGCACCACGCCCGGCTACATGGGCCCGTGGGAAAAGCTGCAGCTGGGCTGGCTGGACTACAAGCAGGTCAACTTCGGGACGAACGCCAAGGTCAACCTCGGCCCGAGCGACAACACCGGCACGTTGCCGCAGGCGATCCTGGTCAACCTGCCCGACAAGTCCATCAAGACCGACTACAACACCCCGCACTCGGGTGCGTTCGAGTGGTGGGGCGGCTCGGCCGACAACCTCAACACGACGCTGACCCGCACGGTCGATCTGTCAGCGGCCTCGAAGTCGGCGACGCTGTCCGCGTGGGCCAAGTACGACATCGAGACGGGCTACGACTACCTCTACGGCGAGGTCTCCACCGACAGCGGCGTCAACTGGAGCAAGGTCGGCACTCCGATCGACGGCAGCTCGGCCGCCAAGCGGGGCGGCAGCTCGGTCTGGACGCAGATCAGCTACGACCTGTCCGCCTACAAGGGCAAGAGCGTGCAGTTCCGCTTCCGCTACGCCACCGACGGTGGTGTGCACTACGACGGTCCGTTCCTTGACGACCTGGCACTAACCGTCGACGGCGTCACGGCCTGGAGCGATGGCGTCGAGTCCGCTGTCAGTGCCTGGACCGCCAACGGCTTCACCCGCATGAGTGGCTCGGTCAGCGCTGACGTCCCGCAGTTCTACCTGGCCGAGAACCGCGTCTACGCGGGTTACGACGCCACGCTGAAGACGGGCCCGTACAACTTCGGCTGGGCCGACACCAGGCCCGACTAGGTCGAGCGCTTCCCGTACCAGAACGGTCTCTTGGTCTGGTACTCCGACGGCGCATGCACCGACAACAACACCATCTCCCACCCTGGATGTGGCCAGACCCTGCCGGTCGACGCACGCCCCGCGCCGATCATGCTCGATGGCGGTTTCATGCTCGGCAACCGTCGTCAGCCGTTCGACGCCACGTTCGGCCAGGAGGCCACCGACGCGGTGACCTTCCACCGCCTCGGCGTTGCGACCGTCGTGCCTTCGCAGCCCGCGATCGCGACGTTCAATGACACCGACCCGAACCTCTACTGGTCGGCTCTCAACCCGATGGCTTCGACCAAGGTTGCCGGCACGGGCACGAAGATCACCGTTATGGGCACCAGCACCACCGGTGACCAACTGACCGTGCAGGTGACAACCAAGCAGTAGCACCTCTCGCACGAAGGACGTCCCCTGGAGAACTGCTCCCGGGGACGTCCGCTGTCTCTTGGGGGTCGGCATTTCAGGGGACTTCCTTGTGTTTAACCCATACGAAACACGGTTAGGGCAGGATCGCGCTATGGATCGTCAACAGGAGTTCGTCCTACGCACCATCGAGGAACGCGACATCCGCTTCGTGCGACTGTGGTTCACGGACGTGCTGGGCCAGCTGAAGTCGGTCGCCATAGCGCCGGCAGAGCTCGAGGGCGCCTTCTCCGAGGGCATCGGTTTCGACGGCAGCGCCATCGAGGGATTCGCCAGGGTTTACGAGTCCGACATGCTGGTCAAGCCCGATCCGGGGACGTTTCAGGTGCTGCCCTGGCGTGGCGAGAGTCCAGGCACCGCAAGGATGTTCGGCGACATCGTCCTGCCCGACGGCTCTCCGAGCTTTGCCGACTCGCGGTACGTGCTCAAGCGCGCGCTGGCCAAGGCCGCTGACCTCGGGTTCACCTTCTATACGCACCCGGAGATCGAGTTCTTCCTGTTCGAACACCCGATCAAGCCCGGTCAGCCGCCGATTCCGGTGGATCAGGCCGGCTACTTCGACCATGTGCCGCACGGGACCGGACACGACTTCCGCCGAGCCGCCATCACGATGCTGGAGAGCATGGGCATCTCGGTGGAGTTCAGCCACCACGAGGGCGGCCCGGGGCAGAACGAGATCGACCTTCGCTACGCCGACGGTCTCTCGACGGCCGACAACATCATGACCTTTCGCACGGTCATCAAAGAGGTTGCGCTGGAGCAGGGCGTCTTTGCCTCCTTCATGCCCAAGCCTTTCAGCGATCAGCCGGGCTCCGGGATGCACACGCACCTGTC
>Ga0208080_1000666_pt1 | contig 17115 bp, 20 predicted proteins | sample NGESurdeep092012_3_FD_184476 | JGI IMG/M metagenome (GOLD analysis project Ga0208080, IMG submission 184476) | Arctic peat soil microbial communities from Barrow, Alaska - NGEE Surface sample 210-3 deep-092012 (SPAdes) | ecosystem: Environmental > Terrestrial > Soil > Wetlands > Peat ...
GCGACGAGGCCAGTCGGCAGAATGAGACTGGCGGCGACCGCCAACCCGGTGATCTGGCGGCGGCGACTCCCTCCAGATCCTCGTGACTTCAGAAACAATTTCATGGTGCACCTTTCGTCGGTGATCTAGGACTAACTCGGAGAACTGTAACGCAGGACGAGCACGAATGCGCAACTTTCCCTACATGCTCGTGGTGAAGGGAGCCCTACATGCTCGTGGTGAAGGGAGCGGAGCTCGCTGGCCCAAACTGCCCCCCAACCCCCGGTGAAAGGTGGTAACCCCGAGGGTCAGGAAGCAGTGTCGGGTCCATGGCGATGGTAGCGCTAAGATCGTGCGGGCGCAGGTTGAGTTCCAATGGTTGCTCTCCTTTTTCGACCCTTCGCTCAACGACGGGGCTTTGCCAACGCCTCATCGACAATCCACTCGCCGGGCCATTGCGGCCCATCCGTCTCCCACGATGTCAAGTCGCCCGCCAGTGCCGCAGCGATGACCTTCCCCTGCCGCAGTACCGCCCGTTTCATCGTGTCAATCACGAGGTCAGTGATGGCCTGGTCGATCTCCGATCGGTCCGACCTGTCGGGCACAAGTTCATCGAGCAGTCGGTCGACGGCTTGCCAGGCGGGTGGTACGAGCGGGTCGGTGCTCATGTTGCCGGAAGCCTGTTCCCCTCGGCGTCGATCTCCTCGCCCTCGGTGTCGGCGAGCAGCATTTCATTGAGGTCCTCGACCAGTTCCTCGAGGTGGCGCACGGTTTGGGCGAGCAAGGCGGCCTGGGTGCGGGAGAGCGTGTCGGTCACGACGCCGCCTTCCTCGCGATCACGTCCACAATGTCACCGACCAGGAGAGCCATCTCGGCCACGATCTCCTCGATGGTCCAGCCCTCATACGGCCCGGGTTGGGTGGTCTTTGTCTTGGTCGTCTTCGCGAGGGTGGCCGTCATGACGCCGCCACCTTCCCAGCGGCTTCGCGGGCGTCGAGTGCAGCGCGGCGCGCCTTCGACGCCGCCACGGTCAGCAGGGCGCCAAGCTCGCCGGCCTCGTCCAGCGTCAACGTGAAAAGGTCATCTTCGATCCCGGTGCCCGTGGTTATTTTGATCACCGGGTAAATCGCCCCGTGCTTCTGTTCGAGGTACACCTTCACCTCGGCGGGCAGCCAGGAATCGAGATCATGCATGATGTCTCGGAATTTCGCCGGAGCGACGAGACTGAGGGGAATCGTGCGTTCATCCCCGAAGTGCCCGTACCCTCCCTCAGCGCTTGGCGTGCAACCTGCACACCAGGACGGGCACGGTCGGTCCGTTGGAGGTGACTCGGTGATGGATTCGGTCGTTGTCATGGTGCTCCATTCGGTTGTGACACCGAATGAATACCGCCAACGCTGGCGACCCTTTGGTAGGTTCACCGTCGCAGGCACCGCTCAATCGGTGTCGGCCATGGTCCCCGGGCGGTTCTCGCCGTCGCGGGGGCCTTCTATGTCTCGGCCATCTTGCGCCCTAATGCCGCAAAGGTCAACCACCGGCCGTTTCGAGGGGTACTGACCGCCAACCCGGACGTTTCAGGGGCACACGGGCAAGCGTGGGCGGAGTGGCAGGGATTCAGCGGGTCCGAGCGCAGGCGGGTGGGGGGAGCTGGTGCGCAAGGGGCAGGCCGAGGGGACCATCCGCGGGAAGGGCGACAGCACGAGGACGGACCTAGGTGGCGACGCCAACGTGGTCCGCAAGGCAAACGTCCCACGCTGGGACCAATCGGAATCACGAAGAACGATTCCTCACGCTGGCAGCGGATGGCGGCCAACCCCGAGGACACCTTCGATGAGCACCTTGGCCAACTCGAGTTCCTCGCGTATGACCTGACGCCTTTGTACGAAGCAGAGGCGAAGGCGCGGCAACTGGCATCGGGCGGAGGAGCCGGCCGAGCCGGCGGAGACAAAAGAACGGTTGTGGCGGATCCGCCACAACCGTTCGATACCCGAGGACCCCTCTCCAGGGACAGGGCAGCCAAGGCACCTGAGACACCCGAGCGGTAGCCTCTAACCATGGGCATGTTCTACCGTCTCCTCGCACCTCGACCGCTCCGACAATTCGCCGGCCCTGACGTAAGAGGTGGCGATCACCTGACTCTCCGGATCGAAACCACCCTCTGCGGATCCACGGTGACAAAGAACGCGGAGGAGTTCGGTGAGGGCACAAGACCGGTCCATTGCTGTTCGCCGGAGGAGTAGAGACCTCGTTTCCACCCGTCGGCCTCGAGTTGCCAGGCCACTCCTTCCTCGATGTCGAAAACGTAGAAGTCGTCGGCGTGGAGCGCCGTAACTCGGATCACAACGGGCCCTGGGGGGACAGATCGCTCTATATGTTTGGCGATCTCCTTGACTGAGGAGAATCCGGCGGAATCCAACCCGACATTGGCCTCACTTGGGACGAACGTCCTCAACGAGGCGACGCCAACGAACCCGATAATCGCCACCACGCCGATCGCCACCCACCCCGTCATCGCCATCCACCTCGGAGAGAGGCGCCCGACCTCCACGGGGGTATGTCGACGAAACAATGCCGATCCAAGGAGAACTGCCGCCCATACCGCCACGGTCCACACCAGAATGCTCAGTGCCCACAAGAACAGGATCGCGTAGTCGACGCTCAAATCGTTTTTTTCCGGGATGATCGAGAAACTGACGACTGTGCAGATGGAACTGATAAAGGCAACCAGGGACAGCACGGAGAGGCTTCGGCGACCATGTTCCCACGCAAGCACGGCGATCTCCGCCAAGGCGAAAAGAACGAGGAAGCCGACAATCGTGGCGTTGGCATAGATTGACCCGACTACCGAATAAAAGTTGCTCGGCTCGTGACGAAGCCAGAGCGGTGGAGGCGAACCGACGAAGGCCACAACTCTCAACCCGAAGGCGAACCCCATCGACTTCTGCCCTTGGCCACCGGTCAGTAGCGCGGAGAGATTGCCGTCAGGTCCGAAATTCTGAATCAGCGGCGCAAGCCAGCAAACAGCTCCCGCCAGCAGTCCAAAGACCAGCCAACGGAGCCGTTTAGGGCGGCCGCACATCGCCACTGCGACAAGAGGGGCGCTCAGAACCAACACCGCTGTCGGGATGGTGTAGATCAGGTGGGTCTGGGCGGCCACTGATCCGACAAAAACGAGCACCGGCCACCAACCGAGTGATCCCGATCCGACGACCCAGGCGAGCACCACGGTGGCGATCAGGAACGGAATGGGAAAGTACGGATTCCACATCAGATTCTCGAAGACCACAGGCACGAGCCACAGATAGTCCACGGCGGCAAAGGCGATGAGGACACACCCCAACCACCGCCTTGTCGACCATGCTGCCTCGATAGCCACCGAGAGCGCGACACCGCCCAGCAGAGCTGCGCCCCACAACGGCCCGTGCGTCGGATCTATGCGTACAGGAATTGCCAGAAGCCAGTACAAGAGGGGCCCGGGATCGTAGAGGTTCTGCCCTAAACCCACCGCCGTGGTCGAGGCCTGACCCACCAGTGGGGGATGGAGGCTGAGGACCTGGTGGGAGCGGATGGCGATGGCCGCGTCGTCCCCCGTGGCCACCCAACCCTTGGAGAGGACCACACCTAAGGGCACGGCAACGACCAGCCACACTGCCACGTGGCTGGCGATTCGGCACACCATTGGGACGCCTACATGCCAACGCCGCCCGAACCCGCCGGTAATCACGAGAGCATACTTCCACAACTGTGCGCGGGGATGGATTCCACGCCGGGCCACCGTTCGCGGCTCTGCACTACGGTGACGTGATGATGGGCGACGAGTCAGACCCGTCAGCGTGGCTCGCTGAGTTGACCAGGCGGCCGCAGTGGCACGCAGAGGCCGCATGTCGGGGAATGGGCTCGGCCACGTTCGTCCTTGGCCGTGGCGCCAACGAATCGATCATGGCCCGGGCCCGCGCCATCTGCTCGACGTGTCCGGTGACGGTGGAGTGCCTCGACTATGCGCTGGCCGACATCGACTGCGTGGGAGTCTGGGGTGGAACGACGGCTCAGGAACGTCGGGCGACGCGAGCGGCCGTGGCGTAGGGCGACGTGACACAGATGTGACACGGGAGAACGTAAACCCGTGTAAACCAACGAACAGTAACGATTAGTCAAACTACCAGGTCGTGCCCGGTTTCTGACTCAACCCGCAGGTCAGCGAATTGTCCGTTTCAGAATCCCGCCTACAGGCCGACTCACCGTCACCCAGGGCTTTTGTCCCTGGGAGGCCTGTTTGTGGGCTTGTATCACTGAAGGTAGCCATTCCATGAGGAGTGGCGGCCACGTAGGATCGGATCAGGGCGCGGTGCCTGCCTCTCGACAGGTTCGTTTCCCCATCGATGATGTTGCCGACGTGCCGCCGCGAGTCCACATCGAGTGCCGGGTCGATCGACCAGGATGTGCGGGCTGTGGAGTGACCGTCCATGTGAATGACCGTCCGGTCGTCGTGCTGGTGGATTCTCCGTGTCTCGCCCGTCCGACCCATCCGGTGTGGCACAGCGGGCTGCCTTCGGGTTCACGAGATTCCGGAACTACCGGATTCGGTCACTGCTCTGCGCCGGAAATCCCAACTAGGACCTGCTCGCCGCATTCATAACCCGCCGGGACGGCAAGCCGATTTGATACGTATTGTGGGGCGACCCAGGGCCTTCGCCATGTCTGGATCGTGCGCGCCAGATCGGGCTCGGCACCGGCCGGAGAGGATTGACAGGTGGACGTTCTGTTCGGTAGGGAAGCTCGGGGACGCCCGTCCTTCCGCTCACAAAACGGGCTTCCCCTGCTGCTTATCCTCATGGTGGTCCTAGTCGTCAACTTGCCGGCGCTGTTCGGCCTGGTGACGACCAACCCGCTCGTCCTCAACGGGTTCCTCGCCCATGTTCCCCAAGGACATCTCCCGGGCCTTCCCTACATCGACCCAAATGCCGGTTACACCACCCAGGCGCTCGGACACCTGGCCGCCCTCGATTGGCTCCACGGACACGTTCCTTGGTGGAATCCGTACGAGGGCGTCGGATCGCCACTAGCTGGCGAGATGCAGAGTGGAGCGTTCTTCCCGCCGAACCTACTCCTTGCACTCCCCCAGGGAGTGCTCTTGGTTCAGGTGGCCCTCGAGGTCACCACCGGTTGGTCGACCTATTTCCTCGCCCGCCGACTCGGCGTCGGTCGCTCGTTCTCGACCACAGCGGGCGTCGCCTTCGGATTGTGCGGAACCTTTGCCTGGTTCGCGCACGCGCCGATTCGCCCGATCGCGCTCCTCCCTCTCTGCCTGATTGGCGTCGAACGTGCGATTGACGCCGCTAGAGCAGGTCGCAAAGGTGGGTGGCGCCTCCTGGCCGTCGCACTGGCACTCTCGATCCTGGCCGGGTTCCCTGAGACGACCCTCATCGACGGGGTCTTCGTCCTGTGGTGGTCGATACTCCGCTTGGCCGGTCCTGCGCGTGCCTCCTGGCGGCCGGCCGTGGCCAAATTGGCCGCAGGGGGGATTGTCGCAGTCGGTCTCTCCGCTCCGCTGCTCGTCGCCTCCGTCGACTATCTCCCCTACGCCAACACTGGCGGCCACCAGGGCGCGTTCTCCACAGTCTCGCTCCCCACCTTCGGCCTCGCACAGGCGATCCTTCCGTACTCCCTCGGGCCGATCTTCGGGTTCACCACCGGAGGCGGCGGCTCCGAGATCGCGGGGCTGTGGGGAAGTGTCGGTGGGTACCTATCGGCCACGGTCATTGCAGCCGGCCTGGTCGGCCTCGTGGGCAGGCGACTGCGCATGCTGAGACTGGGGCTCGGTGCGTGGATCGGACTCTGCCTCCTGCGCTCATTCGGATTCTCCCCGGTTGTCCATGCCATGGCCGTGGTACCGGGCATCCGGCTCACCGCGTTCTGTCGCTACGCGGACCCGTCCTGGGAACTCGCCGCGATCCTCCTTGCCGCCCTCGGGCTCGATGACATCGCCCGACATGCCACAAGGCGGAGGGTGCTTGTGGTTGGCGGCGCGGTCACCGCCCTCCTCGCCGCCTGGGCTGCCATCACTGCCTGGCGGCTCCTTCCTCCCGCAATTTCCATGCCCTCTGCCTGGGGAACCCGTGCACGCCTCTACCCTCTGGCCAGCCTGGGGTGCGCCGTGGCCGCTCTCCTCGTGCTGTGCATTGGAGGGTTCATCGCCACCCGCAGACGCGGCGCCACTGGCCATGTGCACGGGCCGCCCATGGCACGGGCGGAGCGGACCCAGAGACGCGGAAGGCTGCTGATGGCCGGCGCCCTCTGTACCGAGTCGGTGCTCCTCGTCGGCGTCACCTACCTCTCCGCTCCGAGGCCGACAGCGCTGGAGACGGGGTCGGTTCGGTGGCTCCAGGCCAATCTCGGCACTTCCCGATTCACCACGCTCGGCCCCATCCAGCCCGAGTACGGCTCCTACTTCGGGATCGCCGAGGTCAACACCATCGACCTTCCGTCACCGAGCGCCTGGGTCGACTACATCAGCACCCGACTGGACCCCAATACGTCCCCGTTGAACTTCAGTGGTGGAATCCGCATAGATCCGGCCGGCCCCACCCCGGCCGAGGCGTTGAGCACCAATCTGTCCGCATTCGAGGCGATCGGCGTGCGCTATGTAGTCGAGAAGGCAGATGGGGCCGATCTGTTTGGGCGCACTTTTCCGGCACCAGGGTCCCCCCTCTGGCCTGCCGGTCCGCGCCTCGTCTACCGCGACGACTTCGCCGAGATCTGGAAGCTCCCGTCAGCATCTCCAGTGTTCGGGCTGGTGGTCCCGACACAGAGTGGCACGGGTTCCGGCGCCATCGCCACTGGACAGTCACAGTGTGCTGTGCACTGGTCCGGTTGGGACCAGGCGACCGTTCACTGTCCCCATCGGTCGGTACTGATCCGCCTCGACCAGTTCATGCCGGGCTGGCGTGCGACCGTCAATGGGAAATCGGAGTCAGTGGAAGTCGACGACTTCGGACCCAAGGGCCTCTTCCAGAAAATCTCACTACCCGCCGGGACCACGACGGTCGACTTCACCTTTCTCCCTCCCCACGAGGTGCTAGCGGTCGGGGCCGCGGTCCTCGCCCTTGTCGTCGTCGCCGGCTCGCTCGGCTTGGAGTGGATACGGCGCCGCCGCACCAGACCGGATGGCGAGGCACCGACGATCGACTACGCCCCGGCGCCCTCCAGCCAGGAAGTCCACCTCGGTTGATCTCCCAATGGCGACCCGTCGAGCCGGGCCTTTGCTGTCATCCGCGCTAGCCGGGCTTTCAGCACATGGGAGGTCACGGTGATTGGCTCATCGCTATGGCAATGCGCACCGGACAACGGCTCAAGTCCAATCCACGGTGAGGAAGGAGAGGTGGCGCAGCTCGGCCAACGTCCCCACGTCGACCAGTGTTCCGTCGCGAAGGACCCCCACCCGATCGCACAGTGCCTCCACTTCACCCAGGATGTGCGAAGACAGGAACACGGTCTGGCCTCGTTCGCCCGCCTCGTGGATGCAACGGCGGAAGGCTTGTTCCATCAGCGGGTCCAATCCGCCGGTGGGCTCGTCGAGAAGGAGCAGGTCCGGCCGGGTCATGAGCGCCGCGATCAAGATGAGCTTCTGCCGGTTGCCTTTGGAGTAGGTACGAACCCTTTTGGAGGCATCGAGGTCGAAGCGCTGGATCAGCTCGTCACGGTAGACGGGATCAACATTCCCCTGTACCTCGCCTAGCAGATGAAGCGTCTCACCTCCGGTAGGAGTTGGCCACAGATTGGCTTCGCCCGGCACGTAGGCAAGATGGCGATGGACCTCGACTGGTTTGCGGTGACAGTCGAACCCGAAGATCTCCGCCGTTCCTGCGCTCGGATGAATCAAGCCGAGCAGGAGGCGGATTGTTTTGGTCTTCCCCGCCCCGTTGGGGCCGAGAAAGCCGACCATCTCACCTTGAGCGACTTCGAGGTCGAGATCCTCGAGAGCGTAAAAATCCCCGTAGCGTTTGGATAGGCCAACTGACCGGATGACCGGCACTCCCATGTGCAATCTCGTTCCTGCTCTGCTCGTCTTCCTTGCTCCGATCCTGACGGCTCGTCCGATGCATGGCAGGGTCGAAAGTCCCAATGGCTTGCTCAGGAGATCCCTGGTCGGGACCTTTGGCCCTGCCATCTGCCACGCAGTCGTCATACGGTCGTAGCAGGAGGTGGTTCAAGTGGATAACGAAATTGCACTGGCCGGGGTCGTGCGGGATTGGGCGCAGCGGCAATGTCCCCACGATCCGAGCGTCGCAGAGGGCGCCGTGACTGTCGCGCTGAGCAGCTTCGCCGGTGGCGCATCGGTGAGCGAGGCGTGCGAGCGGGCCCATGCCTTCGTTGCCAGCCGGGTCTGTCATCCCGCAGGCATTCGGGAGCAGGGACGCGCACGATTCCATTTGGCCTCCTGAGCGTTGACCCGTGCGGTAGGGCGCTCGGGCAGGGTCCAATTACCAATTGTTAAGGACGAGTTGGAGGAGGTACGGAATGCCAGTTGACAAGGAAGCCTCGGTGAACCGGATCGATGAGCTCGAACGGCGGGTGGAGGCATTGGAACACCGTCTGGTCACAAGGGACGTGCTCGATGAAGAGATTCGCAGCCTCGAGCATCGGTTGACCGAGGTCAGGGAGCTGACCGAGGGCTAGGGTCTGGGCCGTTCATCGAGGGCAGGCAGAGTCCCACAGCGGCTGGCTCAACTGCAGGCGCAACGGGAGTGTCATGAGAGGATCGGTCGGTGCTCGTGGTGGTGGTGGTGCTCGCGGCGGCCTTCGCGGTGGTGAACGGCGTCCATGACGCCGGGAATGCCATTGCTGCTCCTGTCGTCACCGGTGCCATACGTCCCGGTCCGGCGGTTGTCTTTGCCGCCGTGTTGCACGTCATCGGCGCCCTTGCCGTCGGCACCGCTGTGGCTGCCACCATCGGCGGAATCGTCCTCGTCCCGGTCGATCAGATGCTGGAAGTGCTGGCCTCCGCAGTTCTTGGCGCCCTGGTGTGGAGCCTGGTCACTCTGTGGTGGGGCCTCCCATGCAGTTCAGGCCATTGCCTCGTCGGAGCCTTGGCCGGGGCGGCACTGGCCGACGGCGGCCTCAGTGCCGTGCGCTGGGGAGGGCTCGATGGTCTGCGCCCCGTCGGCGTGTTCGGATCGCTCTTGTGGCTCTTCTTCTCTTCGGCGATCGTGGTACCGCTGGCCATGGTCGGCATCCGGCTTGCACGGCGGGCGCTCCGACGAGCCAGTCGGTTGGTCGAAAAGCCGGTACGTCATGGCGAACTGGTGGCCTCAGGCGGGCTGGCCTTCGCCCATGGTTCCAATGATGCGCAGAAGACCATGGGCTTGATGACCGCGGCACTGGTTGCCGGTGGCCACCTCTCGCGCTTCGCGGTGCCCTTCTGGGTGGCGCTCGCGTCTGCTCTCCTCTTGACCTTCGGGACCCTGCTTGGAGGGTGGCGCGTGGTTCGCACCCTCGGACGGCGCATTTACCGCATCCGATCATTGGACGGACTGGTCAGTCAAGGCTCGTCGGGATTGATCGTGTTGGCTGCCTCGCTGGCTGGTGCCCCGGTCAGCACCACTGACGTTGTGGCGCCCGCGGTGGTCGGCGTGGGGTCGGGAGAGCGATGGCGCCACGTACGCTGGGCGGTGGTCGGTGAGATCGGGTTGGCGTGGCTGGTCACGCTGCCTGTCAGCGGGGGGCTGGGCGCCCTGTTCCTAGTGGTGTGGAGGTGGGTCGGATGAGACGATGGTTCCTGCCAGAGACCCCCGATCTGCTCGGGCTCTTGGCCCACCAGGGCGATGTCACCGTCAGAGGCATGGACGCGCTTTGTGCCTGGTCGAAGGCAGATTTTTCTCAGGGTGCAGCGCTTCATGCCATTGAGCACGAAGGGGACTTGGCCGCCCGCGAGGTACTTATTGCTGTGAAACATGCGTTCGTGACGCCGATCAGCCCCGAGGACATCTACGAGATCTCCGAACGGCTCGACGCGGTCCTCAATGCAGCAAAGAACCTGGTCCGCGAAGCAGAGCTCGTGAGCATGGCCCCGGATCCCCCGATGGCCGAAATGGCTGACCTGGTGGCGCTGGGGGTTCGAGACCTTGTGCAGGCCTTCCCATGCCTCGCTTCCGATCCCGACCGGGCCACCGAATGCGCCGACGCAGCCGTTCGCCAGGAGCGAGCCCTTGAACACGTCTACCGCCGGGCTATGTCAGCCCTCCTCCAGATCCACGACATCCGTGAGGTGGCCGGCCGACGCGAGCTGTACCGGCGTTACGCCCGGATGGGCGAGGCTATCGAGGGAGTGGCTCACCGGATCTGGTACGCGGTGGTGAAAGAGGTATAGGGGTTGCGAACTGGGCTTCCACTACGTTGGCAGGTCCGGCGGTTCAGGGGGATCCGTTCAACGGGGCGCACCGGGAAACTCCACCGGCGGCCCCTCGCCGGCGAGGCGGAACTGGCGTCCACTGACGTTGGCCACTCCGATGCGCACCAGGCGATTTTTCGACTCCATCCCCACCCAGGATCTGATCGGGACGGACCTTGCCAGGGTATTCCCCTCCTCGTCGCTCACCGCCGAGGCGACCCCCTGGAGCAGAACGCTCCATCCGGTGCCGCCGAGTGGTTCATACGCGTCGGCCTGAAAGGCGACCACGGCACCGATAGTGGCGGCGTCGAGCTTCGTACCGGGGATGGTTCGAAAGAGCACGGACTCCCCATAGATCGCGAAATGGACCGGGAGGATGACCGGTAGCGCGCCGATGCACGCGCCAATCCGACCGATGGAGGCCTGGGCCAAGAGCCTGAGGCACTCCGCTCGGGTGAGGATCGTCACATCAGATTGAGTGTCAGCCATCACACTGAGGACGCTGACGGATCGATGTGGGGACGACTAGGGCCAAAAGTCCCAAGGTCACCGGTCGGCGACCCACCTCAATCCTCGACCCGGCTCAACCGATGGAATCGACACCCCGACCGGCAGAGTGCCCTTCGGAGCGAGCCGAGTGCCGAGCGGCTTGCTCCTCTGCACTCGCCCCCATGAGTACGAAGATGCCGATCAGCCCGAGCCAGACGTCGTAGAGGAATCCAACCGCGACCATGGCCACGCCGGTGTAACGAGCGATCCGGCCGGCGAGAAGTGTCGCGTCGAGGTTGCTCCGATGGCGCGCCAGCACGGCACGAAGCACCCTCCCACCGTCCATGGGGAGGGCGGGCAGCAGATTGAATGCCCCAAGCAGCAGGTTCAGCCAACCCGACCGAGCCCACCAGCTGCCGACGAACAGGGTCGGCGTCCACACATGTGCTCCGGCCAGCAGGCCTGCCGCAAGGAGGAGCACGCCGATGGCAAGGCTGGCCAGAGGGCCGGCGATGGCCACGGCCAATTCGTCGCCGGGCGCCTTTGGCATCGCATCGAGTCGGGACAGTCCTCCCAGGGGAAAGAGAACGATACCGAGGACACGGGCGCCACGTCGTCGGGCCACGATGCAGTGAGCGATTTCGTGGGCGACGACCGAAGTGAAGAGAGCAACAATCCAGGCAAGGCCGACCACCACAGTGGCCTCTCCCATGCTCCAATCGACGACCAGGGCAAAGGCGACCAACAGGAAGAAGGTCCAATGGAGGCGGATGGGGATCCCCGCTACTCGACCGATCGGGATGCTGTGTCTGTGGCCGGCGCCGGGCGACGGGCGCGTGTGGACTTGTCCGTTTTGGACCTTCTGTTCTCGAATCGACGCCGTGCGACGTGCTGTCTTCGCTTGTCATACGTTCCACCGTGTTCGGGATCGCTGACCCGGACCAGGCCCGAATGTCCTTAATCGGCCAGGTGCGAGGGTACCGTCACCATCCGGACCCATTGACCAGCACGGCAGCACCATTCACCCGATCGTGGGCGAGGTCGGCGAGTGCCTGATCAGCCCGTTCGAGCCCATACGCCGTTGTGGTGACGCGCACGGGAATGCGGGCGGCGATTTCGAGGAACTTGTTCCCGTCCTGACGGGTGTTTGCCGTCACGCTGCACAGTGTCCGCTCTTCGAAGAGATGCCTCGCGTAGTTGAGGGTAGGAATGTCCGTCAGGTGGATGCCGGCGATGGCCAACGTGCCGCCACGATCGAGCGCCTCCAGAGCGGGCAGCACCAGGGTGCCCACCGGTGCGAAGAGGATGGCGGCGTCGAGCGGCTCAGGGGGAGGGGCATCGGCGTCACCGGCACTGGCCGCACCCAGTTCGAGCGCAAGCTTGCGGGCTTCGGGCGCCCGGGTCATCACATGCACCCTGGCCCCTTCGGCCATGGCGATCTGGGCGGTGATGTGGGCCGAACCCCCGAATCCGTAGATTCCGAGTCGGCCCCCCTCGGGCAACTGCGAACGTCGGAGGGCTCGGTAACCGATGATCCCCGCACAGAGGAGTGGCGCCGCTTCCTCGTCGGCAAATACATCGGGAACGGGGTAGGCGAATCCTTCGTTGACCACCACGAACTCGGCATAGCCCCCGTCGACATCCCAGCCGGTGAACCGGGGGTCGGTGCACAAGTTCTCCCGACATTCGAGGCAGTATCGGCAGATTCCGCATGCGCTGGCCAGCCATGGCACACCCACCCGATCCCCCATGCCGAAGCGGGTGCATCCGGCTCCGAGCTCGTCGACAACGCCGACCACTTCATGACCGGGTATGACCAGGGGGTGTTTGGGGGTGAGGTCCCCTTCGGCTAGGTGCAGATCGGTGCGGCAGACCCCGCAGACCCGCACATGCACCCGCACCTGCCCAGGGCCCGGGATGGGGAGCCCGCGCTCGACGCGCCGCAGGGGCTTGGAGTCGATCGGCCCGGGCGCGTCCACCACCCAGGCCTTCATGGAATCGGAAGTCATGATCGACTCCGTCGCTCCAGACTCGGTCGGCTCACCTGGCCTGATCCGCTCCCAACACCGCATGTAGGCACCGTCGACTGCTTCACCATGGTTCTCCCGATCGTCCCGCAATCTGCTCTTGCCATCAACACCATGAGGATGTTGCCCTGCCTCATGGTGGGCGATGGGCTATTGCCTGTCCAGGGCTGAAGGTCCTTTCGGAATGAGGCCGGCGGGTGCATGGCTTGTGACCTTCGGCCCTACTCCCGGACCTCCCGCTCTCCTTACCCTGAATGTAGAACAGTGAAGCGTTGGTGGTCAGAAGTCGGTTCTCGAAATGATCCGTTCCATCCGAACCCACTGGTCGAACCAATAGCTGGAGGAAGACATGGCCCTTACGACAGATGCAGAAGCAACAGACAAGCCTCAAGTGGCTGCTCCCTTTGTGGCGCCCGGTCGCCCGGGCAGCGTGGTCGAGGTGAAGCCCCGCTACGAGAACTTCATTGGGGGAGCCTGGATCGCCCCAGTTGAAGGGCAGTACATGGCGAACGTCAGCCCGGTCAACGGTAAGCCCTTCTGCGAGGTGGCCAAGTCGACACCGGCAGACGTCGAGCTGGCGCTTGATGCCGCCCATCGGGCCAAGGATGGGTGGGGAGAGAGTTCGCTCACCGAGCGAGCAGCGGTCCTCAATCGCATTGCCGATGCCATCGAAGCCAACCTCGAGATGCTGGCGGTCGCGGAATCGTGGGAGAACGGGAAGCCGGTACGGGAAACTTTCGCCGCCGACATCCCCTTGGCCGTGGATCACTTCCGCTACTTCGCCGGTGCCACCCGATCGCTTGAGGGCCGCTCTACGGAGATCGACAAAGACACCGTCGCCTACCACTTCCATGAGCCACTCGGCGTGGTGGGGCAGATCATCCCGTTCAACTTCCCCCTCCTGATGGCCGCCTGGAAGATCGCCCCTGCGCTGGCCGCAGGCAACTGCACGGTGGTCAAGCCCGCGTCGCCCACCCCGTGGTCGATCCTGAAGCTGGCCGAGGTGATCGCGGACGTGGTGCCACCCGGTGTCATCAACATTGTGACCGGTCCGGGCGGTGAGATCGGCAAGGCCCTGGCTTCCAGCCCGCGCATCGCCAAGATCGGCTTCACCGGCGAGACCACCACCGGGCGGCTGATCATGCAGTACGCCGCAGAGAACATCATCCCCTCCACCGTGGAGCTCGGTGGCAAGTGTCCCAACATCTTCTTCGCCGACGTGATGGATGAGGACGACGAGTTCCTCGACAAGGCGATCGAGGGTCTGGTGTTGTACGCGTTCAACAAGGGAGAGGTCTGCACCTGTCCCTCGCGCGCGTTGATCCACGAGTCGATCTACGACCGATTCATGGAGCGAGCTCTCGACCGGATCCGATTGATCACACAGGGCAATCCGCTCGACCCGGCCACCATGATCGGACCTCAGGTCTCGAGCCAGCAGATCGAGAAGATTGCTTCCTATGTTGACATTGGCCGTCAAGAAGGCGCCGAGTGCCTGATCGGGGGGCAGCGCACCCAAGTTGGCGGCGACCTCGATGGGGGCTACTACTTCGAGCCGACGGTGTTGAAGGGCCACAACAAGATGCGGGTGTTCCAAGAGGAGATCTTCGGTCCTGTTCTCGCCGTCACGACGTTCAAAGACGAGGCGGACGCGGTGGCCATCGCCAATGACACCCTTTACGGCTTAGGCGCCGGTGTGTGGACTCGCAACGGCAATCTCGCCTATCGGATGGGCCGGGCTATCAAAGCGGGACGGGTGTGGACCAACTGCTACCACCTCTATCCCGCCGGAGCGGCTTTTGGTGGCTACAAGATCTCGGGCGTCGGCCGGGAGAATCATCAGATGATGTTGGAGCACTACTCACAGACCAAGAACCTCCTGGTCAGCTACAGTACCCAGCCGCTCGGATTCTTCTGAGTGGCAAGTCGCTGAGCATGGAAGAGGACAGGACCGTGCCGCGGGTGATCGCCACCCCTGCCGCGCTCGAAGCGATCGTGCAACTGGTGGCCAAACGGGGACCGATCATGTTCTTCCAGTCAGGTGGGTGCTGCGATGGGAGCCTTCCGATGTGCTTCGAAGCCGGGGAGTTCGTGATCGGTGACCATGACGTACTGCTAGGCGCAGTGGGCGATTACCCGTTCTACATCGACGGGCGCCAATATGACGTGTGGAAGCACACCCAACTCATTGTCGATGTGGGCGAAGGAGCCCCGGAGGGCTTCTCACTCCCAGCTGGCGATGACCAGCACTTCAATATCAGGTCCCGGGTGTTCGGGTCGGACGAACTGGCCGCCTTGGGGGACTGATCTTCAAGATCTGTCGCATCGGTGGGTCAGCTGAGCAGAGGGACATTACGCCCGACCCGCCTACTGCAGGCAATCCGCCCCGCTATCGGCTGGCCAACAGGCCCGCTATCGGCCGGGGGTCCTCGCTGTCCCGAAGAGCTGCCCGCAGACCTGTGGACTATCCCCCCAGAGTTCCGCCTTCCCAGGCAACGCCGAAGGCGGCCAGGACAGGGACGATCGAATCCGCAGTGACCTGGAATAGTCCCGGACGGAGTTGGAGCGTCTCATTGCCCGATGGGCCACATGAGGGCCATGCCGCCATGGCTCGACAGGTCCATGACCCGACACCCGCGCCGATACCGGCCCGGTGGGGCAGCCTCGAGCCGGTGTGGACGAGCGCGACCACTTGCCCTCCTCATCGGTCTTCGATCTTGCTCACCAGCATCTGGACCCAGAGCGTGGCATCGTCCTCACCAGTGGTCCCTTCTTGCCGCCGGCGAAGTCATCCCACGGTCAGGCGACCTGCCACTTCGAGGAGCGTCGACGGCACCTGACGTGCGCCCGCGGCCACGTCATCGAGTGATACAAGTTCGACTTCTTCATCAACGACGGAGACCATCGTTCCGAATGCCTTGGAATGGACCGCCTCGATTGCGGCGACGCCGAAGTTCGTCGCCAGCAGCCTGTCGTATGCCGTTGGCGTGCCGCCGCGCTGGATGTGTCCGAGGACGGTCAACCGGGTCTCGTAGCCTGTGCGCTCGGCGAGGCCTGTCGAGACCATCGTTCCCGCCGATCCCTCGGACGAGCCGTTCGGGCCCTGGGACAGAGCCCCCTCCGCCACGACCACGATGGAGGAAGAGGATCCTGCGTCGTGACGTCGTTGGATGGCCTTCGCCAGCTCATCGAGATCGGTCGGTTTTTCGGGAAGACAGATCGCATCCGCGCCGGCTGCGATTCCGGCACAGACTGCCAGCCATCCGGTCGTCCGGCCCATCACCTCAACAACCATCAGTTGGTCGTGGCTCTCACCGGTGGTCTGCACCCTGTCAATGGCCTCTGCGGCCGTCGTCATGGCGGTGTCGAAGCCGATGCATCGTTTCGTTCCCGACACGTCATTGTCAATGGTCTTTGGGATCCCGACGATCGACACGCCGACATCAGCGAGCCGTTTCGCGGAGCCAAGAGTCCCGTCCCCGCCCAGGACAATGAGGGCATGGAGCCCGGCCTGTTCGACGGTCGCAAGCACCGCTCGTGTGCCGCCCTCATGCTCGTCAGGGTGGTATCGGGCGGTACCAAGGATGGTACCTCCGCGTTGCAGAATGCCTTTCGTTTCGGCCGTCGTCAGCGGTGAAGCGGCTCCGTCCACGACACCTCGCCAACCGTGGTGAAACCCAATGATGTCGTCGTTGGCGGATGCCGCGACCCGCACGACGGCACGGATTGCGGCATTCAGTCCTGGGCAGTCACCGCCGCCCGTCAATACACCGATCCGCACAGCACCTCCATCCGAAAGTCCTCTCCATAGGACGATTGCCGACGCGAGGCGAGCGCGCCAGGGGCGAAGGTCCCAAACACCGTCACAACTGGCGCCCCGACACTTGTTACTGACCGTCATGTTAGCCAGTCGGGCGAGTCGCGGACATGACGCGGGTACGAGCCCGACTTCCCGTGGGCCAAGGCGCATCCGGTAGTGGAAGTGGCCAGCCGTGCGAGATCCGTGGGCCGTCTGCTCAACCGTGGGCCGGTTGGTGCGCCCGAATGAGGCCGAGGGTCCCCGCTGCCTCGATGAGTTCCTCGCGTGCTCGGGGGTCGGCCACTCGCTCGATGATCAATCGGGCCTGCGCCTTCTCAGAGCGACCGAAGAGCTCGGCACAACCGTGCTCACTGACGATCGCCGAGTGTTGGAACGATGTGACCGGGCTGGTGAGGACCGGTAGCACCGACGAG
>Ga0208080_1000670_pt1 | contig 17055 bp, 14 predicted proteins | sample NGESurdeep092012_3_FD_184476 | JGI IMG/M metagenome (GOLD analysis project Ga0208080, IMG submission 184476) | Arctic peat soil microbial communities from Barrow, Alaska - NGEE Surface sample 210-3 deep-092012 (SPAdes) | ecosystem: Environmental > Terrestrial > Soil > Wetlands > Peat ...
GAGTGGGTCCTTCCCCCACTGGTAATCTGCCCCTTTGGGGCACACGTACGAATACCGGCATGGCAGGCGGGACGCCCGCTCTACGGTGCCCTGGATAAGCCGGCGCGGGTGTTATGATGCGACTGAAACGGGCGGCGAGCGAGTGGATCGCGAACAGATACTGGCCAAGCTTCGTGAAAGGATCGTGCTGTTCGCGGCATCTCATCTATCGAGGGACGCTGCCGAGGATCTGGCCCAGGAGGTGCTCCTGCTGCTGCACGAAAAATACGCCCACCTGGAACGCGTGGAAGATCTGCTGCCGCTTTCCCTCCAGATTGTGCGCTTCAAGATCATGAGCCAGCGCCGTAAATCGGTGCGGCGCGGCGAGTACACCCAGGTTTCGATTACCGATATTCAGTTGCCGGATCTGGACGATAATCCGGCGGAGTACGTGGAACGCAAGCAGATGCTGGAGCAGCTTGCCAAGGCGATGAGCGGTCTTGGCGAGCGGTGCCGCGAACTGATGCGGCTGAAGCTGCAGGGAAAGGCTTTTCCGGAGATTCAGAAGATTATGGGGGTGGCGGCGATCAATACCATCTACACCTGGGATCACCGCTGCCGCAAGAACCTGCTGGAGGCCATGGGCGGGAGTTGGGAGCCTCCCAAACGATGAGCCCTGAAGACATCAAGAAGCTATTGGGCGGATACGCCACCGGCACGCTGACCGCGGAAGAGCGGCAGGCGCTCTTTGCCGCCGCCCTGGAAGATCAGGAACTGTTCGACGCGCTGGCCCGCGAACAGTCGCTGCGCGATCTTTTGCGCGATCCGGCGGCCCGGGCGGAGTTGCTGAGCGCGCTCGATACCCCGGCGAGCCGGACGGGCGGTTTCTGGCAATGGCTGCGCCGTCCCGCGGTAGCCGGATTGGCGATGGCGGGCGTCGCCGCGATCGCGGTGGTGGCGGTGTGGCAAGGCACGCGTGTCGCTCCCATGAAACTGGCGGAGCCGGTGATCGTGGCGGATTTGAAGCGCCCGGAACCGGTACCTGCTTTGTCATCGGCCCCACCCACTGCGCCAGCCCGCCAGCCGGAAGCCAGCACGCGGACCAAGGCCGGCGATGCCCCCGCGGCCGCGATGACGGACAAAAAAACAACGCTCGCGATAGCGCCGCCTCCAGCGCCTGCGGCCATTCAGGCTTTGAACGAACGCAGGGACGCAACCGATGTCGCCGCCCCCGCGATGGCGCCTCCACCTCCGCATCCGGCCCCAGCGGCCGTGCCTGCCTTGACGGCCCGCAAAGCCGAAGCCGAATCGACCGCGGCCGCGCAGTCGGCCGGGGCAATGTCCGTCGCCGTTCCGGAAAATCTCCCCCTCGACGCGCGCGCGCTTTTCTACCTCAACCAGTTGGCGCCGGGCGCCAATGCGTTCGTCGAGCCGAGTGGCGGTGGGGGCGCCGCGCCGCCTCCCGCCCGTCCGGCGGCGCCCCGGAAGGATGCCGCTCCGCAAACGGCAAAGGCCGTTTCGGGCTTTGCCGCGCCCATGTCGGCTACCGCGCCGCGCCTCGGCGTGCGCGTCAGCATTTTGCGCGGCCAGAGCGAAGTGGATCTCACCACCGTGCTGGATCCCGGCGAGACGGTACGCCTGAAGCTGACTCCGAATGCCGATGGTTTCCTGTACGTCGTCGAGGGCTCGCGCCTAGTGGCGAGCGGAGCGGTAGGACGCCTCAAGCCTTTCGAAACACCGGAACTGCGCTTCGAGGGGAGCGGGCAGAAGCAGTTGTATGTGCTGCTCTCGCGGCGTCCGCGGACCGTGGCTCCGCTGTCGCTAGGGAGCCTCGCGAGCGGCGACCTGGTGCAGACCTCGCCGGACCAGGAGCGCGCGACCTACGTCGTGTCCGGCGCGCGCGGGGCCGGCGCACAACAGGTCGTCGTGCCGGTCACGCTGACCTACCGGTAGGGGAACAGGCCGCTCCTTCCGCGCGCCACCGAGCTTGTTTTGTATTTCTCTGCGCTTCCTCTGCGTTCTCAGCGTCTCTGCGGTGAAGGTGTTTTTATCCCGAGCCGGATTACTACCCCTTCAGCTTCATCGCCTCGGCGTCCCACAGGCAGACTTTCTTGTCGAAATAGCTGATGTTGGACAGCAGCGCCGGACCGGCGGCGCGGAATCCGAATACCGCGTCTTCCACCACCGGCTTGCGGCTGCGCACCGCGGCGATGAAGTTGCGGTGATGGTCGAACGCGTCGGTGTAGCCCTTCGGGGGCACGAACTTTTCCTCGGCCGACATCTGGCCGGTATTGACCTTGGGCCGCGCCGGGTACTTCTGCCGGTACTCCTTGAGGAATTGCTCCTGCTGGGCTTTCGGGAAGGTGTCGATGGTATGGCCGGGTTCCAGTTCGCGCGGCACTTTGGAAAGGGTCACGCCGTCCTCCACCGTCATGATGCCTTCGCTGCCGATGAACCGCAGCCCGGAGGTTTCGCTCGCGCCATCCACGAAATTGACGCGCAGCATCACATTGAAGCTGGGGTAATCGTAGAGCGCGATCATCACATCGGGGACATCGCGGCCATCCTTCCAGAAGCGCAGGCCGCCGGTGGCGTACACGCGGTCGGGGCCGAGCGCCCCTGTCACGAAGTGCAGTCCGCTGATCAGATGGACGAAGAGATCGCCGGGCACGCCGGTGCCGTAGTCGCGGTAGTTGCGCCAGCGGAATAAACGCACCGGTTCGAACGGCACCTTGGGCGCGTGCCCCAGGAAGCGGTCCCAATCGATGTTGGCGGGCGAGGCGTCGGGCGGAATCGAATACTGCCAGGCGCCGATCGCGGAGTTGCGGTCCACCCAGGCTTCCACCATATTCAATTCGCCGATGGCGCCAGAGGCGAGCATCTCTTTCGCCTTGCCATAGATGATGGAACTCACGCGCTGGCTGCCCACCTGGAGAATGCGCCCGGTGCGCTTCTGCGCCTCGATCATCTGCGCGCCCTCGGCAAGCTGCTGCACCATGGGCTTCTCGCAGTAGACGTCCTTGCCCGCATTCATGGCGTCGATGGAGATGGTGGAGTGCCAGTGGTCGGGCGTGCCGACGATGATGGCGTCCACGTCTTTGCGCGCCAGCACTTCCCGGTAGTTGCGCGTAGTGAAGAGGCGGTCGCCCCAAACTTCGCGGGCGCGTGTCAGGCGTCCGTCGTAGATATCGGCGACGGCGACCAGTTCCACGCCGCCGACGTTGAGCGAGTTGCGCGTATCGCCGCTCCCCTGGCCTCCGGCGCCGATCAGCGCGATGCGCACGCGGTCGTTGGGCGAGACATTCTGGGCCGCCAGCAGGCCGGCGCCGGCTGCGGTGGCGAGGAAATGACGTCTGGTAGACATGGAAACCCCGTTTCTACTCTACTGCTTTGGCACGGGCGGTGGCCATTTGCCGCGGAAGCGCGCCACCAGCGCACTCTGCACGGCCGGCGTGTACTCGAGGATGGCGCCGTGCTCCACCAGCGTGCGCGCGAGCGTCGCGGTGTCGATATCCTGCACCGCTAGCCGGCCGCGAATCGCCATCGCGGCGGCGACCCCCGCGGCCTGGCCCAGAATCATGTACTGCGGTTCCATGCGCAGCGTGCTGTAGGCCACGTGCGTCGCGGAAAAGCAGACCGGCACCAGCAGGTTTTGCACTTCGTTCTTCTGGGGCGCCAGGACGCGGTACGGAATCTGGTAGGGCTCCACCGCCACCTGCATATCGCCCTCGTTGCGCACGAAGCCATCCTGATTCACCACGCGCTGCACATTGTGCGAATCGCTATTGTAGGAGCCCATCCCGATCGGGTCCGGCTTGGTAAGTTCGGTCTGGATGTCTTTCTGGCTCATCACGTACTCGCCCACCATGCGGCGCGCTTCGCGGATGTAGAGCTGGTTGGGAAAGTGATCGGTATCCAGGAACTCGTCCTTGGCCAGCCCCCAAACGTTAGCCTCCTTCTGCAATGAGGCCGGCACGCGCGGATCGTGGGCCAGGAACCAGAACAACTGCTTGGTGTACTCCTCGTGATCGCGCCAGATCTCCTCGCGGCGCGCGTAGCCGGCGTTGGGGTAGTCCCAGCTATGGCCGATGTAATCCGTGGAGAAGGCCCCGTTGTTGTTGATATCGGCCTTGTGATTGGGTACCGGGATGACGGAGAGCACTTCGCCCAGGCGCGACGGGCGACCCTGCTTTTTCTGCATGGCGTCGAGCAGGCGCGCGAAGAGGTCGAAGCGCGCCGGGTCGTAGTGCGCGGGCTTCGGGTACGCCACCTGGTTGGCCGGATCGTGCGAAAGAATCATGCGGAAGTTGTAGGCCTGCACCATGCGGTCGGCCGAGCCCGGTGCGCCCGCGGGCGCGGCGGAAATCTCGGGCAGCAGTTTGCCATCGGCGCCTTTGGGCGAGAGGTCCACCAGGAACTGATGCTTGGGAGTCTCACCGCGCACGCCGGCCAGCGATTCGCCATACTGCGCCGAGCTTTCGCGCCCCCAGGTGTACGTCACCCCGGCCTGCGCCATGAGGTCGCCTTCATACGTGCAATCGGCAAACATCCGCGCGGTGTACTGCGCGCCGTTCTCCATGGTGATGGCCTGTATGCGCAAGCCAGATTTGCGCACGCCCTCCTGCTCGCGCAGGCGTTGATGGAAGAGCACGGTGACCCCGGCGTCGGCCAGCATCTTGCGGAAGATGTTCTCCGCCACCTTGGGCTCCACCAGCCAGGCGATCTCCTGCAGGTACTGCGCCATATCGTAGGCATTCCCCGCGCGCCAGTAGAACTCGAGCGAGTACCCGCCGATGACTTCGCGCTTGCCGACGTCGGTGCGCGACAGTCCGCCGGAGACCATGCCGCCGATGTGCTGCCGCGGTTCCAGCAGCACGGTTTTCAGCCCCATGCGTGCGCCGCTGACGGCGGTGATGGCGCCCCCGGCGGTGCCGCCGTAGACGGCAAGATCGTAATCCTGGGCGCCGGCCGCGGCCGCGCACGCCAGCAGAAGTAGAAGGCTCTTCATCGTGTATAAGGTAGCAAGCGGCGGCAGAGGAGAGGTCAGACCGGAACCGGGTACGCCTTATAGTCTCTCGCGGCATTTGAAATCGCCGCGTTCAGGAAGTTGGGCCAGTCGGGTCTCTGCCAGTTCCACGTCATGAGCGATAGAGCGCCATTCTATCGCTCAGAATTCTTCTCTGCGCTTCCTCTGCGTTCTCAGCGTCTCTGCATTGAATTCCTATTTCTTCTTCTTCGCCGCCGCTTTCTTCGGGTAGATCTGCCCAGTGAACCTGTAATCGGACTCGTCAATATCCAGCCCGCCCACGATCGGTTTGCCGTTCTTGGTGATCGACCCCGGGATTTGGTAGCACATGATCGATTTCGGATCCGCAATCGTGCCGCGGATCGCGGATTCCTCAATCGGCGTCAGCACCTGGTCGATCGTCTCCTGCTCGCTCCATCCATCCATGCGCTTGAAATACGCGATCGCCTTCTTGCGATCGATCTTGTCGACTAGCGCGCGCCGCATGTGCTCGTGCGGAAAGCCCAGCGTGTGCCCGGTCTCGTGCCGCACTACCCGGTGGAACTCCGATTCGAGTGTATCCATCGTAAACTCTTCCAGGTTCATCGTCGCCTTGCCCTTAGGGATGTGCAGAATCTCGGTCCCGACGTAAGACCAATACCCGCCGTCCTTTCCCCCGACCCGCGAAATCCGCACCTGCGGATCCGTGTTGCCCGGCACGAACTGGATGTTCGCGTCCTTGTTCCACGCGTTCATGTGCAGCAGGATCCGTTTCCGCAGATCGGCCGGGGCATCGTCCAGGAAGCCCACTGTAAGTTTCACGCCCGCCGATCCCCAGTACGACGTCGTCATCACCGCAATCCGCTGTGGCGTCGCCCGGAACCCGCGCATCAAACCCGCCAACTGGTCCATCCGCGGATGGTTTACCGGATTGATCCTGGTCGCCGTTCGCGCCGCTTCAACCAGCATGCTCTTGGGCAATCTCTTCAGCCTGCAGCAAATCAATTCGTTCTTCTTCATGCACATCCTCCCTGAAATCCCTCGATCACTCGATTTCAACAACAATCGGGTCCTTGCCGCCCTTCAGGTCCTGCGTGTTCTTTAGCGTGCTCTCGTTCTTCAGCGCCTTCACCAGGTTCGCCGACGGCACCTTGCCCTCCTCCGACCTGCCATACACTCCCGTGGCAGTCGACATCATCGTGGTCAGCGTCCGCTCTTGGCGTTTTTCGAAGCCGTTCCACAACTCCTTCGGAGTCGCGTTGCGGCTGCCGTGATGTCCCACCTTGTAGACATCCACGTCCTTCAACAGGTCCGGAATTCCATCCTGCGAGAGCGCCCATTGCCAGTTCTCCAGTTGCGCATCGCCCGGAAACAACAGCTTCTTCCCCTTCACCTCGAACAACAGAATCAGGCTCGTGTTGTTGAGGAACCTATCCAGGATGGTAACGATCGCCAGAGCGTTCTTCTTCAGCGCCGATTCGGCGTGATCGATGAACCAGCGCGTGTGGAGCGGCTTGGGGCCCTTGCCATAACGCGCCGCGCGCGGAAAGAGATCGAACGTTCCGGCGGCCGCCGCGGCGCGCTGCTGCAACCCCCAGAATTTGGTCGCCAGCCAATACTCGTCGCTCTGTTTCGCGTACTTCTTCAGGTTCTGCTGCTTGAGCGCCGGCGGACCGAGAACCCGCACCTTCACACCCGGCAACAGCTTGTTGTCCTCCAGGCCCGAGGACGAGTCGTACTGCAGAAAGCGCGGCTGCCGCTTCCCCATCTTCCGCAGGTTGCGAACCGCGTCCGGGTTCTTCGTATTGTTCGCCGCGAGCTTCTCGATCGCGAGTGGTCTCCCGTCGGCGCCCCGCCAGAGTGGCGCCGCGTCAACCACTGCCTGCGCATATGCCTGCATCGCGTTCATCGATGCGAAGAACAGGCGCAGCGGGTTCGCCGGCTGATTCTTCTTTAGCAGCGGCGCCGAAGTCGCATCTGCCCCCGCCTCCGGGTTCTCCGTCCACGGCTGCACGACCACTTCCGGTTTGCAGGAGGCGATGATCGCCCCCGGGCTCTGCTTCCCGCCCGCATCCGAGAAACCGCTGATATGGTCTCTGTGCCGATGCGTTGCCACCACGGCGTACAGCTTGCCACCGCAGGCATCGCGGATTTGCCCCGCGATCTCCTGCATGTTCACGCTGCCGCTTACCGAACCGAAATCGATCAGAATGTGCTGGTCCTTCAACGGCGGAGCGTAGTGGAAAGTCAGCAGGAAGCAGTCGCCGAATCCCACGTTGTACATCCGGATGGTGACTTTGGCCGGTTCAGCCGGCATGGTCTTCCTCCTGAGCGAGCGCTTCTACTTCGCCGCTCGCGTCGCCGCGCAACGCCCGTTCCAGGTGCAGCAACGCGAAAGCCTTGCTGCCGCTGAAGCCGCCATGCGTCCATAGGTACTCCAGCCGTGGGTTCTGCCGCGCGGCACTCCGCAGCCGATTCCGTACGTGATACTTCAATCTCCCCGATTCATCTAGAATCAGCGTGCCGCCGCCGAATATGGTGAGGTCCAGATCCGCCGGCATGCCGCTGGGCTTCGTCAAGCCGAACTTCTTCAGATCCCGCGCCTGCATTCGCACCTGCTGCGAATACACCGCTACCGTCTCGTGCAGCAGGAAGCCGTCGGAACTTACCCGATAACACGGCATCACGTCTACCACTCTCGTATAGGCGCCTTCATCGACCTTCAACGCGGCCCGGTTCTCCCACAGAAACCGGAAAATCTCGTCCTTGTCGTGCTGCATCGATTCGAAATGCGTTCGGCTGTAGCGTAATTTCTTCACCCCCGGACCGCCCCACAGGCCCGGTTCCGCCGCCTCCTTCGTCTCCGACCCCGGCTGGAAACCGAGTGCCTTGAATGCCTCGAGCAACGCCTTCCGGTACTCGTAGCGCGAATCGTCCGGGTGCATCTCGTAGTCCGCCGTCAGCATCGCGCTCAGAAAGTCGCTGAATAGCAGATCCGTCGGCGGGCAGTAGTCTAGCGCCCGAATCGACATTGTCAGCAGGTGCTCCGCTGTCTCCACCGCCGCATCCACCACGCCGATCCGGCTGACCATGCCTTGCTGCAACTTCCCGTAAAGGTCTATCCGCCTCTTCCATACTTTGAGGAACGCGCCCAGCACCGCCGCCACCAGCAATTCGCCGCGCCGGTGGCACTCGCCGAATTCTTCGCTGGCCGCCAGTTTGGCACTCACCGGCAACTCGATCGACCGCCGCAACGCCACCCCGTGCGTGCCATACATCGTCTCCCCGACCTGCTTGGCCAGCCCCAGCAGCACGCCTTGCTTCAACGCCTTTTCCGTCAGCACCGAAGCTTTCACCAGGCCCTTATTCCCGGAAGTCCCCAGGTCGAGTCCGGCGCTCACCACCTCGCGCAGCGAGAGCACCGAAAACAGCGCCACAATATCCGCGAAGCCCTCGTGAAACGCCGCCTGGTCGGGAGACGACGGGCGCAGGTACTCGTCGCGTAAGCCATCCACCAGCGCGTGCGTGGTCTCATGCGCGATCACCTCGTGTGAGAGGCAGGTGAAGACCAACCCGCTCTCGCCCGGGTAGTACCCGAAAAAGATCGCGCGATCGTCCTTCGAGTAAAATGCGTTGAGGTCGAGGAACGCGTGCGGCGCAATGCTCAACTGGTGCCCCGGAAAACTCCACCGCACCCGCCGGCCCAGTGCCCGCTCAAATCGCGCCAGCACGCGCATCACGATCGCATACACGTTGCGCGCCTGAAACGACCGATCCGTTTCCGGGTTGGAAACCTTCAGCAGATCGCTCGCCCTGTATGGCGCGGGCCGGTATAGGATCCGGTTGGATGCGTCGTAATCGATCACTTGCACCCGGTACCCCCGCGGTCCCGGCGCCAGCTCTTCGTTGGGAATCTCAATCATCGCCGTCAGCACGGCGCCGTCCGCCCCGCGTACGCTCGGGTCCAGCGCGATCACGCGGTAGGTGCAGGTCGGCTGGACATTGGGAACCACTGCGACGGGTTCCGCTCGGGCTGATTTCTGTTTTGCCATACGTCTATCCTCGGAGGCAGAGCGACGCAGCCTTAGGGTTCGATACGCGTTCCGAGTACCTTTAGAAACTGCGCCAGCCAGGCGGGATGCGCCGGCCAGGCCGGCGCGGTCACAAGGTTCCCGCAGGTGTGTGCCTGATCCATGGCGAGGGCTTCATACGTTCCACCGGCAGAGGCGACCTCGGGGGCCACCGCCGGGTAGCAACTGCACGACTTGCCTCGGAGCACATCGGCCGCGGCCAGTATCTGCGCCGCGTGACAGATGGCGGCGATCGGCTTGTCGGACTCCGCGAAATGGCGCACGATTTCCAGCACGCGCGGGTTGAGCCGGAGGTACTCCGGCGCCCGGCCACCCGGAATCACCAGCCCGTCGTAGTCTTCGGGGCGCACCTCATCGAAAGTCGCATTCAAAGCGAAATTGTGACCCCGTTTCTCACTGTAGGTCTGGTCGCCCTCGAAATCGTGGATGGCGGTGCGCACCGAATCGCCGGCCCGCTTATTCGGACAGACGGCATGCACGACATGCCCGGCCATGAGGAGCGCCTGAAAGGGAACCATCGCCTCGTAGTCTTCCACGTAATCGCCAACCAGCATCAGAAGTTTCTTGGCAGCCACGACGAATGTCCTCCTCAGGCTATCGTCGCACTTCTGGGCAATTCAGGTTTGGTGGGCCCTGCTGGATTTGAACCAGCGACCGACGGATTATGAGTCCGCTGCTCTAACCGCTGAGCTAAGGGCCCCAAGACCTATTAGAGCAGGTTGTTCCCCTGCCCTGCAGTGGTTGCCCCCTGGGCCGATATGCCGCCTTCAGATCGCGGCCTTACAGTGTGCTCGATGTCCTTGAGCTTGGTTTGAAATACGAACAGCTCCGTTAGATGAACAGTTCAGCCGAGACGCCAAAGTATTCGGCCAACTTCTTAGCCTGGGCCTTGCTGATGCCGCGCTTGCCATTCACAAGGTCGGACGCCTGAGCACGCGAACCGAGCACGGGAACAAGATCTGCCTGCTTCAGCCCGCGCTGTTCCATCAGGAACTTGACCATCTCGTACGGAGGCTGTTCCGGAATCTGATAGTGTTCTTCGTCATAGACTTCGATCAGCGCCGCCAGGATTTCCCGCAGCGCCTTCTCTTCCTGCGTCAGTTTACGTTTGGCGAAATCTAACTCTTCGAGCCGCGCCACCATGCTGTCGAATTCCCGGTCGTTTTGAATCGGCTGCGGCAATTCCGCCGCCAGCAGCTTGCCATAGGCCACTGGGTCCAATGCTCTCATGCCCATTTCATCCACTCCTTACGGTCGTATTCGCGATGGTTCAGCAGCGCCTTTACGTAGATCCTTTGTAGATTGTATTTCACGCGCGTCATGAGCCGGAAGTTCCCGCCCAGGACGTCGAATATGAGAACGTCGCCGACTTGATCGGCCGAGGGATACTCCCGGCGGACTTGGTGTAAACCACGCCATTCGGCCCTCTTCGCCACCTTGTACCAAAGGGCCAGCGTGGGAAGCGTTTCCGGGTGCTTCTTTGCCAGTTTCAGAAGACCGGGCTTGCTAATCACGTTCACCTGTCGATGTTAGCATATTGCTTACAGCAACTACACCCGGAGGCTCATCGCCGCCTCCCACAAGAACCCGCGCGCGGTAGCGGTCGCGATGACAAACGTGCGGGAAAGTCAGGACAGCTGCCCCTGCCCCCACCGCTTTACAATCCCCCGCACTTGCACCGCGCCTGGCACGCCCGGCAGAAATGTTTGCCGCAGGCCGGGCATGGCGCGGCGCAGGATTTGCAGAGGAAGTGGACGCGGTCGTCGCACAGGAAGAGCGGATGGGCGGGGCCGGAACAACCTTCGCACCAGGGTGATTCGAGCGCGCCAAGTTTCGGGTTCCAGTGGAGCTTGGCCACGCGTTCGGCTTTCTTGCGGATGAGCCGCGCCGAGATTTCCCGCACCGGAAGCGGTACGGCGAGGACGTCGCCGGGTTGGATGCGGATTTTCAAGGAGTACTTGCGGACTAAGTCATCCAGTTTGGCGGCGCGGTCCAGTTGGGTGGCGGCCACGCGGCTGCGCTCCCTCATGGCTGCGTCGGGGTCGGCGGCGCGGCGCGCGATGCGCTTTCCGATCTGGCTCAGCAGGTCCTTATAGTAGGAGTCGATGCGCTCGCTGTCCCGCGCCAGGCGGCGGTTGGCGCTCTGTTCGATGGCGGCGGCCAGGCGGCGGATTTCGGGCTGCACACCGCGCAACGCAATCGGGAAAAGCTGCGCCAGTTCGTCGCGCGGAATCGCCGGTTGCGGGTCTTCCTCCAGATCGTCCTTTACCGCCTTCGCCAGGAATTCCGGCTGCGGCACCAGGGTGCGGGCCGATGCGTTGAGGCAGACGGTCACCACACCGAGGCTGGTTTCGTCGCTCTCGATGGTGTAGTGAAAGCCGAAGAAGTAGTAGCGCGCGGTTTGCTGGTAGTCTTCGATCACACGGCAGATGCCGTTTTGCAGCGCCAGTCCGCGGTCCAAGGCGCCAGTGGCATCGACCGGCGGCACCAGGACGGGGCGGCGCAGGCGCGCGCTCACCACGCGGGCATCTGGCGGCAACAGGCGGCTGAGGCGGTCGAGCCATTCGTTTTCGTCGCTCGCGCCCGCGCCGCCGCCGAAGCGCAACGAGAGCCACTCGCGCGACTCCAGCGCCGCGGCCAGTTCCGCCGGAAGCAGGGCGCGCAGGGCGCCGGCCTCTTCGGTCTCGACCAGCGCTCCGCGGCTGACGAGCAGGTCTCTGGCCCAATCGACGATGTCTACCATTTACACCTCGGCATCTACACCTCGAAGTCGTGGGCGAAGAGGGCTTCGTCCAGTTCCTGAACCTTGACGTGGTGTTTCTTGGCGTCCAGCAGGCGCCGGGCCAGCTCCTCGAACGACTGTTCCACCTCGCCCGATTCGCTGCCGGAGATCCACAGGTCCATCACGATTTCAGCGAAGTCGCGGGCGTCGTCGAGGGTTCCGAGGATGGCATCCATCTCTCCCACTACCAGCTCGAACATATTGATCTTATCGTGCAGCACGCGCAGAATCTGCTCCTCGACGGTGCCCTCCTGGCAGTAATTGAAAACGAAAACGTCGTGGTCCTGGCCGATGCGATGGACGCGGCCCACGCGCTGTTCGATGCGCATGGGGTTCCAGGGCAAATCGAAATTCACGATGGTGTCGGCGAACTGGAGGTTGCGTCCTTCGCCGCCGGCGCCGGTGGAGAGCAGCACGCGCGCATGGTCGCGGAAGTGAGCGATAGCGGCGTCCTTCTCGGCGCGCGAAAGCTCGCCGCTGAAGAAGGCGTAGGGGACATCGTGCTGCTCGCAGACGCGCCGGAGGTGGTCGAGCGTGGGGAAAAACTCCGTGAAGACCACGGCCTTCGATTGCCGCGCGGCCAGCATTTTGCCTAACTGAATCCCCTTGGCGCTTTCGTCCACGCTGGCCGCCAGGTCGAAGATGGCCTCGAGTTCGCGGCGCCCGGCTGCGTCCACCCAGTTGGCCTCGGCCAAGGCGTGGGCGGCGGAACGGGCCAGCGCCTGCGGGCTGCTGCCCGCCTGCCGCAGCATCAGGTCGAGCGCGCCCGGCGGGGCCTGCTTGCCCGACGGCTGCCGGTAGCGGCCGGCGACGAACCGCGACACGCGGTCGTAGGTCTCCGCTTCGGTTTTGGATGGCGTCACCGGGACGCTGGCGGCGATGCGCCGCGGCAGTTTGACGTCGGCCGCGGCGCGGGTATTGCGGATCATCACGTCGCCCAGCATGGCGCGAAGCTGCTCGGGATTCTTGGGCGCCTTGGGTTTGCCCGGCGTGACGTAAGTCTTGCGGAAGTCGGGCTCGGTAGAGAGCAGACCGGGCTTGAGCAGCGTGATCAGGTTGTACAACTCGATCAGGTTGTTCTCCACCGGGGTGGCGGTGAGCATCAAGATGAACTTTTTCTGCAGCGAGTCTACCAGTTGCCAGTTGGCGCTGGAGCGGCTTTTGAGGCAATGGGCTTCGTCCACGATCACCATGTCCCACGGCACGGCGGCGATGGTCTTGGCGTGAAGGTCGAGCCGCGCCTGGGCGATGGAGCAGACCACCAGCGGTTCGGATTTCCAGAACCGCGCCGGGTCGCGGCGGAATTCGGCGCCATCCGGCGAGACCGGGGCCAGGCCGAACTTTTCGATGAGTTCACCCTTCCATTGAGAGACCAGCGAGGGCGGTGTGAGGACCAGCGCTTTGTGCACCAGGCCACGCATCCAATACTCCTTCAGCACCAGGCAGGCTTCGATGGTTTTGCCCAAGCCGACCTCGTCGGCCAAGAGCGCCCGGCCTTTGAAATGGCGCAGCACTTTACGCACGGTTTCCTGCTGGTAGATGTAGGTGTCGACGCCGTGGAGCGAGGGAAGGCAGAGCAGGTCCTCGAAGTTCTGGGCCATCTGCAACTCGATCCACTGGCGGCGCAGGAAGTAATCGGCGACGGTTCCCTGATTGGCGAAGGCGGGCGTAGCAGTGGGGAAAAACTGAACCGCCGCGCGCGGTAGTTCGGGAAGCTTCTCCGGCGCGGGTGCGGGAGCGGTTATGGGCGCGGGCGGAGGCGGCGCGGGTGCGGCGGATTTGGCCGCGGGCGGAGCGGCTTTTTCGGGCGCTGGCTTGGGCCGGGTGATTTGCACGAACGATTCGGCCGATTTCCGCAGCCGCTGCCATTCCGGTTCGTGCCGTCCCTTGATTTCGGCCAGGAACTCACGCGTCGCCTCAATCGCTTTCTCGGCTTGGCCCAATTGCTGGTACATCCCGGCGATGTTGTAGAGCACTTTGGGATCGGCATCGACCTTCCGCCGCCGTTGGAGGTATCCCAGCGCCTCGGCATAGTGCCCGGCGACGCGATGTATCTCGAAAAGCAGTCCCATCGCGCCGGCGTGATTGGGATCGAGGATCAGGGTCTTCTTCAGGAAGCGGTCGGCGGCCGGAATATCGCCGGAACGGTGCGCTTCGACGGCGTCGCCATACAGATAGCCCGCGTCTTCGCGGTCGAATTCGCGCTGTTCTTCGGCCCGGCGCTGGCGGAGGGTCTGTTTGCGGCGCTCCTGGCTGGTGGGCTTCGCCATGTGAGGCTGGAATCCAGATAATACTATAGCGGGACGGAGGTGGCGATGAAAACGTCGTTCGCGATCGCATCGGTCGCCGCCATGCCGCTGCCTTTCACCGCCCGCTAAAAATCCTTGACCGGCTCCACCCGCCCCATCAAGCTCATCCCCAGCAGTAGCGCGATGGGCATCAGCAGCCCGATTCCGATGAACACCGGCGCATAACTGTGGGTGACATCCAGCGTGCGGCCCACGGCCCACGTGCTGATCACGGAGCCCAGCGTGGAACCCGTCCCCGCAATCCCGTAAACCGACGCCACGGCGCGCGGCGGAAAGTAGTCGCCCGGCAAACTGTGGACCGTGATCGACCAGAACATCCAGAAGAAAATCGCCACCGAAATCATCGCCATGGTCCAAAACAGGGAATGCGCGAATACCGCCAGGATTCCCAGCGGCGAGAGCAGCGCCGCCCCCACCATCAGAGTCTTGCGCGTGCGATTGGCGCTCCAACCGGCACGTTGCAGGCGCAGCGTCAGGTACCCGCCGGTGAAGTTCGCCACGTCGGCAATCAGAAAAGGAATCCACGCCACGGCGGCGATGCCGGCCATGTTCAGGCCGCGCTCACGCGTCAGGAATTCCGGAATCCAGAATACGTAGAAGAACCACAAGGGGTCCGCAAAGAAGCGGCAGAAGAAGACCGCCCAGGTCTGCCGGTATCGAAGCAATTCCACCCAGCGCACACGATCCCCATAGGCGACGGGCGCGCGCTCGGCGATGGCCATCTCCGGATGCGCCCGCCGGAAGAGCTGAAACGCCAACACCCAGAGGAAGCCGATCGCCCCTGTGACGATGAACGCGCCGCGCCAGCCCGCGATCGCCGTGACCCCCACCACCAGCGGAGGCGCAATCATCGCCCCCAGGCTCGATCCGCTGTTGCACACGCCGATGGCCAGGGTGCGCGCCTCGGCCGGCACCCAGGTGGCCGTGGCTTTGGCGAATGCCGGCCACGCCCCCGCCTCGCCCACCGCCAGCAGGCTGCGCGCCATTCCCAGGCTCAGCGGCCCTTTGACCAACGAGGTCACCATTCCGGCCGCCGACCACCAGCTCACCGCCAAGGTGAGTCCGCGGCCCACGCCCAACCGGTCGAGTACCCATCCGGCAATGGGAAGTGCGATCGCGTAGGTCCCCATGAACCAGTTCACGATGTCCGCGTACTGGCCGTTGCTCAAGTGGAACTCCCCGCGCAGCACCGGCGCCAGCACCGACACCACCTGGCGATCGATGAAGTTGATCGTCGTCTCGCCCAGCAGCAGCGCAATCAGCACAACCAACGCTCCGCGCGTGAAGACGGGCTCGAATTTCGGCGCGGCGCCGGCCGATGCCGGGTTCCCTTCCCGCGGGCTCAAACTCGACATGGGTTCACAGTACCATCAATCCCGTCGTGAGCCTCGCCGCGAAGCCCGGAAATCTCCGATTCCTCCGCGCTCTCAGGTTTTGACTTTCTCGCCGTGTTTTCTCTGCGCTTATCTCTGCGTTCTCTGCGTCTCCGCGTTGAATCTCATCTCCCAAATCCCAGCCCTCCCGGAGCCCGGAAACCGTCCGCCTCCAACCCCGCATAGTTCACCAGCTCGACCCCGTGCCGCAGCATCGCCGCCCGCACCTCCGGCGCCACCAGCGCGGCCAGTTCCGCTTCCCGGCTCTCCTTCAACCGCGTGCGCGCCGCGCGCAGCGCTGGGCCGCAGCGCCCCGGATGGACCATCAACTCCGTGCTCCCCCCCGGAATCACCGACATCAGTTCCACCAACTCCGCCGTGCGCAAGCGGCCGGTGATCTGGAACCCCGCGAAGTGGTCCGTGGTGCGGCATCCGTGCTGCGTCAGGACGCGGTGGAATCGCCGCCGCATCAACCCCAGCGCGCCGCTGGCCAGCCGCGTCATGCGCGGCACCCCGCCGCGCAGCGCGTGCAGCGGAAAATCGAACGGCCGCCGCACCCAGTGCACGCCAAACTCCTCCGCCAGGCGCGCCACCGCATCCAGGACCGGAGGCGCCAGGTGCGTGTGCTTGTGAGTATCCAGGTGGCTTGGCCGCAGCCCCGCGTACACGATACGCCGCACCTGCGCCGCCAACTCGTCGTACACCCGAATCCGGCCCGTAGCCAGCGCCGCCACCAGTTGCGCCGCCGTCGCCGGAAAGGCCTTCTTCGTGACCAGCGAGTGCCCGCCGATCAGCACCAGGTGACAGCCGATGTCCAGCGCCGGTGTCTCGCGCGCCAATCGGACCGCATCCTCGAAGGCATCGCCGTTGGCCATCAGGGTGGTCGCCGTCAGAATCCCATCGCGGTGCGCTTCCACGATGCCGGCGTTGACGTCCGGCGTGAAACCGAAATCGTCGGCGTTGACTACGAGTTGTTTCCGTTGGATCAAGATGGGAATCAAAACAGCGCTAGCCGGATGGTGAGAAACTTCTTGGGATTGGCCCGCATGTCCTTGGCCAGCGACTGGAACTCGCGCGTCGCGCCGACCAGCGAGTCGAACAACGCCGGGTTGACCAGCATCTGCCCCAGCGTGCCCTGTCCGGCGTTGATCTTGTCGATGGTGCCGTTGAATTTGGCCACTAATTCTTCCAGCCGCTGGTGCAGCGCGTCGTCCTTGAGCAGCTTGCCCGCCGTCCCCTTGCCGGCATTGAGATCGGCCAGCAGCCCGCGAATCTCCGCCAGCGATGCCTTGGCTTCGTCATACAGCGCCGGGTCCTTGAGCAGTTTGCCCGCGCTTCCGTTTCCAGCCTGCAAGTCGGCCAGCAGCGAATCCACGCGCTTGATCGGCGAGCGGATCTCCTGGTACAGCGCGTCGTCGTAGATCAGTTTGCTGGCCGTGCCATGACCGGTACGAATGTCGGCCAGCAGGTTCTGGCCTTCGCTGGCGATCCCGTTCAGGCGGTTGTAGAGCTCCTC
>Ga0208080_1000672_pt1 | contig 17043 bp, 17 predicted proteins | sample NGESurdeep092012_3_FD_184476 | JGI IMG/M metagenome (GOLD analysis project Ga0208080, IMG submission 184476) | Arctic peat soil microbial communities from Barrow, Alaska - NGEE Surface sample 210-3 deep-092012 (SPAdes) | ecosystem: Environmental > Terrestrial > Soil > Wetlands > Peat ...
ACGCTCATGCGGCTCACGAGGTCCTCAAAGCTCGTGGAGGCGAGCACGACGTCGACGTAGGTGAGGTCGTCGGTCTTGTAGGCGATCACCACGCGCGTCTCGAAGTCGCCCTGTTCGAGGGCGAGCTCCCGCTCCGCCGCCTGCAGCTCGAGCCGCTTGAGGCGCAGCTGCTCCTGGAGGATCTCGAGCTTGGCGCGCGTGGTGGTGAGCTTCTGCTCGACCACGCCTATCTGATCGCCGAGACGGGCGAGCTCGTCGTCGATCGCCGTGAGCTTGCCGTCGAGCGTGGCGATCTGGTCGTTGAGCGTCGCCTTCTGCTTCTTCGCGGCGGTGATCTTGTCGCGGGTGCGCGCCAGGCCGCCCGGGGGCGCCGCGGCGGCGAACGCCGGCACGAGACCGAGGACAACCACCGCCAGAACGGTGACGAGAATGATTCTGCGCAGGGTGCTCATGGCAGTCCGTAGTCTTCTTCGGGCGGCGGCGCGAATCCTGTAGGCCGCCGCCTCACCTCACGTCTTCAGGTAGCGGCGCAGCGCGACGAGGCTGCCCACCGCGCCCAGAAGCGCGCCGAGGATCGCCAGGGTGGGCATGAGGCCGAGCGGCCACGTGCCTCCCTGCCACCACATGCCGAAGACCCGGAGGCTGAAGAAGTCGATCTGCGAGCTCTGGATCCAGCTGGCGATGCCCCAGTTGCCCACCCACACGAAGGCCGCGGCGAGCACGGCGCCCACCAGACCGGTGATGAAGCCCTCGAGGACGAACGGCCAGCTGATGAACCAGTTGGTGGCCCCCACGAGACGCATGATCTCGACCTCGCGACGGCGTGCGAAGATGGACAGTCGCACGGTGGTGCTGATGAGCAGCACCGCGGCGGCGGCGAAGATGCCGGTGGTCACCCACATGCCCTTCTCGATGAGGCTGATGGTGCCGAGCATCTTGCGCACCGTCTCCCTGGCGTACTTCACGCCGTTGTGCGTGCCCGGGTCGTTGTCCACCGTGGGGTCGTTGAAGAACCGCTGCGCGACGCTGTCCACCCGGTCGGCGTTCTTGACCTGGATCTCGTAGGACGCCGGCAGCGGGTTGATGGGCAGGTTCTTGATGATGCGCTCGCCGAAGCGCTCGCGGAAGCGGCGCAGCGCCTCTTCCTTGCTGATGTACTTGTAGCTCTTGACGTCGTTCATGCCCTGGATCTTGCGCTCCAGCGACTGCGTTTGCTCGGGGGTGGCGTCGTCCTTGACGAAGACCTCGATCATGACGCGGTTCTTGAGGTTCGTGGCGCCCTGGTTCAAGTTATCCCGCGTGACCAGAACAGCGCCGAGGATGGCCGTGGAGATGAACACGGTGATGACGGCCGCCATGGCCATGACCCAGTTGCGCCGCATGGAGCCGAACGCTTCGGAAAGGAAGAAACTAAAGCGCATCGCCCACCTCTTCGATGACCTGGTCGTAGCTGCCGCGGCGCTCGTCGCGCACGAGGCGTCCGGCCTCGAGCTGCAGGACGCGCCGGCGCATGCGGTTGACCATGTCGCGGTGGTGGGTGGCGACCACCACAGTGGTGCCCGTGCGGTTGATGCGGACGAGGAGCTGCATGAGGCCCACGGCCGTCTCGGGGTCGATGTTGCCCGTGGGCTCGTCGGCGAGGAGCAGCGGCGGGTGGTTGACGAAGGCGCGCGCCACGCTGACACGCTGCTGCTCGCCGCCGGAGATCTCGTGAGGGTAGCTGTCGGTCTTTTCGGCGAGGCCCACCAGGCTGAGGATCTCGGGGACCTTGCGGCGGATGGAACGCCGCGGCTCGCCCACGACCTCGAGCGCGTAGGCGACGTTGTCGTGGACGGTCTTGTTGGGAAGCAGCTTGAAGTCCTGGAACACGCAGCCGATGTTGCGCCGCAGGAGCGGCACCTTGCTCCGCCGCAGGGTGCCGAGGTTGCGGCCCGCCACCAGGATGCGCCCCGAGTCGGGCAGGAGCTCCTTGAGGACCAGCTTGATGAGGGTCGACTTGCCCGAACCGGAAGGCCCGACCAGGAACACGAACTCGCCCTTGCCGATGTGGCAGGTGAAGTCCTGGACGCCGACCACGTCGGGATCGTAGACCTTGATGACGTCTTCGAAGACGATCATGGGATGCGCTCTCCCTTGTCAGTCGTCTGAGGCCAAGCCCTGATTATGGGGGGCCGGGCAGACCAGCTCAACCCGACCCACTTATTCGTCGTCCACCTCGATGGCGCCTTGTGGACTACCGGGCGGGCCGGCGGCAGCGCCGCCCGCGTCCGTCGCACGAAGAGCCGCCGCACACCGGGAAGGAGCTACAGATGAAGCTGGGCGTGGTGTCGTCGCGGCGACCCCGCGACGGTGTTCGTCGCCGGCCCGGGGCTTCCTGCACAGCGAGGAGCGCGGCACGACCGCCGGACGGCGCCCGCACGCGCCGGCCGTAACGAGACAAAAGTGACGGCCCGCACGCGGGCCGCGGCGAGCGGGCGCTCCACCCTGTGGGCAGGACGGCTCCGTTGCGGCCCCGTTCTGGAGCACCTCGACCGTGCGCCGACGAACAGGCGCCGTCGGGGCTGACACCGTTACGACTTCTCATCCCGCAGTGGAAAGGCAGGCTCGCCATGACCGTCATCGTGCTCATCGTCGTCTGCCCGGCGCTCGTCATCGGCCGGGGCTGGCTCAGCGTCTTCTCGTTGATGAAGCGCAGCCAGGACCGACCGCGTGATCGCCGTGGACGACCAGGGGCAGCCCGTGACGGAGTCGCAGGACACGCCTCCGGAGCCGCAGCGTGACGCGGCCGGCTTCGAGAGGGTGCTCGACGAGAGCCTCGACGACCTGCACCCCAAACGCGAGGAGTGAGGGGCGCCGCGGCGCGGCGGTCTAGATGAAGCTGGCGAAGAGCACCGTGGACGCCACGAGCAGCGCGCCCATGGCGGCGACCACCACCCAGCGCCAGACGCGGTCAGGGGCGAGCACCGCGGCCGCCCCGATGAACAGCGGGAAGACGACGACGATGAAGCGCGGCAGGCTGTACAGCGGCCGCGCCGTCGTCGAGTACAGGAGCGGAAACAGCAGGGCGGCCAAGGCGTACAGCGTGTAGGCCGCCGGCAGCTTGCGCCAGCAGGCGACGAGCATCGCCACCGCCGCGGCGAAGCCGCAGAACTCGAGCAGGTTGGCGATCACGTTGCTGTCCAGGCCGCCGGACGGCAGGCGCATGCCCACGATCGGGCCGACGCCGTGCGCGGCCAGCCAGCGCACCCCGCCCACCGCGGTCACGGCGCCTCGCCAGATGTCGGTGGTGGGGAGCGTGAGCTCACGACCCCAGTACGCCTGCACGGCGCCGAACAGCAGCGGGTCGCCGAACGCCCACCACAGGTAGGCCATATACAGTGCGAGGCCGGCGGGCACGAGCAGCAGCCAGGCGAAGGATGAGGCGGGCGGGCGACGTCCGGGCGCCGCCGGGCCGGCGGCAGGGCCGCCCGGCAGCTTCACCGCGCTCCCGCGCCGCTGCTCCCACCAGATGACCCCGAGAGGCAGCAGGAGCACCACACCGCTGCTGCGCGTGAGCACGGCCAGCAGACCCGCCAGGCCCGCCAGCGCCCAGCGGCTGCGTCGCGCCCACCAGAAGCTCAGGAGCGTGAGCAGCAGGAAGAGCGACTCGCTGTAGACCGCCTGGAAGAAGAGCGCCGTCGGAAAGACGGAGATGAAGACCACGCCCCAGAGGGCCACGCGAGGACCGAGGAGCGCCTGCGCCAGCTTGAAGAGCACCACCATGGCGCCCGCGTAGCAGGCCAGCGACACGACGAGGCCGGCGACGACGTAGTTGTGGCCCGTCACCACCGCGACTCCGCGCACGAGGATCGGGTAGAGCGGGAAGAACGCCTGGCTCTGCCCGTGGGCGCCGTAGCCGTCGGCGGCGATGCGAATGAACCAGACGCCGTCCCAATGGGCCCACGGTTCGAGCACGCGCTTCAGGAAGCCGTGCAGCACCTCGGTGTGCCGCGGGTCGCGCAGCCAGACGGCCCTGACGCGCACGCCGACGCTGTAGGTCGTGAGGACGGTGACGAGAGCGAGCAGGACGCGCGTGCCGGCCGCCACGGCCACCGCCCAGCGGCCGGCGCCAGGGCCTGCCGCATCACGAGTGTCGTGCGCGACAGGGGGCTCCGGCGGAAGCCCTGGGAACCCGTCCACAGGCTGGGTGCTCATGCCGGCAAGCATACACACCGGCACTCGCCGGGGCCGACCGCAGACGGGGACGGCCGGTGCTCCGGGGCGCCATACGTCGCGACGCGCCGCGAGCGCCTCAGGGCGCCCGCGGCGCGTCGCTTGGCCGGCCGCAGCCGGCAACTCCTTCTACGCGAGCACTTTCGACAGGAAGAGCTTGGTGCGCTCCTCCTTGGGATCGACGAGGATCTCCCTCGGAGGACCGTCCTCGACGATCACGCCTCCGTCCATGAGCGCGACGCCGTCGGCGACCTCCTTGGCGAAACCCATCTCGTGGGTCACCACGACCATCGTCATGCCGTCGCGGGCGAGCTGCTTCATCACGTCGAGCACCTCGCCCACGAGCTCCGGGTCGAGCGCCGACGTGGGCTCATCGAACAGCATGAGCTTCGGCTTCATCGCCAGCGCCCGGGCGATCGCCACGCGCTGCTGCTGCCCACCCGAGAGCTGCGCCGGGTAGACGTCGAGCTTCTCTCCGAGGCCGACCCGCCTGAGCAGCTCCTCAGCCTCAGCCTCTGCCTGTTTGCGGTGCACGTGCTGGACCATGATGGGCGCTTCCATGACGTTCTCGATGGCCGTCTTGTGCGCAAACAGATTGAAGCGCTGGAACACCATGCCGATCGACGAGCGCTGCCTGGCGACGTCGCCCGACTTCATCTCGTGCAGTACCTTGCCGCGCTCCTTGTAGCCCATCAGCTCGCCGGCGACGTAGAGCCGGCCGGCGTCGATCTTTTCCAGGTGGTTGATGCACCGCAGCAGCGTCGACTTGCCGCCGCCCGATGGGCCGAGCAGGACGAAGGTCTGCTGCGGCTGGACGACGAAGTCGACGCCCTTGAGCACGTCGAGCTTGCCGAACGCCTTCCAGACTTGCTCGGCCTTGACCATCGGCTGGCCGCCCGTGGCGGCTTCGGCCGCGACGGTCGCCGCGTCGATCAGGTGCCCTCCCTCCGGCTGGCTCATCATGACGCACGTCCTTGATCTCTCCGGGACCTCTCTGCGGCCGCGGTGGCCTTCGAAGCTCTGCGCGCGGCTCTCTTCTCCGCCGCTTCGGTCTCCTCGGTGCCGAAGCCTTTGCCGAAGTAGGCCTCCAGACGCGCCTGGCCGACGGTCAGGATGGACGTCACGATGAGGTACCACGCCGAGGCGACGATCAGCAGCGGCATCACCTGGAAGGTCTGCGCGTAGATGCTCTGCAGCCGTCCGAACAGCTCGATGCCGCCGCCCAGGACCGCGAGCAGCGAGGTCGTCTTCAGCATGCTGATGGTCTCGTTGCCCATCGTCGGGATGATCACCCGCATCGCCTGCGGCAGCACGATGCGGCGGGTGACGAGCAGCGGCGACATGCCGAGCGACGAGGCAGCCTCGGTCTGGCCGGCGTCCACGGAGATGATGCCGGCCCTCACGAGCTCGGCTGCATACGCCGCCTCGTTGAGGCCCAGGGCCAGGACCGCGACGACGAGCAAGTGGTTGACGAGGAGGCCGCTGCTGCCATGCGCGGCGACGAGGCCCGTGAACGGGAGCCCGACATAGAACGTGCTGTAGAGCACGCCGATATTGCCCCAGAGGATGATCTGCACGTATACGGGGGTGCCGCGGAAGAACCAGATGTAGACCCAGGCGATCCACGAGAGCACCGGGTTCTCGGAGAGCCGCATGACCGCCAGGATCGTCCCGCCGGCGGCGCCGACCACCATGGTCACGAAGGTCAACTCGATCGTAAGCGCCAGAGCCCGCAGCGTGAGCGGCTTGAACATGTAGTCGAAGACCGTCGGCCAGTCGACATTCGGGCTCTTGACGAACGAGAAGATGAGCGCGACGGCGAGGTACAGCACGATCGCCGCGCTGACCCAGCGGCCCCAGCGGCGGACCGGTATGGCCTTGATCGCCTCCGGGCGAGAGGAGGCGGCCGGTCCCCCGGCCGCCCCCGCCCCGCCTTGATCGGGGCTAGAGATGCTCATGCTGCCAGGGAGATCACGGGGTGGCGCTCGGGCTTGTGCTCGTGCCGCCCTGGTTGATCTGCGCCGAGTCCACTGCCGTCAGGCCGTACTTGGCGATGATCTTCTGGTAGGCGCCCTCGTCGATCAGGTCCTGCAGGGCCTTCTGCACGGTGTTGATGAGCGCGGTGTTCTTGGCCACGATGCCGATGCCCACGAGTTGGGGCTCATAGCCTTTGGGCGCCGATGGATCGTTGACGACCTCGAACGTGTTGCCGTTGTTGGTCGTCATGGCGTTGTACTCGGCGGTCGAGTGGTCGGTGAGGTCGCCGACGGCGCGGCCGCTGGTGACGGCGAGGAACGCTGCCGGCTGGTTCGGAAGCGCCAGGATGGTCACCGCGGGCTTGCCGGAACTCTTGAACTGCGTGTTCAGCTTCTGGAGCAACGCCTGCTGCGTCGTGCCACTCTCGCAGGCCACTGTCTTGCCCGCCAGGCTGTCGAGGTTGGTGATGCCGTCGGGGTTGCCCTTCTTCACCAGGATCGACGTGCCGTCCAGCGCGTAGTCGACGAAGCTGACGCCCTGCTGCTCACGCTGGAGGTTGTCGTACATGTCCGACATGATCATGTCGTTCTTGCCGCCCTTGATCGACAGGATGATGCTGTCGAACGGGGTCTCGTTGAACGACGTCGGGATGCCGATCTTCTTGCCGATGGCCTGCGACAGGTCGAAGTCGAAGCCGGCCGGGTTCTTGCTGGTCGGCGGGTCGTAGGACTCCCAAGGCGCATACGGGATGTCGCTGGCGACCCGTATCGAAGTCATGCCGGCGGGCAGCATGGGCTTGAGCGCCGCATCAGCCTGCAGGGCGGCCAGATCCGCCGGTGTCCACGTGGCGGCGGCGCTGGCGCTGCTGCTCGGCGTGGGACTCGCGCTCGTCGAAGAGCTGCTGCCGCCGCAGCCTGCGGCGGCAAGCCCCAGGGCGATCACCGCGATCAGCGCGGCCACCCCCGGAAGCAATCCCCATCTTCTGCTTGATCTCATCCCCACCCCTTTCGTCCGCGGCGCGCCACGAGGCTCGCCACATTGTTCCAAGCGTACAGCTTAGCCGCTGTCGCGGGTTTGTCACCATTTCTGTCCCGGGAAAGCGGGCCGCCACACCGACCGGGCCACGGCCGGCGATGCGGCTCATCGCGCCGGCCGTCGTGCCCTCGAGGCCGCCGAGAGCCGCGGCGGATGCCAACGCGGAGGCGGGCGCGTAGACTCCTCGCGCATCCGGCGTCGGATGCACCCCGTGGAGGTGACGCCCGTGTCGCGCAAAGGCTGGCTGCTCTTCATCGCCCTGTGCGTGATCTGGGGCATCCCATACCTCCTGATCCGGGTGGCGGTGCGCGAGCTCCCGCCGCCGGCGCTGGTCTTCCTGCGCACGGCGCCGGCGGCGCTCCTGCTCGCGCCCCTGGCGCTGCATCGCGGCGAGCTGCGGCCACTGCTCGCGCGCTGGCGCTGGGTGGTCGCCTACACAGTGGTGGAGATCGCCGTCCCCTGGCTGCTGCTGTCGCACGCCGAGCTGCGCCTCTCGAGCTCCCTGGCGGGGCTCCTCGTGGCCGCGGTGCCGCTCATCGCGGCCGTGCTCTACCGCGCCGTGGGCACGGGCGAGCACTTCGACGCGCGCCGCCTGACCGGCCTGTTCATCGGCTTCGCCGGCGTGGCGGCCCTGGTCGGCATCGACATGACCGGCACCGACCCGCTGGCCATCGCGGAGATGCTGATCGTGGCGCTCTGCTACGCCACCGGCCCCCTCATCATCAGCCGGCGCCTGGCCGGCCTCCCCACCCTGGGCGTCGTCACCGCCTCGCTGGCGCTGACGGCCGTCGGCTACGCGCCGGCGGGCCTGCTCTCCATGCCGGCGTCGGTCTCGGCGCAGACCGTGGGCGCCGTCGCCGCGCTGGCGCTCGTCTGCACCGTGCTCGCCTTCCTCCTGTTCTTCGCGCTGATCCGCGAAGTGGGGCCCTCACGTTCCACGGTGATCACGTACGTCAACCCGCTCGTGGCAGTCCTCCTCGGCGTCATCATCCTCGGCGAGCCGCTCACGCTGGGCATCGCCGTCGGCATGCCGCTCATCCTTCTCGGCTCGGTGCTGGGGACGGCTCCTACGCTGCGGAAGGTGAGCGCTCCGGGGGGCGAGCCCACCGTGGACCCGGCGACCGACTCGTCGGCGAGCCCGCCGACGCCGTAGGCGGCCGGGGGCGGCACCTATGCCCCCCGTCGCCCCGGTGACGATGACGTTCTTGCCCTCGAAGCGCGGCATGGGACCCTCCTCGTTCGCCGGCTCGCATCCTGCTCGAAGACCGCACGTGCGACGAGGTCGCGAACGGTCATCCGGATGAGGCGCGCCGGACCCAGGCTTCCGTGGCCGCGATCTGGTTGAACGTGAACAGGTGCACACCGCCGATGCCGAGGTCCGCCTCCTCGGCCCGCGCCGCGACCGCCAGCGCGAGCGGCGTCGGATCGTAGCGCCGCGAGCGCGCCAGCTTCGCGATCTGCCGTCCGTGCCGCGCGAGGTAACGGAGGGAAGCTCCGACGCCGGTCTTGAGCGAGATCTCGGCGAGCTTGCGGCGTTCGACCACGCCCGGCAGGCCGACGACGATGGGCAGTCCGATGCCCGCTTTCCGGATGGCGATGACCCAGCGCGCGAGCGCCTCCGCGTCGAAGCAGAGCTGCGTGGCGATGTAGTCGGCGTGCCGCTGTTTGCGCCGCAGGGCCTCGAGCAAGCTGGCCTCGGGGATCAGCGGGTGGCCCTCCGGGTAGCCGCCGACGCCGATCCGCGCCAGGGAATGCGGCAGGGCGCCGAGCTCGTCGAGGAGGTCGCCCGCGTCGGCGTAGCCGCCCGCGGGCGGCGAGGCGTCGCCGCCGACCACGAACGCCTCGTGGATGCCGGCGGCCTCGAGATGCGCCACGACGCGCTCGAGCTGGCCGCGGTCCGCGATCATCCGCGCGGCCAGGTGCGGCACGACCCGATACCCCCGTCCGGCCAGGCGCACGCTCACGTCGATCGTCCTCTCGATGCCGTGCCTCGGCGAGGCGGTCACGGTGACGGTCGCTCCCAAGGGGAGCGCGGCCACCTTCTCCTCGATCCCGTTCACGGGGATCACTTCGTAGCGCGGCGCCTCCAGGAGCCGGGCCACCGCGGATGACTGCACTCGGACTGCGCCGTTGACTGCCGACATGGTCTACCTCGATCCGCCAATCAGGATTATGACTGTCCTGTATATACCCAGCCGCCGCCTCAGCTAGGATTGCGGCCGCGCCCGCGACGGGCGCCCGGTGGGGCAGTCGCCGGCGACCGGACTGGAGAGGCAGCCCATGACCGACGCGCCCGACACGACCATCCCCGGCATCGCCGTCGTCATCGACGAAAAGGCGGTGCGGGTGACGAGCGAGCGGCCGCTGGCGGTGTTGAGTTCCGCGGTCGTCGGCGGCGGCCTGTGCAGTGCCCGCGACATCGTCAACATGCACGTGGACAAGGACTACTACGGCGAGACCCCGGAGGACGACCTCGCGGCGTTCGCCGTCTCGTGCGGCGTCGGCGGCGCGTTCGTGGGCCTCATGACCGCCGCCTACACGGAGCACGCGTGCGTCGCCGCCGAGTCGCGCGACGGCGTCACCGTCGCGCCCGTCGTGTCGGTGGGCCTCAGCAACACGTCCAACGCGGGCATCACGCCGCCGCTCGCGGCCTCCCCCGGGACGATCAACGCGATCCTTCTAGTCGACGCCGCCCTGACGCCGGGAGCCATGGTCAACGCCGTGATCACGGCGACCGAGGCCAAGACCATGACGCTCGCCGAATGGGACGTGCGCACGCCGCAAGGCGATCCGGCCAGCGGCACCTCGACGGACTCGGTGGTCGTGGCCTACACGGTGCGCGGAGCGGGGCTGAGCTACGCCGGCCCCGCGACCAACGTGGGCCGGCTGGTGGCCCGCACGGTGCGCGCCGCCATCACGCGGCTGTGCCGCGAGAAAGTCGAGCGGGACGGGGGCCGGCGCGTCGACTGGTGAGCCAAGGGCGCGCCGGGGGCATCACGATCCGGCGACAAGCACCTCGTCGATCCAGCCGGCGCCGGCGATGGCCAGCGGGAAGCCGCAGGTCGTGATCGCCAGCAGGGCGACCTGACGGACCTCGTCGGGAGTCGCGCCGGCCGCCATCGCCTTTCTGACGTTGGAGCGCACGGAGCCCTCGGCGGCCGCGCCGATGGCCAGACCCAGCTTCACGAGGCGCGCGGTGCGCTCGTCCAGCGGGCCGGCCGCATCCACGGCCTCGCCCAGGCCGTCCAAGGCCTTCGCGACGCCGGGAAAACCGTCGCGGAACTTGAGATACACGTTGGGCAGATGCTCGTCACTCACGATGGCCTCTCCTTGGACGTCTAGTCCAGGAACTCGCGCAGGCACTGCGCGTCGCGGTACGCCTTGAGCTTGGCCAGCGTCTTGGCCTCGATCTGGCGGATGCGCTCGCGCGTGACGCCGAACTTCTGCCCGACCTCTTCGAGGGTGCGCGGGTTGCCGCCCGCGAGGCCGAAACGCAGCTCGACGATGCGGCGCTCGCGCTGCGTGAGCAACTGCAGCACACGGACGAGCTCCTCACGCTGCACGATGTCGTCGACCTCTTCGACCGGCGAGGTCGCATCCTTGTCTTCGATGAAGTCGACCAGCAGCGCGTCGCCCTCGTCGCCGATCGGCGTGTGAAGGCTCGCCGGCTCCTGGCTGATCTTGAGGATCTCGCGCACGCGCTCGGGGGTGGTGCCCATCTCCTCGGCGATCTCCTCGGGCGTGGGCTCGCGGCCGCTGTCCTGCAGCAGCTGACGCTGCACGCGCACGAGCTTGTTGATGTTCTCGACCATGTGCACCGGGATGCGGATCGTGCGCGCCTGGTCGGCCAGGGCGCGCGTGACGGCCTGCCTGATCCACCAGGTCGCGTACGTCGAGAACTTGAAGCCGCGGCGGTAGTCGAACTTCTCGACGGCGCGCATGAGGCCGAGGTTGCCCTCCTGGATGAGGTCGAGGAGGGGCATCCCTCTGCCCATGTGTCGCCGGGCGATCGAGACGACCAGGCGCAGGTTGGCCTCGGTGAGCTTGCGTTTGGCGTCCATGTCGCGGCGCTCGATGCGCTTGGCGAGCGACACCTCTTCCTCGGCGGTGAGGAGCGGCACTCTGCCCATCTCCCGGAAGTACATGCGCACCGGATCGTTGGTGGTCGACTTCACCGAAAGGTCGAGCTTGGGGGCCGTCTCCTCTTCGACGACGGGCTCCGGCTCGGCCGCGGCGCCCTCGCTCTCGATGACGTCGATGCCGAGGTCGGCGAAGACGCCGTGGATCTCCTCGAGCTGTTCCGGCGTGAGGTCGACGTCGCGCAGTGTGGCGGCGATGTGAGCGCCGTCGAGGTAGCCTTGCTCACGACCTTCTTCGAGCAGCCCGCGTACCTCGTCGGTGCACAGCACGGCAAGGTCGACGGACCCAGCGATGCGGTCTTCAGAGGGTTCGATCACGCGGCGACTCCTGCTCTTCGTGGCGTGCTTCGGCCATCGGCGTGGCCAGTGCGATCGCGGAGGCGGCGCGCCCAGCACGTTCGCCCCGTGCGAACGCACATGCGCGCGAACCCTTGAGGGCTGGGGCGGTGGAAAGCGGACGCCAAGCTGACAGATAATGATACCAGTCCTGCGACACGCGAGCAAGAGCCGGACCGCGGTCGGCCGTTCTTCCGGCAGCGGCGATGCCGCCGCTGATCGTGGCGCCGCTCGGGGACTGCAGCTCGCGGTCGGTGGCCGACACCACGCCCGAGGACAGCGAGAAGTCGAGACCCAGCGGGTTGCCGATGGCCACGACCTCCTCGCCCACGGTGACCGTAGAGGAATCGCCGAGGGGGATGGGCTCGAGCCCGGGCGTCTGACTGGGATCGACCTTGATCAGGGCCACGTCGGTCGACTCGTCGGCGCCCAGCACCGTGCCCTTGACCTGCGTCCCTTGCGAACCATCGCCCTTGAAGATCACCGTGACTGTGCTCACGGCCTGGCCGTTCTCGCTGACCACGTGGGCGTTGGTCAGGATGTAGCCGTCCCTGGAGACCACGAAGCCCGTCCCCAGAGCTTGCTGCGCGCCCGTGGACTGCCCGAAGACATCGTAGGCTCCCAGGAAGGTCGCCTGGATCTCGACGACGCCGCCGAGGTCTGGAACGGCTGAGGGCCGGTCTGGTGGCACGGCGGATCGCGAGTCCCCCCGCCACCCCGGTCCCTCGGGCGGCCATCACCCGCGGCTTTCCCACTAGCCGACACGCGGGAGGGTGTGTGAGTATTAGCAAGTGTTTTCGGCGACCACCTGAGCAAAGGAAGCACCATGTCACACTTGGGCCCCGACGAAGCCATCGCGCGCATCGCGGACTGGAAAGACAAGGACATCCGCTGGGAAGAGCTGGGCGGCGGCATCACCAACCACAACTACATCGTCTGGGTCAACGGCGGCCCCGGCAATCCGGGCGGCGGCAAGTACGTGGTGCGCATCCCCGGGCAGGGCACCGACATGTTCATCGACCGCGAGGTCGAGCGCGACTGCATGATCCAGGCGGACAAGGTCGGCGTGGGGCCCAGCGTAGCCTATCAGATCGACCCCGAGGGCGCCCTGGTCATCGACTTCGTCGAGGGCGAGATCATGCACCCCGAGACGATGGCTGGACACCCGGAGCGCATCAAGCAGGCCGTGGAGACGGTCAAGGTGTTTCACGACAAGGCGGTCTTCAAGAACAAGATCCAGGTCTTCGAGATGCTCAGGAAATACACCAAGATCGCCCGCGACATCGACGCCCCCATGCCCGCCGAGCTCGAGTCGCTGTTGCTCGTCATGAACGACATCGAGAAGGCGACGGCGCGCAACCCGCCCGCCGACGTCGCCTGCCACAACGACCTGCTCAGCGAGAACTTCATCATCGACGCCGACGGCAAGATGTGGATCATCGACTGGGAGTACGGCGGCATGACCGACCCCTTCTTCGACCTCGGCGACTTCGTCATGGAACATCCGTTCTCGCGCGAGGAGGAGCGGCTGATCATCGCCACCTACTGCGGTGAGATGGACGAAGGGCGCTTCGGTCGCATGATGCTTCACAAGAGCGTCTCGGCCCTGTGGTGGGCCGTGTGGGCGATGATCCAGCACACGGTGTCGAAGATCGAGTTCGACTACATGGAGTGGGGTATGGAGCGTGTGGCGCGCGCGCAACGCGTCGTCGACGACCCCGACTACGGCACGTGGCTCGCCAACGCCTGAGCGCGACGCACTGACGACGAAGGGGGCCGGGCGCCGTTGGCGCCCGGCCCCCTTTTCGTTAGACCCTCAGTCTTAGGCCGAGCTTCAGACTTCCGGCTGAGCCGCGCCCGCCCGCGGCTCGATGGTCAGCGACTCTCCCGGGTCGAGCAGCCGGACCTCGACCTCGGGCGCCTTCTCGGCGGCGATCGCGGCGAACGCCTCCGGGCGCTTGCGGGTCTTCTGGAACCAGGCGTAGGTCGCCTGCTTGCCGGCGTAGGCGGAGCCGGGCAGGTAGAGCGCGCCCCAGTGGATGGGCACCGCGATCCGCGGCCGCAGGAGCGCCAGCGCGCTGGCGGCCGAGCGCGGGCTCAGGTGGCGCCCCTCGGGCGACCGCACCCCCCACGTCTCGATCGGCAGGAGGGCGATGTCTATGCGCTCGTGCAGGTCCTCCATGCCGTCGAAGAGCCCCGTGTCGCCGGCGAAGTAGACTGTGGACGAGCCCTGGACTATGAAGCCGAGCGGCTCCGTGGGCGGCGTCAGGACCCAGCGGCGCCGCGTGTGGCTGGCGTGCACCGCCAGCACGTCGACATCGCCCACGTGCAGGAGCGTGTCACGGCGCGTCTCGATGACGGTCCTGAAGCCGACCTTGTGGACGGTGCGCCCCACGAGCGGCGGGCCGATGACCACAGCCGACTTGGGCAGCATCTTCAATGAGGCCGTGTCCAGGTGGTCGAGGTGCAGATGCGAGATGAGCACGGCGTCCAGGTGATGACGCACGCCGGGATCGGGCAGCGGCCCGTAGCGGCGTAGCGCCCCGGTCCAGCGCCTCAGTGACGGGTCCGTGAGGATGCGCACGCCATCCATCTCGATGAGCACCGTGCCGTGGCCGACGTACGTGACCCTTGTAGGCTCAGACGCCGTCTGCATCGTCATGGCCGCATCACCCTCCTCGTGCCTCGGTCGACCCGGCCGCACCCGACCGTCGTCGACGTTGCGCGGCTGGCTCACCGTAGAGGCAGAAACGGCGACGGGCACGAGTTTCTTCGCGGGAGGCGCCGGCCCTGCAAACGAGCGCTCCGTCGCGGCGCCCAGGGGATGCCCACGGGCGCTCCGCGCGGCTCAGGGCACGTAGCGCCGGCCGCCGGCGAACTCGCGTGAGTACGGCTCGGCGGACAACGAGACGACGCTCACCGGGAGCCCGGTGGCCGGGGCGTGGATCATGCGCCCGTCCCCCACGTACATCCCCACGTGGTGGATGAGGCCGGAGGCGCCGCGGAAAAACACCAGGTCGCCGCCGCGCAGCGAGGTCCGCGCGACCTTCACGCCTTCCTCGGACTGCGGCGCGGCGTCGCGCGGGAGGGTGACGCCGAGCGCCTGGTAGACGAGGCACGTGAAGCCGGAGCAGTCGAAGCCGAACCCCGACGTGCCGGCCCAGAGGTACTGCAGGCCGAGGAAGCGGCGCGCGTCCGCGACGAGCTGCGCGCCGGTGGGCTGCGTCACGGCGGCGGCGCGGCTGCGCAGCGCCACCGCGGAGCGCTTCAGGTACAGGCTCCGCCCATCCAGCATGGCGACCTGTACGGACGAGGGCGTCCAGGCCACCGCGGGGAGGCGCGTGCCGTACGAGAGTTCGAGCACGCGCCCGGTCAGCGACGGCGTGTCCCATGTCCAGGCGGTCGGCCTTCTGATGACCGCCAGGCGCCGCCCCGTCTGCGGTCTCACCGCGGTGAGCTGTCTCGTCGGCACCCAGCCCGGGTAGCCCCGCGAGTCTCTCGGCGTGGGCTGGCCGGGCACGGCGACCCGGGACCAGGCGCCGGACGTGGCGAGCAGGGTCACCCGCGTGCCGTAGAGCGCCTGCGTCTCGAGCTTCCCGACCAGCCAGCGCTTCTGCGCGGTGGTCATCCCGGCGACCCAGGCTCGGGGGTCGGCGGCGACGGCCGCTGCGTCGACGGGCCGCGCGAGTCCCGGCTTGACCCAGAGCGTGGCCGCCGAGACCGCGATCCAGCGGGAGGGCGCGGGTGCGGCGGCGGCCTTCGCGGGCGCCGCCGGCGCGGCGGCCGGCCACGCGAACGCCGCGCAGGCGAGCATCACGGCAACGCTCAGGATGGCGCTTCGCAAGCCTCTCATGCGCCCAGTGTAGCCCACTCCCAGGGCCTCTACAGGCGCACGAGCACCTGCAGCACGATGAACAGGACGAGCAGGGCGACAGCGGCGCCGAAGTCGACACCAGTCCCACCGATACGCGCCATCGGGATCACGCGACGGAACAGGCCCAGATACGGCTCCGTCACGTCGACGAGCACCGCGTAGACGCGATACACGGCGGTCCCCGGTCTCAGCTGCAGCCAGGACATCACCGCCCGGGCGACGATGAGCCAGGCGTAGACCGTGATGGCGAGGTAGATCACGTAGACGAAGCCGCTCATGCAAGCTCCTTGAAGCGGGATGCGCTTGCCTCGAGGTGGGCCGCCTTCCCGTCGTGAGTCTAGAGTACTCTGTCCCGGCACGTCGCCCGGCGGACGCGGTGTTCCGCGGCCGCGTCAGCCCTTCAGATACCGGTCGAACCACTCCAGCACGATCTGAAAACGCTGCACCCGGTGGGCCGGACTGCCCGAGCGGGTCAGCTCGTGAGACTCCTCGGGGAAGCGCACGAGCTCGACCGGGCGCTTCAGCAGGCGGAGCGTCACGAAGAGGTGCTCCGCCTGCTCCACGGCGCAGCGCAGGTCCTTCTCCGAATGCAGGATCAGGAGCGGGGTGTGGATGCGCTCGGCATAGGTCGCCGGCGAGATCTTGAGGTAAGCGTCCACGTCCTCGAAGACGAACGTGCCGACGTACCCCTTGAAGTCCCAGCCGAAGTCGCTCGAGCCCCACTCGGAGACCAGCTGGTTCACCGCGCGCTCCGACACGGCGGCTTTGAACCTGTCGGTGTGGCTCACGATCCAGGACGTCATGTAGCCACCGTAAGAGCCCCCGATGACGCCCAGCCGCTCGCCGTCGACGATGTCGAAGCGCCGCACGGCCTCCTCGGTGACGGCCATGCAGTCCTCGTAGTCCACGGAGCCCCAGCCGGGGCCGGCCGCGCCGGGGCCGCGGATCGCCCGGCCCCAGTCCTCACTGTAGCCGGACGAGCCGCGCGGGTTCGAGAACACGACGACGTAGCCCGCGCCGCAGTACACCTGGAACTCGTCGAAGAACGTGTTGCCGTACTGGCAGAACGGCCCACCGTGGATGTTCAGCAGCGTGGGGTACTTCTTGCCGGGCTCGTAGCCCACCGGCTTCATGATCCAGGCGTCGACCTCGGAGCCGTCGGCCGACGTGGCCGTGAAGCGTTCGGCGGCGACGAGCTCGCGGCCGGCGGCGAAAGCGTCGCCGACGCGCGTGAGACGCCGCTCGGCGGCCCCCGCGGGACGCCGCTCGGCGGCGAAGAGCTCGCTGAGCCGCGTGGGCTCGTCGGCAGAGTACACAAGCCGCCCACCGGCGATGTCGAACCCGGTCACGGTGCGCTCGCCGCCCACGACGAGCTCGGGCGCGCGGGCACCGTCGGCGGCCACGCGGTAGAGGTGGGTGCTCCCGTGGTCCTCCAGCGCGAACACGACGTCGCCCCCGTCCCAGACCGGC
>Ga0208080_1000680_pt1 | contig 16954 bp, 13 predicted proteins | sample NGESurdeep092012_3_FD_184476 | JGI IMG/M metagenome (GOLD analysis project Ga0208080, IMG submission 184476) | Arctic peat soil microbial communities from Barrow, Alaska - NGEE Surface sample 210-3 deep-092012 (SPAdes) | ecosystem: Environmental > Terrestrial > Soil > Wetlands > Peat ...
CACCGGTTCGATGACTCTCCGGGTGTCGATGAAAGCCACCGTGTGGTGTACCGTCGTAATGGCTCATTCAGAGCACCAGCGTCCCCGCTTACGGTGACAAGATCGAGAGTCCCGATGGGACCCAGCAACACGGTCCAATCCTCCGGATCGGCTAACCAAGGACACACCCGTGGGAAGATCGGGAGAGCGCAGTTGCAGGCTGCCAAACCGCCTTGTCCCTCAGAACAGATGCCTACCCGTCAGTGCGGCCGATGCAGGCAGTTCTTCCCCGTTGACGCCTCGGCAACTCCACAGGCGAAGTGGTGGGCATGTCCGACCTGCCATCGCAGATTGTTTGGCACCGAATAATGGTCGGGGGGTACGACACCGGCATGGACCTTCTTATCGAGGCTGTCCATGCACTAGATATGGCAGGCGATGCTTGTGAGGCGCCGGAGGATGCAGCTCGCTTTTCGGCCCTGGCGGATCGAGTCCGCAGCTATCTGGCAGTGAGCCGTCCGACCACCACCCTTGGAATGCCCCGAATCCTGCCGGACGACAATCGGCTCACGGATGAGAGCGTGATTCACCGGTCAGGAGGGGTCCAGCAGTCCCACATACGCGTCCTTCCATCCTGAACGTCGGCCGATCACCGGTTCCGCACCCATCCGATTGTCGCGGATCCCAGCAGCAGACAAGGTGAATCGGCCCGGGACTCCTGAAGGGAAGATCGCCCGAGGGGTGTCCCAATAAGCCGGGCGCCAGATCGCTTCAGCCCTGCCCCCGATCAGTGATGATGTTCTTGTCGTCCTGGAGGGTCCACCGCTTTGCTGTTGGTCCTCAATAGGTTCGGGGGCACTGATCGATCCCGGTTCCCGACCGCCCAGATCGACGGGTCGTTGTTCGTCCTCGTCTCGCTCCAAGCCGATTCGGTGCTCGCCCCTTCACGGCCAGCTTGACTGGCCCTCCTGCTACACAGGCCAGGCTGTAGACCGCCAACGTTGCTCGGTACCGCCTTTGACAACGCTGTGGCGGAATGTCAGCCGGTGACAGATGCGCTCACCTCGAAGAGGCGACTCGGTGCGAGGCATTCGGGATAGCAGTTCGGGTTGTCCGTTGCTGTCACTGTTGCCTTGCCGGGCCCGACGGCAACAAAGCTGGCACTCGCTGTGCTGCCCGATGATCTGGACATTGGCTGGAGTGTCCCTTGGTCGGAGGATGCCGGCTTGGTCCAGGTATAGCTCGACGGCCCCGACAGTTCCACATCGAGCTGGTCGCCTCTGTGGAGGGTGTAGCTGCGACCACTATCTGCCTCTGTCCCGGTAATGGTCTGGGACGGAGCCGGGCGATGGGTGATGGTGAGGTGGAGGCTCCACTGGCGCGCCAGAGCAGGGCAGGGTTGGCCTGGTGCACAGGCCAGCGTTCCAACCGCGGTCACGATCGCCGGGCCGACCGCTGCGGCGTACAAGTCGGCAGTAAGCCCGCCGCTTGATGGACGCTGAATCCCGCCCACCTGTACAACGTCGGAGTCGCTTTTGGGGCCATCCCAACGGAATCCGGGGTCGAGCACGATGTGAACGGTGAACCCGACATGGGTAGTTACCGCACAAGGTCCAATTCGGGACGTGATAACGACGTCCGGGCTTGCCACCACTCCACAGGGTAGAGCCGCCGGCCCGGTCGTCGTGGCAGTGCTGGTGGTGGAGCTGCTCGTACTGGGGTAACCGGACGGTGGCACGCGCGAATTTGCACACGCGGCCAGCAGAGCCACCAAGGCAGCGAATGTGAATAGCCCAAGGAGACGGCCACGGGCGGTTCGCAACGTGACACCCACAGCGCCAGTTAAGCACCCAACAGCCTCTCGAGCTCGCTCGTGCCAACCGGTCGGGAATGCTTGATCCTGCGCCGTGGACGACACCTTGTGGGTGCCGAAAACCCCATCCACGACGTCCACCTGGACTTTCCCTGAGGCCACTGGGCAAGCGAAGATTGCCCAGTGGCGTTGTCCTTCCTCTACGTGGCGTTCGTGCGCCTCCTCCTGTTGCTGCGGCTTCGCAGGAGCGAACGAGGCGAACTGGCCGTCGAGGTGGTCATTCTCCGTCATGAGCTGGCGGTCCTTCGTCGCCAAGTCGAGCGTCCGGCGTTGCGGCCAGCGGACCGGGCGGTCCTGGCCGGGTTGAGTCGGCTCGTGCCAAAGGCTTGCCGGGGTCGGTTCTTCGTCCAGCCAGAAACGATGCTCGGCTGGCATCGGGACCTGGTTCGGTGCCGATGGACGTATCCTCAGCAGGGCCTCACCGGTCGGCCAGCTCTGACGGCGGGCACGGCCCAGTTGGTGCTGCGGTTGGCCAAGGAGAACCCCACCTGGGGTTGTCGCCGGATCCACGGTGAACTGGCCACAATGGGCGTGGTTCTCGCACCCTCGAGCGTGTGGGCGATCCTGCGTCGTCACGGCGTCGAGCCATCGCCGAGACGCTCTGGGCCGACCTGGGCGGAGTTCCTGCGTGCCCAAGCGACGACGATGCTTGCCTGTGACTTCTTCCATGTCGACACGGTGCTGATGCGCCAGCTCTACGTGCTCTTCTTCATCGAACTCGACACCCGGAGGGGGTACGCAACCGGCATCACCACCAACCCGGCGGGGGAGTGGGTCACCCAGCAGGCTCGCAATCTCAGCTTCGTCCTGGCCGATCTGGCCCGTCCGACGAAGTTCTTGATCCGGGACCGCGACACCAAGTTCACCGCCAGCTTCGACGAGGTGTTACGTGCCGATGGCGCCCGGATCATCCGCACGCCCATTCGATCCCCCGGTGCGAACGCGTTCGGCGAGTTGTTCGTCGGGACCGCACGACGTGAGTGCCTCGACTCGATGCTTGTGCTCCATCGCCCTCAGCTCGAAGCGGTCCTCAGCGAGTTCGTTGATCACGACAACGGACATCGTCCGTACCGCTCCCTCGGTCAGCAGGTGCCGCTTGCCGTGGGAGGGAGGCCACTGCGGATCAGCCATCCGGACCCGGCCCAGCTACGACGGAGCGACAAACTCGGCGGCCTCGTTCACGAGTACCGGCTTGTGGCATGAGCTGGCCGGATGGGCTTCTCGGCACCCACAGGCTCTCCCTGTTCGGCATCGATGTCGGTGGACGAGCCGACCAGTTGGCTGCGGATATCGAGCTCCTGGTGGACGATCCGGTCTACCTCTTCAACGACTGGTACGCGGTGATGGCGCTCGGCCTCTCCGGGCGCCACGAGTGCAACCAGCAGTTGGTGGCCAACAATCGTCGCCGGACAGTGGGAACCAACCGCGAGGTGGCCGAGCGGGTCAGGCTGGCCCTCGTCGAGGGCTTTGGCTCCTTCGCGGCCGGCCAGCCCGACCGGGCCCTCGACCTGCTCATCGACCTCCGCCCCGTGGCCAACGCCGTCGGTGGCAGCCACGCCCAACGCGACATCATCGACCTGACCCTCATCGCTGCCGCCGCCCGTGCCGCCGCCCGTGCCGGTGAGCGGACGCTGACCGAGGACCTGGTCGCCGAGCGGGTGGCCCGCAAGCCCTCCGCCTCGGCAGCAGCCACGCAACTGGTGGCCGCCAACCGGCGCTGACGGTGTGGGGCGGGTGCGCCGCCCCGGCCCTCCGTAGTGCGCCTGCCCGGGGCCGACCAGGGCCGATGCCGCCATCCGCCTCTGCCGGTGACTGCCCGAAGGACTCGGTCGGACCCCCGACCTGCCGTGGATCGTCGCCCGGCACCGGGAACGGGCCGGACCACCGGGTCGAGCGTCACGTAGCCCCGTCAGTGACCTTCGCCCCTAGTTGGACGCCCCGGACTTCGTGATACTGACAGTTGTGCGGTACAGAGGGCGCACTCGGTGCATGCCACCGGGCGATCTCGATGCTACCGGCGACCTGGCAGGGGCTCAGCCACCCGTCTGCTTCAACCGCTAGAGGAGGAACGATCATGATCATGACCAAGCCCATCTACGTCCGCTTCTTCGAAGAGTTCGATATCGGGGACGTCCCATTGGTCGGTGGGAAGACGGCTTCGCTCGGCGAGATGTACCAGAAGCTCTCGAGCGAGGGGGTGCGGGTGCCGAACGGCTTCGCCATCACCGCGGAGGCCTACCGATACATGCTCGAGGAGGCGGGCGTTCTAGAGCCACTGCACGCCGCGCTTGACGGCCTCGACCCGAGCGATGTCGCCGACCTCGCTCGCCGCGCCAAGCGTGCACGTGAGCTCGTCTACGGCGCGGGCCTCCCATCGGACCTGGCCAGCGAGATCCTCGCCGGCTACCGACGGCTGCAGGAGGAGTACGGGGAGGATGTCGGCCTCGCCGTGCGTTCGTCGGCGACCGCCGAGGACCTGCCGACCGCGAGCTTCGCGGGCCAGCAGGACACCTTCCTCAACATCCGGGGCGAGCAGAGCCTGCTCGACGCCTGCCGGCGGTGCTTCGCCAGCCTCTTCACCGACCGCTCTGTCCACTACCGCATCGATCAGGGTTTCGACCACTACAAGGTGGCGCTGTCGATCGGGGTGATGAAGATGGTGCGCTCGGACCTCGCCTCGTCCGGTGTGATGTTCACGCTCGACACCGAGTCCGGCTTCCGCGACGTGGTGTTCATCACCGGGGCATACGGCCTCGGCGAGAACGTCGTGCAGGGCGCGGTCGACCCCGACGAGTTCTACGTCCACAAGCCGAGCCTCGTCGCCGGCCATCGCGCCGTGCTGCGTCGCCTCCTCGGCGACAAGGCCGTGAAGATGGTCCTCGTCGAGGGCGAAACGAAGCACACGACGCGCAACATCCCCACCCAGAAGGCCGATCGAGAGCACTTCTGCCTGAGCGACGTGGACGTGCTCGAGCTCGCCGATTCCGCCGTCACGATCGAGACCCACTACGGGCGGCCGATGGACATCGAGTGGGCGAAGGACGGCATCGACGGCAAGATCTACATCGTCCAGGCCCGGCCCGAGACGGCTGCGTCCCAGCGCCAGGTGTCCAGCCTCGAGACCTACGTCCTCGAGCACGCCGGCGAGGTCGTCGCCGAGGGGCGCTCGGTCGGCGAGAGGATCGCCTCGGGGACGGTGCGGGTGATCGAGAACGTCGCGCACCTCGCGCAGTTCCGCCCCGGCGAGGTCCTCGTCGCCGACACGACGACGCCGGACTGGGAGCCGGTGATGAAGACGGCTGCGGCGATCGTCACCAATCGGGGCGGGCGCACGTGTCACGCGGCCATCATCGCCCGAGAGCTCGGGATCCCCGCCGTCGTCGGGGCCGGAGACGCCACCACGGCGGTGCCGACCGGCGCGACGGTCACGGTCTCGTGCGCGCAAGGCGATGCGGGCTTCGTGTACCGGGGCGAGGTGGGTTTTCATGTCGAGCGGAGCGAGGTGGGGGACCTGGCCCGCCCGGTGACGAAGATCATGATCAACCTCGGCAACCCCGACCTCGCCTTCAAGACCTCGTTCCTCCCGAACGACGGCGTCGGTCTCGCACGCATGGAGTTCATCATCAGCGAGTCGATCCGCGCCCACCCGCTGGCGCTTCTGCATCCCGAGCAGGTGACCGACAGCAAGGCGCGCGAGGACCTGGCACAGCTGATCCGCGGGTACCGCGACGGCGAGCAGTTCTTCGTCGAGCGCCTCGCCGAGGGGATCGGCACGATCGCCGCCGCCTTCTGGCCGAAGCCGGTTGTCGTCCGCATGTCGGACTTCAAAACGAACGAGTACGCAAACCTCCTCGGTGGGGCGGGTTTCGAGCCAGCGGAGGCCAACCCGATGCTCGGCTTTCGCGGCGCGTCCCGATACGCCCATCCCGCCTACGCCGAAGGCTTCGCCCTCGAGTGCAAGGCGATGCTTCGGGTGCGCGAGGAGATGGGGCTCACCAACGTCGTGCTCATGCTTCCCTTCGTCCGTCGCGTGGCGGAGGCTGAACAGGTTCTCGAGCGGATGGCCGAGCTCGGCCTCCGTCGTGGGGAGAACGGCCTCGAGGTCTACGCCATGTGCGAGATCCCGAACAACGTCATCCTCATCGACCGCTTCGCAGAGTACTTCGACGGCTTCTCGATCGGCTCGAACGACCTGACCCAGCTCACGCTCGGCGTCGACCGCGACAGCGAGATCGTTGCCTTTGACTACGACGAGCGTGACGAGGGGGTGAAGGAGATGATCCGCCTCGCCGTCGAGGGGTGCCAGCGCAACCACATGCACTCGGGCCTGTGCGGGCAGGCGCCGTCCGACTACCCGGACATGGCCGAGTTCCTCGTGGAGCTCGGGATCGACTCGATGAGCCTGAACCCCGACACGGTGCTGAAGACGACTCGGCAAGTCCTGGAGGTCGAGGCGCGGCTGGGCCGGTCTCCCGCTGCCGCTCCGGCGCCAGGAGAGGACGCCAGAGGTTGAAGGTCCCGACACAGGATGCCATGATCCTGGTCAGGCAGTTCGGGCAATTCGACCCTGGTCACCTCGACCGTCGGCGGCGACGATGACTGTCGATGAGGAGGTGGTGATGTCCACTGGGGATGGAGCTGCACGCGGGGCACCGGACCCGCCCGGGTACCCGTCGTCGTGGGAGTTCGACGGGCTGCTGACGGGCGGCGAGGCGGTCCTCGTCCGTCCGATCCAGCCGGCTGACGCGGCGCTGCTGGGCGCCTCCGACAGGAACCTGTCGCACGATGCGATCCAGCAGGCCCTCCTCGGTGCCCATCCGGCGTGGGGCCCCGACGAGGCATCGCACGTCGCCGAGGTGGACTACGACTCCCGGATGGCCTTCGTGGCGATCGTGTCGGGTCAACTGGTCGCGTTCGCGAGCTACGACCGCCTCGGGCCCACCCAGCCGGTGGCGGAGGTCGCCTTCGTGGTGGCCGGCACCTATCAGCGCCACGGGGTCGCCACGCTGCTCTTCGAGAGCCTGGCGGCGTACGCACGGACCAAGGGGATCGTGCACTTCGTCGCCGAGGTCATGGCGGAGAACTCGGCCATGCTCCAGGTCTTCGGTGCCACGGGCCTCCGGTGTACGCGCGCCAACGACGGTAGGACCGTCCGGACCGAGATCGATCTCCGGCCGACGCCCGAGTACCGTGCGTCCTGCGACGAGCGGGAGGCGACCGCGGAGGTCGCCAGCATCTCGGCGATCCTCCGCCCGCGCTCGATTGCCGTCATCGGGGCGGGACGGCACCCGGGGAACGTCGGTCACGAGGTCGTCCGATCCCTTCTCGCCGGAGATTTCTCGGGGAGCGTCTACCCGGTCAACCCGTCGGCCCGGGCGGTCTGTGGCGTGCCCGCGTTCCCCACACTGTCATCGCTTCCCGAGCCGATCGACCTGGCGATCATCGCGGTACCGTCGGCGGCGGTACCCGGTGTCCTCGGCGAAGCTGCCTCGACGGGTGTGCGGGCGGCGACCATCATCACCGCGGGCTTCGGAGAGACGGGTCGCTCCGGTGCCGAGGTCGAGGCCGAGCTGCTCAGGGTCGCCCGGCGGCAGGGCATGCGCATCGTCGGCCCGAACTGCCTCGGTGTCGTGAACACCGACCCTGACATCCGGATGAGCGCCACCTTCGCTGCGCTCGATCCGCTCGCCGGGGGCCTGGCGCTCGTCTCGCAGTCCGGTGCGGTCGGAATCGTGCTCGCCGAGCAGGCCCGGGTCGCCGGCCTCGGCCTGTCGAGCTTCGTCTCCGTCGGGAACAATCTTGACGTGAGCTTGAACGACCTGCTCTGTTACTTCGAACGCGACGACCGGACCTCGGTGATCGCCCTCTATCTCGAGTCTCTCGGAAACCCGCGCAAGTTCGCCCGCATCGCCCGGCGGGTCGGCGAGAAGAAGCCCATCGTGGCGCTGAAGGCGGGAAGGACACCTGCCGGCGCCCGGGGGGCGCGATCGCACACCGCCGCCGCCGCCACGCCGCAGGTCGTCGTTTCGGCGCTTCTCCAGAGCGCCGGCGTCATCAAGGTCGACCGCCTCGAAGAGCTCCTCGATGTCTCCGCGCTCCTGCTCTCCACGCCGCTGCCCGCAGGGAGCCGGATCGCTCTCGTCGGGAACTCCGGTGGCCCGCTCATCCTCGCCGCCGACGCGTGCGAGGCCGGCGGGCTCTCCGTTCCAGAGCTCGGCGACGCAACGAAGGACGCGCTCCGCAAGGTCGTCGCCGACTCGGCAGCCGTCGCCAACCCCGTTGACATGACCGCGGATGGGGGCGCCGAGGTCCTCGAGAACGCGCTGGAGATCGTCCTTCACGACGACGCGGTCGACGCGGCGATCGTCGTCACCACCGATCTCGTCGCGCTCCGGGCAGCCGCCGCACGAGAGGTCGTCGCCCACGTTGCGCAGCGCTCGGACAAGCCGGTGGTCGCGTGCATCCTGGGGACAGACGCCGCTCCCGGCTCCAGCGGTGCACTGGCCATCGCCGAGGTTCCCTCCCCCGAACGAGCGGCGGCGGCGCTCGCCCACCTCTGCTCCTACGCGGAGTGGCGCCGACGCCCCCGGTCCGCGGCCGCGACATCCTGGGAGGTCTCCGACCAGGTGGCGATCCACGAGATCGTGTCCTCGGCACTCGCCAGGAGTGAGACAGGTGGCTGGCTCGAGCTCGAGGAGGCCGCGCGTCTGGTCGAGGCGTGCGGCGTGCCGGTGTTGCCTACTCGTGCTGCTACGACCGCAGCAGAGGCGGGCTCGGTCGCCGAATCCATCGGGTTCCCCGTCGCGTTGAAGGCGCGCTCGGGCGAGATCGTCCACAAGTCGGACGTCGGCGGGGTCGCGGTGGGATTGGGCAGCCCCGAGGCGGTCCGCGAGGCGTACGAGGCGATGGCAGGCCGGATCGGACCGCAGATGGGCGGCGCGGTCATCCAACCGATGGCGCCGTCGGGCGTCGAGGCGATCATCGGGCTCGCTTCCGACCCGGTCTTCGGACCGGTGGTGATGGTCGGCCTCGGCGGGGTGATGACCGACCTGCTCGGCGACCGTGCCTTCGCGGTTCCGCCGTTCGATGTCGGTGCCGCCGAGACGATGGTGGCATCTCTGCACGCCGCTCCCCTTCTCAATGGCTACCGGGGCGCAGCGCCCGTCGACCGCCGAGCCCTGGTGGCGGTTCTCGAGACGATCGCACGGGTGGCCGAGGAGGTTCCCGAACTGGTCGAGCTCGACCTCAACCCCATCCTCGTCAGTTCAGCCGGGGCGGTCGTCGTCGACTGCAAGGCTCGCCTCGCTCCACGGCACGCTGGTCCCGGGCCGCTATTCCGTGCCTTCCGCTCACCGGCGCGAGCCTGAGGCAGCCGAGGCGTTGGCTATGCACCAGGTGAGGGCGCTCGGCTGGGCCTCGGGCGCCACCGCTTCGGCGGACTCGTCAACCACCGCCCCTCGTGCGCGGCTACGTCAGATTCGCTCCGGGACCATGTCGATGGCACCGCAGGGGCACTCTTGCGCGCAGATGCCACAGCCCTTGCAGAAGTCGTAGTCGAACTCGTAGCGAAGCGACGGACCGAGCTTGATGACCGCGTTGTCCGGGCACACGCCGAAGCAGTTGTCGCACTCGAAGCAGTTGCCGCACGAGAGGCAACGACGAGCCTCGAAGAGCGCGTTCTCCTCGGTCAGGCCCCCGACGACCTCGTCGAAGGTGCTCTGCCGCCGGGCCCGCTCGAGCTCGGGACGCCTGGTTCGCGGGGCGTCCGAGTAGTACCAGGTGTTCACGCGGTCGAACGTGGCGAGCTCGTGCCGGTCAGCATTGACTGGCGCACGGCCGGAGACGAATGCGTCGATGCCGCGCGCAGCGCGCTTCCCGTGCCCGATCGCCACCGTGGCCGTCCGCTCCGACGGCACCGAGTCGCCGCCGGCGAAGACGCCGCTCTCGCCCGTCATCATCGTCGGGAGCACTTCGACGACGCCGTCATCGACCACAACATCGGGTGCCTGGTCGAGGAGCGACAGATCGGTGTCCTGACCAAGCGCGAGCACGAGGGAGTCGGCGTCGAGCTCTTCGAGCTCACCGGTCGGCTCGGGGAACCCCTCATCGTTGAGGCGCATCTTCTCCAGCACGAGTCGGTCGCCGTCGAATCGGCTCACCGTGGAGAGCCAGCGTACCGTCACGCCCTCGACGAGTGCCTCCTCGAGCTCGTCCCCATGGGCAGGCATGCGCTCGCGGTTGCGGCGGTAGACGACGACGGCGTCGGTGGCGCCGAGACGGCGCGCCGTCCGGGCGGCGTCGAGGGCGGTGTCCCCTCCGCCGTAGACGACGACCCGGCGACCGAGCAACGGCGGATCGTTTTCGGCGACCCGGTGGAGGAGCGAGACCGCGTCGAGGACGCGGGACGAGTCGCCGGCCGGGATCTCCACGCGTCGGCCGAGCTGGGCGCCGACGGCCAGGAAGACGGCGTCGAAGCCGCCATCGTGGCGCTCACCTTCGATGTCCTGGACGGTGTGGCCGAGTTCGACGTCGACCCCGAGCGCCACGATGCGTGTGGTCTCGGCATCCAGGACTGCACGAGGGAGCCGGTAGGCGGGGATGCCGTAGCGCATCATGCCGCCGAGCTTCGGCGCCGAGTCGACCAGGCGGACGTGATGGCCGAGACGGCGCAGGTGGTAGGTGGCGCTCAGCCCGGCGGGGCCGGCCCCGACGACGAGGACCCGCTTCCCGCTGTCGGTCACCGCCGGCGGCAGCGACCAACCGCGCTCGATCGCCAGGTCACCGAGGAACCGCTCGATGGCGTTGATCCCGACCGCCTCGTCGAGCTGGGCGCGATTGCACGCCGTCTCGCACGGGTGGTAGCAGATGCGACCCATCACCGCGGGGAACGGGTTGTCCTCGACGAGTTGGCGCCAAGCCATCTCGTAGTCACCTGGCTCGGCTTGGTAGAGCCAGCGCTGGATGTTCTCGCCCGCCGGGCACGCATCGTTGCACGGCGGGAGCCGGTCGACGTAGATCGGTCGTTCGACACGCCACGAACCGGTCCGGTTGGCGTGGCTCGAGCCGACGTCCAGTGTGATTGCGAACGGAAGCTCCATTACGCCGTCACCTGCTTCGGATCGCTGCTGTCGGCTTCGTCGTCGATGAGGCCGTAGGTGGCGATGTTCTGATCGGCGATCGCCTGGATGCGGGCGATGATGTCGGTGCGCGAGTGCTCACCGAAGAGGTGGGCGTAGCGGCGCTGGATCGACAGGTAGGCCTCGACGGGCGTCCGGTGGCGGATCGGCGACACGGCGGTGACCTTGCCGTGCTCGGCTTCGAAGACCGGGAAGAGCCCGGTCTCCTTGGCGAGCCGGGCCACGAGGATCGTGTCGTTCGGGGCCGAGCCCCACCCGAGGGGGCAGGGCACCAGGATGTGGAGGTAGCGGGCGCCGTGGAGCTGCATGGCGCGCTCGACCTTCTCCTCGAGGTCGTGGAGGTCGGCGACCGTGGCGGTCGCCACGTAACGGATGTCGTGTGCCATCGCCAGGCGGGGGAGGTCCTTCCCCTGTCCGAAGACGTTGCCCGGCTCCGGGCCGACCGCTTCGGTCGTCGCCGTACGCGCCGCCGGTGGTGTCGCGCCGGAGCGCTGCACGCCCGTGTTCATGTACGCCTCGTTGTCGTAGCAGATGAACAGCACGTCGTCGTTGCGCTCGAACATCCCCGATAGGCACCCGAAGCCGATGTCGACCGTCCCGCCGTCCCCGGCCTGCGCGACGACGCGCACGTCGCCCTTTCCCTTCACCTTCATCGCCGCGGCGACCCCGGTGGCGACGGCCGGCGCGTTCCCGAACAGCGAGTGGAGCCATGGGATGCGCCATGAGGTCTCCGGGTAGGGGGTGGAGAACACTTCGAGACACCCGGTGGCGTTCACCGCCACGAGGCGGCCCCCGGTGGCGCGCATCGCTGCGTCGAGGGCGTAGCGGGCGCCGAGGGCTTCGCCGCATCCCTGGCAGGCGCGATGCCCCGAGTCGAGCGAGTTGGTCCGGTTCGGATCGGACTGGACGGTCCGGTCGTCGTCTGGAAGGAGGCGGTTGCCGACGGCAAAGCTCCCGACCTGGTAGAAGCGGACGGGCTGGGTGGTCACGATTCCTCCTCAGCCGATCCGGGACGCGACGGTCCCGAGGTCGCGTAGGACGTTCTCCGCCGATGGGCCAGACCGTCGCGTCGCGGTCATGCGGGCGCGCTCACGCTCGATGATCCCGTGGTCGAGATCGAGGAAGGTGAGGGAGTCGAGCTCGTCCCGGGACGCGGCAGCGAGCAGCTCCTCGAGCGAGCGGCGGGTGATGGCACGCCCGCCGAGCCCGGCCACGACCGTTCGCAGCGAGCAGTCCGCGTCATGCGTCGCCATGGCGACATCGGTCGAGAGCACGCCGCCGAAGCCGATGCTGAATGCCTTCTCCACGACGACGACCCGGCGGGCACCGGAGAGCGCGTCCCGCACCGCGTCACTGGGAAACGGGCGGAACGAGGTGATCCCGACAACGCCCACCCGTTCACCGGCATCTCGGCGTGCATCGACCGCGTCCTTGATGGTCCCGAGCACCGATCCGAGCGCGACGACGATGGTCTCCGCGTCCTCGGTCCGGTAGGGACGGACCAGACCGCCGCTCTGGCGACCGAATGCTTCGGCGAACGCCGCGGCGAGGGAGGGGATCCGCTCCAGCGCGTCGAGCTGGCGGAGGTGGGCCAGGTAGCGGACCTCCTCGAACGCCTCGGGGCCGACCATCGCACCGATCGAGACCGGATCGTCGGGATCGAGCACCTGTCGGGGCTCGTAGGGAGGGAGGAAGGCGTCGACGTCGGACTGCTCTGGCACATCGACGCCTTCGACCGCATGGGTGAGGATGAAGCCGTCCATGCACACCATGACCGGGACCGAGAGCTCCTCGGCGAGGCGGAAGGCCTGGACGTGGAGATCAGCGGCCTCCTGGTTCGTCTCGGCGAAGAGCTGGATCCATCCCGAGTCCCGGACGGCCATGGCGTCGCTGTGGTCGTTCCAGATGTTGATCGGGGCCCCGATCGCCCGGTTCGCCAGCGTCATGACGATGGGAAGGCCGAGCCCCGCCGCGTTGTAGACCGCCTCGATCATGAAGAGCAGCCCTTGGCTGGCGGTGGCGGTGAAGGCGCGTGCACCCGCCGCCGAAGCACCGATCGAAACGGACATTGCCGCGAACTCGGACTCGACGTTGATGAACTCACACGGCGAGAGAGTGCCGGCCTTCACCATCGCGCCGATCGCCTCGATGATGTGCGTCTGGGGCGAGATGGGATACGCGCAGACGACCTCGGGCCGGCAGCGCGCGACCGTCTCGGCGACGGCACGGGAGCCCTCAATCTGTCGCAGCACGGACCAACTCCTCTTCTGCAAGCGTGACGAATCGATAGGCGGCGGCGGCGGCGACGACGTTGCGCTCACCGACTGCGCCCGCGAAGCGATCGCGGACCGCCGTGTCGATGGCGTCGAGTGTGATCTCACGGGTCAGTGCCGCGAACCCGCCGAGCAGCGCCGCGTTCGGCAGGGGACGACCGAGTTCCTCGAGGGCGAACTCGGTCGCCGGGCAGGTGACCAGGCGATCACGGTGGAACTGGCCGAAGAACTCGCCGAGCCCGAGCTCGTCGAAGCTTCGGGAGGTGTTGACCAGCACATAGCCTTCCGGCGAGAGTCCGGCGAAGAGATCGACCTGGTGGATCAGCGTAACGTCCTGGATGATGATGGCGTCGGCCTCCACCACCGGCTCTCGCGTGCGGATCGGGCGATTGTCCATGCGGCAGAAGGACACGACCGGCGCACCCATGCGCTCGGATCCGAAGCTCGGGAAGGCCTGCGCGTGGCGTCCCTCGGCGAACGCGGCCACGGAGAGGATCTCCGCGGCGCTCACCACGCCCTGGCCGCCGCGCCCATGGATACGAACCTGGAACATGGTGACGCCCGCTCCCGTCAGCTGCCGGCAGCGGCGCCGACGATGGCGGCGAGGTCGGCGAGCCGGCTCGAGTAGCCCGACTCGTTGTCATACCAGCCGAGCACCTTCACGAGGTGCCCGTGGGCCATGGTGAGATCCGAGTCGAAGATGCACGACGCAGGCGACCCGATAATGTCGGAGGAGACCAGGGGCTCCTCCGAGTACTCGAGCAGTCCAGCGAGGCGTCCCGAACCGGCGGCGGCACGGTAGGCATCCTTGATCTCGCCCACGCTCGGTGTGGCACGCACGTTGGCGACGAGATCGGTGATCGACGCGTCGGGCACCGGCACGCGCAGGGCGAGTCCGTCGAGAGTTCCCGCCACACTGGGGAGCACTAGTCCTGTTGCTCGGGCCGCGCCGGTCGTCGTCGGCACGATGTTGATCGCCGCTCCCCGTGACCGCCGGGGGTCCTTGTGGAGCGCATCGACCAGGCGCTGGTCGTCCGTGTAGGCGTGCACCGTGGTCATGAACCCGTCGTCGATGCCGAACGCGTCGTCGAGCACCTTGGCCAGGACGGCCAGGCAGTTGGTGGTGCACGACGCATTCGAGATGATGAAGTGGTGGGCCGGATCGAACTCCTCCTCGTTCACACCGACCACCAAGGTGGCGTCGGGGTCCTGCCCCGGAGCCGAGATCACCACGCGGGAGGCTCCGGCCTCGAGATGGGCCTGGGCCTTGTCCCGGCTGGTGTACTTGCCGGTCGACTCGATGACGACGTCGACGCCGAACTCGCTCCAGGGGAGCACGGCAGCGTCGGCCTCGGCGAGCATCCGGATCCGGCGTGCCCCGACGACCATGGTGTCGCCGTCGACGTGGACCGGTTCGGGATAGCGGCCGTGCACGGAGTCCCGGGCGAGCAGCTGGGCCAGCGCCTCTGGGGCGCCGAGGTCGTTGACGGCCACGATCTCGAACTCGTGGGAGGAGGTCAGCGCCGCTCGCAGGAACGATCGCCCCGTCCGCCCGAAGCCGTTGATCGCCAGTCGGACCGTCATGGCCTGCTCCTCGGTTGCTCGATGGGATCGCCTGATCCCGCCTTGCTCCCATCGTGCTGCCATCGCTGCGTGCCTGGTAGGGCCGAACGTCCCTGTTGGACGGCAAACCCGCACCGGTGGGCGGCCTCCTGTCCCTGCCGGCCTCGGAGAGGGGGCTCCCCGAGGCCGGGCTCACGTTGTTGACGAACTCGGTGGTCACCGCGCCCGGCTCCACGATGGCCACGCCGACGCCGACGCCGACGCCGACGCCGACGCCGACGGTGGCGGCCACCGGGGCGAGGCTCTCCAAGAACCCCTCGACGGCGAACTTGGCCGCACAGGAGGCCTCGTTGAAGGGCTGGCCCACTGCTCCCCGGACGCTGCTGACCGTGAAGACCCGGCCACCGGAGGCCCGGAGGTGGGGCATGGCCGCCTCGGTCACGGCTACCACGCCGAAGAAGTTGACCTCCATGACCTTGTGGGTGTCGAAATCGCCATCCAAGCTCTGACTAGGGATTGTGTCCAGTCATCCGGCCGGAGATCGACTCTCCCGACACTGTTTCGCACTCGTAATTCGTCCTCGTCGAGCAGTGGGTTTACTGAATCTTGAGTAACCTCAGATCCGCAGGCATGGCGGCAGAGGATGGCCCACGGCCAAGTGGCCATTTCGATGCCATTGACCGAACTCCTCGTCATCCACGGGACCGGCGCTCGCGAAGGTTGCATGCGCCCGGAACGGCCCGATCTGGACGGTCCCTCCCGGCGTTCTAGCGGTCGGCCCATGCAGCGAGATACCGTTAACCGATGACCGACAAGGCCAGAGGCGGAATCCCTACCACCCGCGATGATGTGACCTTTGCCTCACGTGATGGGCACTGCGCAGCCTGGCTGTACCGTCCAATTGGCACTCATCAACCGCCGATCATCGTCATGGGTCATGGATTCGGGGCGGTGCGAGAATTGAGGTTGGATGCCTACGCCGATCGCTTCGCCGAGGCTGGCTACGCCGTCTTGGTCTTCGATTATCGCCATTTCGGATCCAGCTCGGGTCAACCACGAGAATTGCTGGACCTCTCGCGTCAGCATGAAGACTGGCGCTCTGCTCTGGCCTACGCCCGTTCGCTTGACTGGATTGACAGATCGCAGGTCGTAGCGTGGGGTTCTTCCCTGGGCGGTGGTCACGTTCTTCACACTGCGGCCAACGACCACAGTCTCGCCGCCGTCGTTGCCCAGGTACCCCATGTCTCGGGACCAGTAGCGACTCGCAGCTTGGGCTTACGGCATGCGTCCGCGTTGGCCCTGGCCGTACTCAGAGACGAGGCGAACCAATTGCTGGGGCGTCTACCGTACTACCGGCAAAGCATTGGCGATGCCGACACGTCAGCCGTGATGATCGAACCAGGTTGGCTCGACCTACTCCACCGTCTGGCTGGAGATGAGGTGGACGAAGCCAGGCTCCGGTCACAAAACCGCGTCGCCGCGAGGGTGCTTCTTCACATGCCCTTCTACTCACCCGGCCGCACCGCACACCGGATTACCGCGCCGACATTGGTACAGGCCGGGGAGCACGACCAGCTGACTCCGCCGTCTGCATCACGCAAAGTCGCCGAGCGCATTCCCAATGCAGAGTTCAAGATCTACTCGTGCGGCCATTTTGACCCCTACCTGCCGCCTCACTTCGATGGAATCGTGAGCGATCAGCTGATGTTCCTTCGGACTCACGTGCCCGCCGCGAGGTAGGACGAGCGAACAGCAAACCGCGGCCGCTTGTGAACGACGGTTGCCAACAGCGCACCGAGTGAGAGTCAACCTCTTGATCCCGGACTGCCCAGATCGGCCGGGCAAATGACACCTTCCTAGGGCCCGAATTCGCCCAGGCGCTAACTTTCGTGAGCACCCGGTCGACTGCGCCGAATCGGCGGGAGGCTGAACCAGCCAACCTGAGCGATGAGGGTTAGATGGCCCTCTGAGCTGGGGGTTCGCCGCCTGAATCCACGTTTCGGACATCACTCACGAGACATGGGGTAACTGAATGCTTTCCAACCTCGGGAACTGGGGGATGGCGGCAGAGGATGGCCCATGGCTCGTGGCTCGCTCCACCTGCCAATGTTCGTCCAGGGTGACCATTT
>Ga0208080_1000681_pt1 | contig 16954 bp, 12 predicted proteins | sample NGESurdeep092012_3_FD_184476 | JGI IMG/M metagenome (GOLD analysis project Ga0208080, IMG submission 184476) | Arctic peat soil microbial communities from Barrow, Alaska - NGEE Surface sample 210-3 deep-092012 (SPAdes) | ecosystem: Environmental > Terrestrial > Soil > Wetlands > Peat ...
GTCCAGGCCAGCAGGAACACGCCGATGCCCTTGGCCGCGTCGGTCCCGGTCGTGGGCAGGTCCTTGCCGTGCGAGACCAGGTACCAGAAAGACATCCAGAACGCGCCGTACGAGCTGAACGCCAGGGCGCCGAACGTGTTGCCCTTGGCGAACTCCCACATTCCGGCAAACAGCTGTGCGAGGCCGCCATAGAACAGCGCCACACCGAGGACGACGACCTCGGCGGACTTGGGCGCCAACCCAGAGTTGAACGAGCTGAGCATGAACGTGGTGAGGGCAAACCCTGCGAGGCCAAGTGGCCCAGGGTCGGCGAGATGAGCGCCGAACGACGGGGCCAGCCCCGTCTCGGGGGAGGGTAGCTGGGTCGAAACCTGAGTCATGACGGTCCTTTCGCGAGGGCGCACACCGCCCGTGGGAACTCCCAAGGTAAGGAGTGTGAGTTGGCGGCCGTCAGCCCCCGCGCGGGGTGAAGCGTCCACCGGGCACCCGGCTCGACGTGTGGCTGTGGTGGTCGCGCCCAACGGTGCGTTTTCCCGGTTGAGCGGTAGGAGTGGTCGATGACTCAGGAGGTCAATATCTCAAGGTGGTGGCTTCGGGGAGGCCCGCCGTGAGGGTCTCGGGGGCGTGCAAGCGGACCATGGTGCGGGCGGTGCCCTTGGGGATCCGTGAGCGCGTGTTCAACGACACCACTACCGTGACGAGGAACGCGATGGGCATGGTCCAGGCGGCCGGTTGCGCCAGCAGGGCGCCGGACCATCCGCTGTGCACACCGCCGACCATAGTCACCAGAACCGCCGACGTTGCCAGCACGCCGCCGGTGACCAAACCTGCCGCTGCGCCCGTCGTGGACAAGCCTCGCCACCAGACGCCGAGCACCAACATGGGGCAGAACGTGGACGCGGCGACGGCGAAGGCCAAGCCGACGGTGTCGGCCAGACCGACGTTGACGGAGAGGAGAGAGAAGGCGTAGGGGAGTACTACTGCTGCTACAGCCGCTATCCGAAACCCTTGCACGGCAACGGAATCGCCGCCGGTCCGGGCGTTGATCCGCGGGCGCAGGAGGTCCTGGTCGATGACGCCGGCGACGGAGATCGTCAACCCGGAGGCGGTCGAGAGAAAGGCCGCGAAGGCGCCTCCGGCGAGCAGTGCGGAGAGCAGCTCCCCGAGCAGTCCGGGGCTGATCGCCATCGGCAGCATCAGGACCACGGAGTCGGCCTGCACCCCGTGTGGAAGCGTCGGAAGATAGACCCGCCCCAGGACGCCGTAGACGGGAGTGAACACGTAGAACAGCCCGAGCAGCCCGATCACGATCAACGTGGTGCGCCGCGCCGTCCGGCCATCGGGGTTGGTGTAGAACCGGACCAGCACGTGGGGCAGACCCATGGTGCCGAAACACAGTGCCAGGAGCATGCTGTACGTCGCGTAGACCGGGTGGTCGCGCCCCCCGAACCCGCTGAGTGGACGGCTCCATTCATGTCCCGACGGGCTCGCCGCAATGTGCGGTTGCGGCGCTCCATGGCGTAGCCAGATCCAGAGCAGGACAAACACGGGGACGCTGATTGCCGTGAGCTTGAGCCAGTACTGCACGGCCTGGACCAGCGTGATGGAGCGCATGCCACCCGCAACGACATTGGCCATGACGACGACCCCGACGATAAGGCCGCCGACCCAGCTGGGCGCGCCGGTGACCGTGCTGAGGGCGAGGCCGGCTCCCTTGAACTGTGGCAGCAGATACAGCCAGCCGATACCGATGACGAGCAGGGAGCAGAGCCGGCGGACAGGGACACTTTCCAGGCGGTCCTCTGCGAAGTCGGGGAGGGTGTAGGCGCCGGACCGGCGCAAGGGGGCTGCCACCAGAACCAGCAGCACGAGATAGCCCACGGTGTAGCCGACCGGGAACCAGAGCATGTCGGCGCCCAGCGTGTAGACGAGGCCGGCGATCCCAAGGAACGACGCCGCGGACAGGTACTCGCCGCCGATGGCAGAGGCATTCCATCCCGGGCTGACGACTCGACTTGCGACGTAGAAGTCGCTGGTGGTTCGTGACAGCCGGAGACCGAAGGCTCCGATGCCGAGGGTGACGACGCAGACGAGGGTGATCGCCGAGATGCCGAACCCGGCGTTCACTGCGCGCTCACCGGCGATCCACGAGGTCTGCAAAGTCGCGTTCAATGGCCTCTGCATGCCGTACGTAGTACAGAGCCGCGAGCGCGACGACCGGATAGACCAGCACGCCGAGAATGATCCAGGGAAGAGGAATCAACCACACGCGGAGCTCGTGGGTGGCGGGGACGACGAGGAACAGAAGCGGCAGTATGCCGAGACCTGCGGCGACAGCCACCAGCACGGACACTGCCAGTCGTAGCTGCGCTCGCAACAGAGCGGCAATGTAGACCTTGCCGAGACCGGTCTGTTCGTCGATCTCTGTGGTGGCGGGCCTGGCGGGGCCGCGCCGGGCCGCCGCTCGTCGTGGTGAGGTGATGCGAACCCGTTTGGATGGCTCCTGCCCGCCGGCGTTCGACATCAGGTTTCGCTGCCCATGTCCCAGTGCAACAGACGCTCGCGCAGATCACGCGTATGTCGCCGACTGACCTGGAGCTCGACTCCTTCGAGCCGGACCGAGCACCGGCCGCGGTCCATGCGTACTTCCGTCACCTGGGGGAGCGAGACCAGTGTGCTGCGGTGGATCCGGACGAATCCTGATGCGCCCCAACGGTCTTCGAGAGTGGTGAGCGAGATTCGTACGAGATGGGAGCCGGTCGCGGTGTGCAGACGCGCGTAGTCGCCATGTGCCTGGGCGTACAGCACTTGGGAGCGCTGGATGAACGTGGTGACGCCACCGAGCTCGATGGGGATCGTCTCGTCCGCGGTATCGGGACGGGCCGAAGGCTCGTTGCTGGATGGCAGCACGGACGAGGAGCTGACGTGGTCGTGTGCGGCCGTCACCCGGCGTACCGCCTCCGTCAGGCGGTCGGAACGGACCGGCTTCATCACATAGTCGGTGGCTCGGACCTCGAACGCATCGACAGCATGCTCGTCATAGGCGGTGACGAAGACGATCTGCGGGCGCTCCGCAAACCGGGCCAGCACACGCGCGAACTCCATCCCGTCCAGACCTGGCATCTTGATGTCGCAGAACACGACGTCGACCGGGTGGGCCTCCAGAGCCCGCAGGGCATCCGCTCCGCTGGTCGCGGTGCGGATCTCGCCGATCCGGTGGTCCTGACGCAACAGGAACGCCAGTTCGGATAGAGCGGGTGCTTCATCGTCGACCAGCAGCGCGCGCAGGCCCGGAGGCGGCTGGTTCGGCACGACCGCTGTGTCGTGAGAAGAGGGCTCGTCGGGCATGGACTACAGATTACGGCGAGGGATGAACGCCGGGCGCGTACTTGGGAACCCGGAAGCTGACCCGCGTGCCGGCGCCGAGCGCCGTTTCGACCACCAGTCCGTACTCGTCGCCATAGACCTGGCGCAGGCGCGCGTCCACGTTGCCGAGGCCGACGCTGTCGCTGTCCTGATCTCCGGCAAGGACCCGGCGCATCACTTCGGGGTCGGTTCCCACGCCGTCGTCCTCGACGACGATCTCCGCCTCGGCGCCCTCGTCGGTGGCCGTGATGGTGACATGCCCGACACCCTCCTTGGACTCGAGGCCGTGACGGACCGCGTTCTCCACCAACGGCTGGATCGCCAGATAGGGCACCGCGACTGGCAAGACCTCCGGCGCGACCAGGAGCGAGATCTGCAGCCGATCCCCGAATCGAGCCTGTTCAAGCGCCAGATAGTGCTCGATGTTGCCCAGCTCCTCCGCCAGTGTGGTGAATGCTCCGCCGCGGCGGAACGCATAGCGGGTGAAGTCGGCGAACTCGAGCAGGAGCTCACGGGCCCGGTCGGGGTCGGTTCGGACGAACGAAGCGATGGCGGCCAGCGAGTTGTAGATGAAATGCGGGCTGATCTGGGCCCGGAGCGCACGCAGCTCGGCCTCCGTGGCACGAGACCTCTGATGCCCCAGCTCGGCAAGCTCGATCTGTGTTGACACCCAGGCGGCCACCTCCTCGGTCGCCCGGACCAGACCGGCGGAGGCGCTCGATCCGTAGGCAGCCAGCGCGGCGACGACGTGCTCTTCGGAGATGACCGGCGCCAGGACCGAGGTCCGGATGGTGCAGTCCGGGTCTCCGCACGCCACGTCCTTGGCACCGAGGACCACAGTGCGGCCGGTTGCGAGCACCTCACTGGCGTGCCGCCATACCTGCTCGCGGTGGTGTGACCCCGTCCCGTCCCACGCGAGCGTGGAAGCGGTGTCGCACAAGGCGATTGCCTGGGTGCCCAACATGGCACGAAGATGCTTGGCCGCCCTGGATGCACCCTCCGGGGTGAGTCCCTCATGAAGGTGCTGCGAGGCCAGCGATGCCGTATGGAGCGTGTCGTAGGTTGCGCGGTCGACCGGTGAACCGAACTCACCTCGACGCCGCAGGGCCCTCGCGAGGGCCCAGGCAAGCGTCATCAAGGCGATGGCCGTCGCGATGACGATCACCAACGTGGTCAGGTCCGTGGCTCGAGGCACGTGGCGAACTCTAGGCTGCGAGGTGTGTCCACCATTGCTGATTCTCTCGTCCGGCTGTCTGCGTTGCCCGGCGTGTCCGAGGCCACCGACGCTGCGCGACAGGCCTGCACCCAGCTCAGGTGGCACCAGGCGCTCCGGCGGCGAATACCCGCTGCCGCTGCGGAGTCGCGGGTCCGGGGTGCCCGGGCGAGCGCCGCCCTCGACGGGGCCGAGGTGGACGTGGACGTCGTGCGCGACCTCATGCGTGGTGCCGTGGTCTGGTCCCAGAACCCGGACCCGATCGAGGCGGTGCTCAAGGGTGCGGTCCAAGCCACGGCGGAGACTGAGCACGTCTTGTCGATGGTCGTTACCGCACCGTCGCAAGCTCTGGCTCGGATCCATCTCGCCGCCGCGGGTCACCTGCTGCCGGAGGCGCAGGTGGGACGTCCCAGGCGGGCGGGGGAGACCCCTCGGGAGTTCTCCGATCTTGGCCCCGCCCCCGACGAAGACGTTGTGAGAGCGCGGCTTTCGGGGATCGTGGAGCTCCTGCTGTGCGCGAAGGATGCCCCTGCGGTCGTGGTGGCAGCGTTGGTGCATGCGGAGATCGCGACCGTCCGGCCCTTCGTCCGCGGCAACGGACTGGTTGCGCGGGCGATCGAGCGAGCCGTTATCCAGGCCAGCGGCTTGGATCCGACCGGGGTCGCAGTGACCGAGATCGGCCATGGCGCCAGTGGTGTCGCGACCTATGTGGGTGCGCTCGCGGCATACGGATCCGGCTCACCACAAGGGGTCGCGCAGTGGATCACACTCTGCGCGAAGGCGATCGTTGCAGGGGCTGAGGAAGGCGGCCGTATCGCGGATGCCGTCCTTGTCGGCCGGCTCACCTGAACGTGAGTCCGACGACGCGGGCGGCGGAATCACGTCTCTGATTTGTCTGAAAAGTCAAGACTTACGTTTGCTGCCAAAGGCGAGTAGAAAAGGAAGTAAGCCGACGGGCGAGAGTCCGACGGCACCGTGAGACGAACGGGCACCCACGCGCGGGCAGTCCACTGGTGGACCGATCGTGGCGGGCTTGTCCCACTGCGACTTTGTAGATTCACGCTTGGTAACTCGCAAGTCTGACGGTCGGATGGCACCTCGTTCGCGGGGTGCCATCCTTTTCGCAAAGCCTCTCGCGCAGCCCCATTTTGCGGGCATCCTGACGGGTCGGCTCAGCCGTTTGCGCTGCTGGGCTAAATCGCTCACAATTGGACGTGTGCACTCCCCTTAGGGGTCGAGTGTGCCGGCGTGCCAGTTCCTCCCCCCCGGAGGTTGGTGCGCCGACGGCCCCCGATGTCCCCCCGTCGGGGGCCGTCCCCTGTTCCGGGCCGGGTTCGTCCATCCACAACCCACTCATCGTTCGCCCCACCGTCCACAGCTTGACGAACGCTCTGGCCGGACGGCTGCCCGCGGACCACCGTTGTCGCATGAAGACGGCACATGTCATCGGAGTGGTCGGCGGGTCCGGCGGAGTCGGTGCGTCCGTGCTCACTGCGGCCATCGCCGTTCGAGCGGCGCAAGCGGATCTGCGCCCGGTCTGCCTGGACGGGGACCGGCTCGGCGGGGGGCTCGACGTCACTCTGGGAATCGAGCAGGAGCCCGGGGTGCGTTGGCCCGACCTGGCCTCGGTCAGGGGCCGGCTCGACGGGTCTGAGCTGCTGAGGTGCCTTCCGTCCGTGGACGACGTGAGTGTGATCTCGTTCGATCGCCGCCGTGACGTCAAGCTGGAGGCGGGGACCGTTGAGGAGGTGCTCCGCGCGCTGAGCACAGCGGTGGATCTGGTCGTGGTCGACCTCCCGCGCCCTGACCATGAGGTCTTTGCAGCGCTCGCGCCTGCCGTCGATGCGATCGTGCTGCTCGCCGGATCGGGCATCGGTGATCTTGCTGGTGCCAGCGCGATCGCCGAGCACCTCGTCCGCGGCTGTCCTGATGTGCGGCTTTGCCTGCGCAGGCCCGATCGAGGATCGGCCACGGTGGTCATGCTCGGTGTCATCGGGGCAGTGCTGCTGCTGACCATCTCAGGGCTTGTCCTGGCCAGCGCGGTTCTGGCAAGTCATCGCGCCCGAGCGGCAGCGGACCTTGCAGCGCTCGCTGCCTCGGGCATGCTGATGCGCGGCGAACCAGCCAGCGCGGCCTGTGCGGCTGGCGCTCAGATTGCTGCGGTCAATCACGCGCGGTTGCAGCAGTGCATCGCATCTGCGACGGAGGTACGGCTCAGCGTTGCCGTCACCGCGGGGGTCACGGGAGTGGGTGTCGCCACGGCCAGGTCACGGGCCGGCCCTGGCTCGAGCAGTGGGTGAATATCGGACAGGCTGCCCAGGCGGTTCAGTCCGAAGAGCCGGTGCCGCTCTCGTTGTTGGTCTGGGTGCCGCTCTCGTTGTTGGTCTGGGTGCCGCTCTCGGTCTTGGTGTCCGTCCCGCTCACCGTGCCGTCGTCCTTCTGAAGACGGTGGCGGCTCGAGTGCTGACCTGCTTCTGCGGCCGGGTGTGCCGCCGCGTCGGCCTGCCCCTTGCGCAGCTCACGGAGCTCTTTGCGCGAGCCCGCCTTGCGACGTGCGCCACGGTTGATCAGGGCAAACCCGAGACCGAGCAGTATCACGGATAATGCGCCGGCGACGAACATGGCCAGCGGCGAGGCCGAGATCTTGAAGCCGAGGGCGGACACCTCGATCGTCTGCGCGGCTGCCGACGGGGCCATCACCGCGAACACGGTGGCGCCCACAGCGACCAGGATCAACACAAGACCGAGCACGATCATCGGAGAAGCCTCCAGGACTCATCAGCTCTTGATGACCTCGTGGTCATCGGCACCAATCTTACGCAGACCCCCTGCCTCATCCGGATTCGTGAGGTCTGACCCTCCTCGCTACGCGCCTGGTGAACCCGCGAGAACGGCCGTCAACAACGCGACAGCGCCCTCTTTGTCCAGGGGCTCGTTGCCATTGCCGCATTGTGGCGACTGCACGCACGAGGGGCACCCGCCGGTGCACTCACAGGCCACAATCGCGTCCCGCGTCGCCGTGAGCCAGGTCGTGGCGGCACCGAACCCTCGTTCGGCGAACCCTGCCCCACCGGGATGGCCGTCGTAGACGAGGATCGTCGGGCGGCCCGTGTCGGGGTGAAGCGCTGTCGAGACGCCGCCGATGTCCCAACGATCCGACGTGGCCACCAGAGGCAGCATGCCGATGGCAGCGTGTTCGGCAGCATGAGCCGCCCCCGGGATATCGGCTTGGGCGATACCTGCCGTGTCCAGCATCTCCTCGGTCATGGTCCACCACACGGCCTTGGTGTGCAGCGTCCGCTCTGGCAGGTCGAGCGGGTGCTCGCCCAGAACCTCCCCGCCGGGTCGGATGCGCAGGAAGGACGTCACCCGTGAGCGCACATCGACGCTGCCGAAACACAGTTCGACCGGCCCCCATGCTTGCGACTGTTCGATCCGACCGATGTCGAACCCGCTCACGGACCGCGCGTGTGTGGACCACCCGGGATCGCCGGCCACGACGGCTGCGTGCGAGTCCTCCACGTCATAGTGAGCGACCACGTAGGTCTGCCCCTGATGCACGTATACGGCCCCGCTGTGGACGCTGGAGTGGGCTGCCGGCCCATCGACCGTGCCGAGCACGCGTCCCGTCGACCGCTCGACGATGCGCACGGTCTCGCCCGTTCCGCGCAGCGGCACATGGTCAGTTGCCCGTTCGGATCGCGTCCAGAACCACCCTCCCGGTCGCCGCCGCAGCACGTGTCGGGCCACGAGAATGTCGAGCAAACCGATCATGGTCGGCCCGAAGACCTGTGCGTCGGCCTCGGTGAGGGGAAGTTCGGCGGCGGCGGCGGCCAGATGTGGCGCCAGGACGTAGGGGTTCTGCGGATCGAGGACCGCGGCCTCCACCGGCTGGTCGAACAACGCCGCCGGATGGTGGACCAGATAGGTGTCCAACGGGTCGTCGCCGGCGACCAATATCGCCAGTGAGCGAGTCCCGGTGCGTCCGGCACGGCCGGCCTGTTGCCACAGAGACGCCCGGGTCCCCGGCCAACCCGCAAGAAGGACCGCGTCCAGCCCGCTCACGTCGATGCCCAGCTCCAGCGCATTCGTTGCCGCCAGGCCGCGAAGAGCACCGGAGCGAAGGCGTTGCTCCAGCTCACGCCGTTCCTCCGGGAGGTATCCGCCGCGGTATGCCGCGACGGTGGGTCCCAAGGCGGGGTCCACCTGGCTGAGTGACCGGCGCGCGCTGGCGGCCACCGTCTCGACCCCGGCCCGGGATCGGGCGAACGCCACGGTCTGTACCCCGTCGACCACAAGGTCGGCCAGCAGGTCGGCGGTCTCGGCAACAGCGCTGCGCCGATGCGGCGCCTCGACTGTCGCACCACCGCCGCCGCCGCCACGGGTGACGAGGCCTGGTTCCCACAGACCAAACGTCATCGACTGCCGTGGCGACCCGTCGAGAATGACGGGCCGGACCGGCATACCGATCAGGGCGCTGGCCTGGGTCTCAGGGTCGGCCACCGTGGCGCTGGCGAGGATGAACGTGGGAGAGGCTCCATAGAGCGTCGCCACCCGCCGCAGTCGGCGTATCAATGCCGCCAGATGCGATCCAAACACCCCTCTGTAGACGTGACATTCGTCAATCACGACGTAGCGCAGCGACCGGAGGAACGGAGCCCATCGCGGATGGCCGGGAAGCAGCGAATGGTGCACGAGGTCGGGGTTGGTCAGGACGTACTGGCTGTGGTCGCGGATCCAGCGGCGTTCATCCGGTGGGGTGTCACCGTCGTAGGTCGCGGCCCGAAGGCCGGGGATGGCCAGAGCCGTGAGGCGAGCCATCTGGTCGGCGGCAAGGGCTTTGGTCGGGCTCAGGTAGAGAGCGGTGGCTCCCCGACCGGATGGGGCAGCGGCACCATCGACGAGGGCGGAGAGCACGGGCAGGAGAAAGCCGATGCTCTTGCCAGATGCAGTGCCGGTCGAGATGACGACATGTGACCCGTCATGGGCGAGGTCTGCGGCCTCGCGTTGATGAGACCAGAGCTGCGCTATCCCGGACGTGCTGAAGGCTGAATAGACAGCCGGAGCAACCCAATCGGGCCAGGGGGCGACCTGTTCCTGGCGGGCTGACACCTCGTGGACGTGCACCAGCCGTTCCCTGCGCGACCCGCTGGACAGACGTGACAGCACCTCCGCGGGGTCGAAGACCCTTCCGGTTGCGGGGGGAGGCTCGCTGTGCATCGTCCAAACGGTATGCCGTCCCTGCCCGCTCGGTTTAGTGTGGTTCTCGTGCGGCCGACCCCGGCCACGGAACGATGAGGAGTATCACGTGGATCTGTCGATCTCCAGCGACGCCCGCGATGACGTAACGGTCGTTCACGTCGGTGGTGAGATCGACGTCTACACCGCGCCAGTGCTGCGCGAGCGACTTGATGAGCACATCTCGGCGGGCCGTCACCATCTGGTGGTCGATCTCGAGAACGTCTCGTTCATGGACTCGACCGGCCTGGGTGTCCTCGTCGGTCGCCTCAAGCTCGTGAGGGTCACGAACGGCTCGCTCCGGCTGGTGTGCTCGAGTGAGCGCATCCTGAAGGTCTTCTCGATCACCGGTCTCGACAAGGTCTTCCATATCTTTGGCTCCGTTGACGACGCTCTGGCCGCCACTGTCTGAGACCGGGGGACACCCCTGAGTTTGATGCTCTAGAATGTCGGCCAACCACACCTGCCCCGGCGGGTGTGAGGTGCGTCACGAGGGGACCAGTCGGTCACCTGACGTGTGATTCCGTCGGTCGCAACGTGTCGAGTCCGATTTCCCATGTCCTCAGGAGGATTGAATGCCAGGCCTTATCCATGCCGCCGGCGAAACACCGCTGACCTTGGCGGGCACGAACCTCACCTTGGTGATTGTCGTCGCTGTGATCGCCATCGTGGCGTTGTTCATGGGCGTCGTCTTCCGCCGGCAGGTTCTTGCCGCCGACCCAGGCACCGCCAAGATGCAAGAGATCGGCCTAGCAGTCGAGGAGGGTGCCCACGCCTACCTGGCGCGGCAGTTCAAGACGCTGTCGGTCTTCGTGGTCATCGTCTTCTTCCTGCTGATGGCTCTACCAGCCGACACCGCGGGGATCCGCTTCGGTCGTTCCGGCTTCTTCGTGCTCGGAGCGGTCTTCTCCGCTGCGGTCGGGTACTTCGGGATGAGTCTCGCGGTCAAGGCCAACGTGCGCGTCGCCTCGGCCGCCAACAACTCCGGCCGCGACGAGGGCATGCGCATCGCCTTCCGCACCGGCGGCACCGTCGGCATGATGACCGTGGGCCTGGGCCTGCTGGGCGCCGCCTCGGTCGTGCTCATCTACAAGGGCGATGCCCCCAAGGTTCTCGAGGGCTTCGGCTTCGGTGCAGCGCTGCTGGCCATGTTCATGCGTGTTGGCGGCGGAATCTTCACCAAGGCTGCTGACGTCGGCGCCGACCTGGTCGGCAAGGTTGAGGTCGGCATCCCCGAGGACGACCCGCGCAATGCGGCGACGATCGCGGACAACGTCGGCGACAACGTCGGCGACTGCGCCGGCATGGCTGCTGACCTCTTCGAGTCGTATGCCGTGACGCTGGTCGCCGCGCTCATCCTGGGCAAGGCCGCCTTCGGTGAACAGGGGCTCGTGTTCCCCCTCATCGTCCCGGCCATCGGCGCCCTGACCGCGATCCTCGGTGTCTTCATCACCAGGCCTCGCCCGGGCGAGAACGGCCTCGTGGCGATCAATCGTGGCTTCTTCATCTCGGCAGGGGTCTCGGCTGTCCTCTCGGCAATTGCCGCGTACGTCTATCTGCCGGCCAAGTTCGCCGAGCTCAAGTTCGCCGACCCTGCCGTTGCGCAGTCGATGGCCGCCCTCGACGGCACGAAGCTGTTATTCCTGCAGCTGAACCCCCGCATCGCGGCGACGCTTGCGGTCTTCATCGGTATCACGCTCGCAGCGATCATCCTCATGCTGACCGGGCACTTCACCGGCACGGACAAGCGCCCCACGATGGACGTTGCCCGCACCTCGTTGACGGGCGCGGCCACAGTGGTGCTGTCCGGCATCGGGGTCGGCCTCGAGTCCGCGGTCTACACCACGGTCATCATCGGTGCGGCGGTCTACCTCGCGTTCTTGCTCGGTGGCGGATCCATTGCGCTGGCGCTGTTCCTGATCGCCCTGTCCGGTTGTGGTCTGCTGACCACGGTTGGTGTCATCGTCGCGATGGACACGTTCGGTCCGGTCTCGGACAACGCCCAGGGCATCGCGGAGATGTCTGGTGACGTCCACGGCGACGGAGTCCAGGTCCTGACCGAGCTCGACGCGGTCGGCAACACCACCAAGGCCATCACCAAGGGCATCGCGATCGCCACGGCAGTTCTGGCGGCGACCGCGCTCTTCGGGTCGTACACCGACGCGTGGCAGACCGAGGTCAAGCGGATCGTTGCCGCGGGGCTCAAGGAGCAGCCGAGCAACTTTGTCCAGTCGATGTTCGATCTGCAGATCGTCACGCCGAGCACGCTGGTGGGCCTGCTGATCGGGTCGTCGGTCGTCTTCCTGTTCTCCGGTCTGGCCATCAATGCGGTGACCCGCGCTGCAGGCGCCATCGTGTTCGAGGTGCGGCGCCAGTTCCGCGAGCACCCCGGGATCATGGACTACACCGAGAAGCCCGAGTACGGCAAAGTCGTCGACATCTGCACCAAGGACTCGCTGCGTGAGCTCGCGACGCCTGGTCTGCTGGCCGCTCTCATGCCCGTTGTGGTGGGCTTTGGCTTGGGCATCGGACCGCTCGCAGGGTTCCTGGCAGGTGCCATCGGGACTGGCGCCTTGATGGCCGTCTTCCTGGCCAACGCAGGCGGTTCGTGGGACAACGCCAAGAAGATCGTCGAGGACGGCGCCCACGGCGGCAAGGGCTCTGCCGCCCACGAGGCCACCATCATCGGTGACACCGTCGGTGACCCGTTCAAGGACACTGCCGGCCCGGCGATCAACCCGTTGATCAAGGTCATGAACCTCGTGTCGCTGCTCATTGCGCCCGCGGTCGTTACCCTCACGGTCGGCGATGGCGCCAACATGGCGATCCGTCTGGGCATTGCCCTTGTCGCCTTCGCGATCGTCGTCGGCGCCGTTGTCGTCAGTCGCAGTCGCGAGATCGGGATCGGTGTCGACGTTGATGGCGACGGCGATGGCGACTCGGAGCCAGCGGAATCAACCGCGCCCGTGTCGGTGTGATCGAAGACTGAGCACCCGGCATACACATGGGTGGCCGGTCATCTCCTCGGAGGTGGCCGGCCACCGGCGTGTCCGCTGGCCTTGCCCAGTGCCTCGCTCGACCACGCCTTAGCAGGTTTGTTGCATGAATGGCTGCCGCAGTCGTGGCATTGGTGAAACAAACCCGCCACCGGACCGTGGATTCACCGCTCGATGCAGCGTCAGTTGAACTGCCAGGACCGCTTGGACAGGCCGTACCAGAAGCCGTCGATGACGCTGCGGTTCTGGAGGTCACCGCTCTCGTAGGCAGCGCCGAGTGAGACGAACAACGGCGCGAAGTGTTCGGTCCGCGGGTGGGCCTCGTGCGCGGCGGGCGCCTTGTGCAGGAAGTCGAGGATGGAGTCGACGTCGGCAGAGGCCATGGCCTCACGCGCCCAGGCGTCGAACTCCTGCGAGGCGCGGGGCGCCGTAGCTTGTGAGCTGGCCGAGGGGTTGAACCAGCGCAAGTTGTGGGTTGTGAAGCCTGACCCGACGATCAGCGTCCCCTGTTCCCGCAGAGGCGCGATCTTGCGGCCGATCTCGAACAGCTCCTGGGGGTCGAGGGTCGGCATCGACATCTGCAGGACCGGGATGTCGGCCTCTGGGAACATCTCGACGAGGGGCACATAGGCACCGTGGTCGAGGCCGCGACTCGGGTCCAGCTGTACAGGGAGTTCTGGGGTGCGCAGAAGCTTGGTGACGTCTGTCGCGAGCTGAGGGGCGACGGGCGCGTCATACGTCACCTGGTAGTAGCGCTGAGGGAAGCCCCAGAAGTCGTACACGAGGGGCACTGTGGTTGTCGCCGACAGAGCCAGAGGGGCTTCCTCCCAGTGGGCCGAGACCATCAAGATGGTGGTCGGTCGGGGCAGATCGGCTGACCAGGATGCGAGCTCAGCGGTCCACGTGCGGTCGTCCGCGAGCGGGGGAGCGCCGTGGCTGAGGTATAGGACTGGCATCCGGCTTGTGCTGGCTGGAGAGTCGGCTGGCGAGGTCATGGTTCGACAGTACGACAAACAAGTTCAACATTCAACTACATTTCGATTGACTGTCCCAGTTTGACGTGATTCACCTCGCATCCGCTGCCGCGGGTTCGGGTGAACCGGACAGTAGGCGTTACCGTCTATCCGCATTGCCATGTCGGAGCAGCGACGAATCCGCTGCACGTGGTGATGGGAAGCTGAGGATGAAACGTGGCACCAAGCTCCGGACGCAAGCTCGTCATCGTCGAGTCACCCGCAAAGGCCAAGAAGATCGCCGAGTTCCTCGGCAAGGGATACGACGTCGACGCCAGCGTTGGACACATTCGGGATCTGCCCAACCCCAGCGAGCTGCCCGCGGACATGAAGAAGGGTCCTTACGGCCGGTTCGCGGTCGACGTGGACAACGGTTTCGACGCCTACTACGTCGTCGACCCGGGCAAGCGCAAGAAGGTGGCCGAGCTCAAGCGACTGCTCAAGGATGCCGACGAGCTCCTGCTGGCCACTGATGAGGACCGCGAGGGCGAGGCCATCGCATGGCACCTGCTCGAGGTGCTCAAGCCCAAGGTGCCGGTGCGTCGGATGGTGTTCCACGAGATCACCAAGGAGGCCATCGTCCGCGCTGTGAACGAGACTCGCGAGCTGGACACCAGGCTGGTGGACGCGCAGGAGACCCGCCGTATCCTCGACCGCCTCTTTGGATATGAGGTCTCGCCGGTGCTGTGGCGCAAGGTGCGTCAAGGCCTGTCGGCTGGCCGTGTGCAGTCCGTCGCAACGCGGATCGTGGTCGAGCGCGAGCGTGAGCGAATGGCCTTCCGTCGTGCGTCCTACTGGGACGTCGAGGGCGACTTCGCTCCGGATACCGCTGCGGCACAAGGCTTCTCAGCCCGGCTGAGCCTGGTTGACGGCAAACGCGTGGCCACGGGTCGGGACTTCGGTGACGACGGCCTGCTCAAGGGCAACAGTGTAATTCGGCTCGACGAGGCCATGGCCAACCTCATCGCGAATGCAGTCATGGACAACAGTGACGTCAAGGTCACCGACGTTGCCGAGAAGCCCTACACCCGCCGTCCCTACGCGCCCTTCACGACATCGACGCTGCAGCAGGAAGCAAGCCGCAAGCTGCACCTCTCGAGCAAGAACGCCATGCGGGTGGCCCAGCGCCTGTACGAGAACGGCTACATCACCTACATGCGAACCGACTCGACCACGCTGTCCGAGGCCGCCCTGACCGCGGCCCGCGGCCAGGCTCGGGACATGTATGGCGCGGAGTACGTCCCCGACTCCCCTCGCCGCTATGAGAAGAAGGTCAAGAACGCACAGGAGGCGCACGAGGCGATCCGCCCGGCGGGTGACCGGTTCCGCACCCCCGCGCAGGTGGCCGGCGAGCTGCGTGGCGAGGAGTTCGGGCTGTACGAGCTGATCTGGAAGCGCACGGTTGCCTCGCAGATGGCTGACGCTCGCGGATCCACTGCCACCGTCAAGCTCGGCGCCACTTTGGCCCTTCCGGAAGGGCCCCGCGTTGTTGAGTTCAGCGCCAGCGGCACGGTCATCACGTTCCGCGGTTTCCTTGCGGCCTACGAAGAGGGCCGTGATGACGATGCGACTGCGCGCGCGCAGGCTGCCGACGAGGAGCGTCGACTGCCGAAGCTCTCTGTCGGGGTCTCCCTAGACGTGCTCCGAGCGGCGGCGGACGGGCACGAGACGACGCCTCCGGCCCGCTATACGGAAGCAACGCTGGTGAAGTCCATGGAGGAGAAGGGCATTGGCCGTCCGTCGACCTACGCGACGATCATGGGCACGATCCAGGATCGCGGCTACATCAACAGTCGCGGATCCGCGCTGATCCCCACCTGGCTGGCATTCGCCGTGACCCGGTTGCTCGAGGAGCATTTCGGCAACCTCGTCGACTACGACTTCACCGCTTCCATGGAGGAGGGCCTCGACCGGATCGCCAACGGTGAGGAGCAGCGGGTCGACTGGCTCACACGCTTCTACTTTGGCGATGAGGCCATCTCGCTCGAAGGCCTGAGCCACCTCGTGGCGGACCTCGGCGAGATTGACGCCCGCGAGATCTCCACCATCCCGATCGGCGAGGGAATCGTCGTGCGGGTCGGCCGTTACGGCCCCTACGTCGAGGAGACCACTCCGGTCGGGGTCGACCCGGCCACCGGCGAGGCTGCCGAAGACGCCACCGGTGAGTCCCGCCGCGCCACTATCAATGACGACATCGCTCCCGACGAGATGTCGCCGGCCAAGGCCCGAGAGCTGCTCGACGCGGCTGCCGACGACGGCCGCGTCCTGGGGCAGGACCCTGAGACCGGGCGCGACATCGTGGCCAAGGCCGGTCGCTACGGCCCTTATGTCACCGAGGTGCTTCCGGATTCTGAGGAGCCACCCACCAAGTCCACACGTGGCAAGTCCAAGGTCAAGCCACGCACGGCCAGCCTGTTCGCGGACATGGACCTCGCCTCCCTCGACATCGAGACGGCGCTGCGGCTGCTCACCCTGCCGCGCAGCCTTGGCAAGGACCCCGCCGATGGCGAGGAGATCACGGCCCAGAACGGTCGCTACGGTCCCTACCTGAAGAAGGGCACCGACTCGCGCTCCATCCAGACCGAGTCGCAGCTGTTCACCATCACGCTCGAGGAGGCGCTGGCGATCTACGCCCAGCCCAAGCAGCGGGGGCGGGCCGCCGCGGCTCCGCTCAAGGAGCTGGGCGACGACCCGGCGTCAGGCAAGCCGATGGTGGTCAAGGAGGGCCGCTTCGGCGCTTACGTCACCGACGGCGAGACCAACGCGACCTTGCGCAAGGACGACGCGCCCGAGACGATCACGCCCGAGCGTGGCGCAGAGCTGTTGGCCGAGAAACGTGCTCGCGGCCCGGTGACCCGCAAACGGGCCGCCAAGAAGACCACGGCCAAGCAGTCGACTGCGAAGAAGGCCACGGCCAAGAAGACCACGGCCAAGAAGAAGGCGGTCGCCAAGAAGGCAGCCGGGAAACTGGCCTGATCGGTTCGAAGGCTAAGAGCGCGCGCAGATAGGTGTCCTAGTCGGTCCATCGCTTGGCCCATTTGACGAGTTTCACGGTCAGGATGAGGGTGATGGCGAGGGCGATCTGTCCGAGGCGTTGCGGGCTGAACCTGTCGGTGTTGCGGCGGAGC
>Ga0208080_1000685_pt1 | contig 16926 bp, 22 predicted proteins | sample NGESurdeep092012_3_FD_184476 | JGI IMG/M metagenome (GOLD analysis project Ga0208080, IMG submission 184476) | Arctic peat soil microbial communities from Barrow, Alaska - NGEE Surface sample 210-3 deep-092012 (SPAdes) | ecosystem: Environmental > Terrestrial > Soil > Wetlands > Peat ...
GTTAAGGAGAGGCTCCGTTTCTGCATACCCCTCTTTTCGCCCTTAAATAACTTTTTTGAATCACGTTTGTGTTGCCTCTCAGCAATACTGGGTAGAGGCAGGCCCAGACAGCCATAATAGTAGGGAGCGCCCTCCTGCTACTGTCATAAACAACCTAAATAGAAATGATTATTTTACGATAACAAGTATATTGATTAGTCTTGGCAGTTTCACGTTAGTTCTTCTCAATTACATCTCCTCATAAAATACCCCCTCACCCCTTCATGAGACAAGGAACTTAGGTTGTTGCACGAGTAGGAATCCAAATCCACTCGAACTGAATAACACGAAAAGGACAACCTAAAAGAGGATTATGACAGATAAAAAGCTTTGCAGATTTTGCCACGCAACTGTGGAACATCATGGCATGTTTTGCATAAACTGCAGTGCTCCTATCGAGGAGCCAACGCACGTAGCGCATAGCCCCACAGCGCTACAAACGGAGAACGCACTCGATGAAATTAGAAAACTAGAGGCGATGCGTGATCAGGGCGTCATTACAGAAATAGAGTTTCAAGAGCACAGAAAGGATTTAATCGGAACCCTAACTGTGAATCAAAGTAAGAAGAGTTGACCAGCATAGTTTTTTACTGCGCCAGGGTTGGCTGCTCTTAAGGAGGCAACGATGGAACCCATCGAACCAGGGCATGAAACGATCATTAATGAGCTTGAAGATGTGCAGCTTCAGATAGCGAAGCTTTGGGATGTAGCGACTGAACTTCGCCTGGATCTCGACGATTTAAAACTCGACTATTCGAATTATAAGCGGGTCAATGCCGAGAAATTAACCGAACTTCAAAAAGACGTAGAAGGACTAAAGGCGATCTGGAGCTTCGGGCAGCGTATGAGCGATACTTCGGGCATGCGGATAATCAAAAAAGGCGAGACTGAAGACGATTTAACGAAGAAATAGAGCGAGAGCTAGACGCAAACCGAATCAGTTTAGACGGCTTAAATATTATACCATGATCACGAGGTGACGCATGACCCCGAAAGACATAGACGAACGTGAAGGGCGGTTCGAAGATTTAGACGCGCACGAGGCTTTTAAAGCTGAAGGCATACGCACCGAAAGACTCCATACGCCTCCGACTGAAGCAGACCATAACGAACTTTATCAAGCGTATTGTGACAGCGACGGCGAGTATGAAGAAGGGAGTGGCAAGCGTTCTTTGTTTTATTACTCAAACGCGCTTTTTACCGGCGAATTATTGCTTAAAGGGTTTGAGAAAGCGTTAGCTTACGGCAATAAAGGCGAGTGGAACTATAACGCGTTCGATGAAGACACGCTTAACGAAGTTATTAAAGCGTTTGGAGACGGGCCGATTTACCAACCCGCGCGAGCGTATAGCGTAGAAATTTTAGTACATCGGGATTTAACCGGCGTCGACTTAACGGCATTAGATGCAATGATGGCCGTCGAGATCGATATTGTAGCGCCTAACGTGCTGCGTTTGTTGTTTGATTGATTGAATAGAGGTAAAAAATGAAACTTAAACCGGTCGATTTTGCTATATGGTCGCGTGAGGCTGAGAATCTAAGCTTTCTATTTAGTAAAAAGAAAGGGCTAGAATCATCTGACCCTGGGAGTTGTTCGCCGCTGTGTAAGCCAGTGGACTGCCAATAAGCAACTCGTCACCAAATCGTCATGCTGACCTGTCTTGAGAGCTCCGAGTTCTGGCTGGCCAGCACATCTCATCTTTAGACTATATTGGAGAAGCTCTTCCTGCATTGCCTTGCTATCTCTCGTGTTTGGCAGGTGGAAAAATAAGGCCATAGAGGGCCTTAATCCGTAAAAATAGGTGTTTCAAATCCAGCTACCGTTTCGCGCTGCAAGACCCAAGCTAATGAAAAGCAGTAAGCTTACGCCAATAGCAGTTTTTTGTATCTCAGCGATGTGGTTTATTCCATCTAAAACTATTGAACACATTTTAAAAATAGAAAATTAAAAGCTAAAATGTGTTTGATGATAAAAGGAATTTGGCAAAGTGGAGTTGGGATAACCCTTTAATGATTATAAAAAAAAGTCCAAAAATTAATTTAGCCTTGCCAACACTTTAGAGACGCAATGAGGGATAAAAATGGTTAAAGCTGCCCATACATTGGAAGATTATAAAACTCTGGTTAAACAGATTATAGAATTGTGCAAGGAAGGAGCGAACCAAAGTGCCAAAGATAATCGTGACTCAGTTGATACCGCTGCTTCTTTTGCAAACGGGCGATACGTCGCCTACATGGAAGTGTTAGATCTGATTGAAAATTATAAAAGTGAGGACAAAGACTGAACTGGAAAGCATTCTTTTTTGTAACGGTGTTTTCATAAGCCTCCATCCTTCTATTACTTTAGCCCACGTTATTGCGGACTTAAGTTAAGTGAGGGTAGGGTGTATAAGCAAACGACGTTGTTTTGATTCTTTTTTCGATAATAGCTTATCAATATTCTCACGCACTACATAAGTGAAATCTAAATGACCATGGATGAAGTTTAGTGTTACTCTCAAAAGGAAACCATATATCAAAGGAAATCGAAAAAAAATAAACAAATTTTATGTGTTCAAGGTTATAACTGAATTACCTGGTGAATAAGGCAAGAATTCCACCGATAAACAAAAAGATAACTCCTAACCAAGCAAACCAAATTACTAAACCTGGAAGTAGGAATATAAGGGCTCCTAGTATAATAGCAAGTCCTATCATCGCACCTGCGCTCATTTGTTGTTGCTCCATTATTTCACCTCCTGTTGAATTTTAGTCGATCTAAGTACTAATCTGTTCCCAATACTAATTTGTTTCTTTATTGAGTGGAAAATATTGATTTTATGAGTTCTTTTTCGATCATCACTAAACCATAAGCTCACGTATTCTAAATTGTGCTGTACAACAACATTTGAGTTCTCATGCGGAAGAAAGATCGTGATGTAGCGCGATCATCTGAAATTTTAGCTTCAAAAGCGCTAAATCGAAAAAAATAGAGAGGGGATACGGAGACGTCAAACGAATCAGTATATGCGATTATAAATTGATTCTTATCATGCCATTAACGCCGTCGGCATAACTCAACGCAGTAGCCTCTCCATTCTGTGGGATTTCAAACGTAATCATTCCGGTCACCTTCTCTCCGGGATGCGTGTGGGCTTTTGAACTGAGTGCGTCATCGCTCAGACTTCTCCAAAAAGGGGAATTAACCGTCCCGTCTTTCATCGTCAGTGTAAAATCGGTGTAACTCCGATCGTGAGATCGTCTTTATTCACATTAGTAACGGTCACGTTGAACGTAATGAAATGGTTCCCAGGATGTGGCGTGCTTGCAAATATTGGGTCGTTTCCTATCCTACTGCTTGTCTTTACTGAATTGACGGCGACGGCAACGCCGCCCGCGTTCGATTGCGTTGTTTCTTGGGTATCCGTGCAACCTGTTACTAACAAAGAGGCAACAACAAACGAAAGGACAGCTATCACGGCTGTTGGTTTCAATTGCATGTTAGGTCGCCTACCCTTTTTCAGATAGGGTAACCCCCTATCATAGCAATCAACTTTACTGCGATGAATGGAAACGGACCTAAAAGGAGGGCTGAACAACTTACTCTTTCCGCCACCTCTTCAGCTGTGGCAATATGTTTTCGCACATATGTCTTGCCATATCTTCCGGCATTCCCATCTGAATGCCGAATTTTATGTTCTTCTCAATTTTCTCCTGTAAGGTTATTCCCTCATCCAAAAAGTAGCCCTCCTGAAAGCAGTGAAAACAATAATCTTCACTTTTACTTCCGTCAGCATTGGTACCAAAATCTTCATTCTTTTTAACTGGCATACCACAACTTTGACAAATTGGCTCTTGCGAGGATTGCATACGCGTATGAAAGTGGCTAAAAATGATTTAACCATTCCGATTCTCACGCCATAACTGTGACACATTAATTTATATCTGAAAAGAAACCGCAAAATCGATATCCACTTTGTAGAGCGCGAGGTTGGCAGCTAGCCCACTATTTTACCTTAAAGTAAATGATGAAACGAAATGAGGGACTATTGCAATGAAATCTCTGTTAGTTTTGTATTCGTATCACCACAATAATACTGAAAAAATCGCTCAAGTCTTCGCAAAAGTACTTGATGCACAAATAAAAACGCCACAGCAAGTAACCCTTGAAGAGCTTCAAGAGTATAGCCTAATTGGCTTTGGCTCAGGGATATATGGTGCAAAACACCATAAATATCTGCTTGACCTTGCCGATAAACTACCACAGGCCGCCAACAAGAAAGCATTCATTTTTTCAACCAGTGGAATTACAGGAGAAGCCAAAGTCGCCAAAGATCATTCGCTGCTCAGGGAAAAACTGCAATCGAAAGGTTACCAAATCGTTGATGAATTCGGTTGTAAAGGTTTCAACACAAATAGTTTCCTCAAGCTATTTGGAGGAATGAACAAGGGGAGGCCTAACGCTGAAGACCTTAAAAATGCGGAAGAGTTCGCATCGCACTTGAAGCACCGAATCGTATAATTTAACGCGTGCGCGAGATGCACTTTTAGTCTTTTGTTCCGATAGGCACGTACTACTGGTCTTTTTAGCCCCTAGCATCTAAGCCGCATTGATACAATATCGCTATACTATGTAATAATACCAGCTTAAGCAGCTTACATCTCTATGCACGACGTCTCTAAGGCGGATTGGCGTTTTGCAAGCATCCACTGCCTGAGGACTAGTATGATGTCTATATGATATAGTAGGGAGCCGTGAATTTCAAGTTAGATACAAAAAGATCAATTTACGATTTGAGGGAGCTTACAAACGTTGTTCTCTTCTCTTTCTCGCTTTCAAACGTGATCGCGCCATCATGTGCCTCGACGATCCGTTTGACCAGCTCTCGTTTTTGCGTTCGCTTACTCATTCTTCATCTCATCGTACAGCTTATACATTCTAGGGTCGCGCAACGTGTCTTTGAGAATATCGTCCATCATGTTTTTGCTATGTGTCAACTCGCTTTTTTGCGCGTCGAGCTTGATTTCGGTCGTGTACCACTCATCAAATAAAGCGTCCATCTCCTCATTCAGTTCAAAAACACTTTTTAAGTCTACGTTCTCCGCCTCGTGCGCTTGTTTAGCGACCTGCGCTTGTTGATCGGCGACCGCACCCATCTTTGCGATCAATTTGTGTCTGCTCGCTATTAGTCCTTGTACTTCTTTTCCGATCGCTTTTATACGCTCAGCGAACGCGGCACGTTCTTTAAATAAGTCGTCAAGTTCTTGCTCAGTGTAGTATAGCGGGTCATCGGTCATTATCATCGCCCCATTTCGCTTATCCTTTTCTTTTCGGCTTGACTTAAGTAGATAATCGCCGTCCCTTCGACAAGGGTTTTGAACTCTCTCGGCAATAGAATCGTAGGGTTTTGTGCAGCGGTGCTGCACTGTGATCGCATATTTTTGGTTTGCACAAAAATTGCGTAACGCAGTTACTTGTGTTCTCTATACTAACTATTGCGAATCAAAAGGGGCGATCTTGTTAGATTGGGTGCCAAACTTAAGTGTTATCGTTTTGGATGCAGATATTGATTTTAAGCAGAAATGGCGCCTGTGAAAAGTGCTTATTTCGTAACATGACGTTTTATGTCAACTCGTGAATGGTGCGCAAAAATAAGATAAAGTTGAGAAGTAATAACTAGCTAGGAGATGGGGGTAGTTTACCGGAATACGTCCTAGCTTTTTAATTTTATAGATTGCGCGTTGCTTATTTTATCCACCGTCACCAAAAAACAGGCTATAACCTATAGTCGTATTTGAATAACTTAATTGAATCTTTATGAGCTCATCCCGAAAGCAGCGGAGACTTCACTAAGAACTGCCATTTCTGGCTCACTGACAGCGACGCCATGCTCTTTGGCCGCTTCAGCTACCTTTTGCCCAATAGCCAGAACCCACGTTTTGTAAGCGGTAGCATCATCTGGCATGGTTTTGGATAAGATTTCCGAAGCAGACGTACAAGCCTCGATAGTCTTGGATCTAAACCCGGATTGATCGTGTTTGATCTGATCCTGCTGCTGCTTAATCAAATCCTTGGCCTTTGACTGCATCTCGCCTGATAATATGCCAACCAAATCGCTTCCACTTGAAGCTGCCAGCTTGGGTGGCTCTGTAAGTAATGCCTTAGATTCGCTAAAGGCGCCCAAGAATGATGGAGCCGCCGTGACTATCGTCAATGATACTGCATAAGGAATGCTCAGAAGCTTCTGCCACTCCTCGTCCGTAAAGTTCTCTCTTATCTCCATAATCCATCCCCCATTTATTCACAATGGCTTTAACAGCCTTTGTAGCCTGAATTGTGATCTCTATATATATTGGTTTTGAGATCGGCTGACGACTTTCGTCCTGAGGCTTGCTCGCCCTAGCGCGTAGTAATCATAACTCGCTAGAGAGTCTGCATATCTTGCAGAGTTTCGTAGTCTAGATCTGGACCATTGCAGTTGCCCGCCAGTAGGGATTGCTGGTGTAGGCGCCAGCTATTTTGAAGCGAAGTATATTATTTAAGAGCTAAAGACGTTGCAGGGTTCATGAAGGGGTCGAGCTTAGTCGCGAATATTCTAGAAGAATATCTCAAAGGAACTCGAACTACTAACACTGAAACCGAGGACTTGAAGAAGAAGTTGGCAGAGAAAGAGACTGCATTAAGTGAACTTCACTCCCAGGACATTGTTATAGCCGGACTACAAAACGAACTCGAAAGCTTGAGAACGCAGGTAAAAACCCTCGAAGAAAAGCTTGCTATCTACGTGGGTTTAAATAACGACTTAAAGGCAGATAAAGAAAATTTACAGAAGCAGCTCGAGCTAGTGACCTTGCGGCTCCCCCCTCCCAGGGTTAGCTTCTGGGCGAGACTTTTCGGAAAAAAAGAAGGTCGATCTAAGAGCTAACACATTGTATCTGCTCGAAGCTGTGATAGCTGATCAGCTCCAAGGAGAAGCGGTTTTCGTAGAAGAGCTCGAGGGCCGGTCCTATGATGGTGCTTTTATAGGCCGCTTCGTAATTGCGCCATGCGTCACATTCAAAGAGTTTGATCTAGTTATCGTGGAGGGTCGCTGTCGGACCATCTCTTCTCTCTCCACTCGCCGCTGGCCACTCTTCCAAATCGGGTGGGCCTCGGTATTGAAAATGACCTTCTCGAAGTCGAAGTCCTGGAGTGGGGCGAATAGCAGATAGGCGTATTTCATGGCCTCTGCCAGAAAGTAACTCTCCATCGTATCAGTCTTGACGCCCGTGCGGACGTCATCGAGTGCGGCGAAGCCGGCTTCGGTCCTACACCGGTCGACTATGGAGTTGAAAAAGGTCACGCCCATCCGCCGATACTTCTCGTCACCGGTATAGTGGTAAAGGTAATAGGCCGACTCGATAATCTCGGGCCGGAGCTGGTAGGAGCCTAAGACGACTTTCATGGTTTTGTAGTCGAACATTTCGGGCGTTATGCCGTGGACTGCCCACATTTTGTAGCACGAATCTTCGAGGCGGGCGGCACGGTCGAGGTCTCCACTCAAGGCGAGGACGGCTGGAAAAAAGGCATAGAGCGTGCCGAAGACCGTGGCTAATTGCTTGCCGTTTTTCATATTGACGTGGCCGTACCAGAGTCTGCCGCGGGCCTCGTCGGCCACATGGGCGTTGACCGCTGCGATCGCGTCCTGCCACATCGTCCAAAGCTCGGGGTCGTTGAACAGGATCGCACCCTTTAAAAGATACTCGTAGTAACTGTCGATCTTGCCGCCGACGTGGCTGTCTTTAGCCAGCCACCTTCCGGTCTCGACATCGATCATAGACCCTACTAGGCCGATCTGAGAGCGGCGCTGATAAAGCGCGACCAATGCCCGTTTGGCTGCGGTGAAATATTTGGGGTCGCCAGTAAGACGAGAGAGCGTTCCGTACTCAAGGATGGAGGTGCCGATCTCGGCGGGGTTAGTAAAGCGGCAGCGGGTCTTGTGAGTTTTCAGGTTGACGAAGCGATAGGGCATGCCGGTGTTGGAGTTGAAGGCGGGGAGCATGCGGTCGGCGAGGTCAACGGCGAGCTCAAGAAAGCGGGGGTCGCCTTCGAGTTGCTGGGCCGAGATCAGACCGCCTAGGATACGGATTGTCACCTCGAAGTGCTGGACCTCCATGTCTAGGTCGAAGTTGAGCCGGGACAGGATCAAATCCTTGGCCTCGGCCGCCTCGGCGGTCAGACCCATAAGGATCATCGTGTCGAAGGCGTCGACTGGGGTCATAAGTAAGGGGGTCGGGTACCAGTCGGAGTAGGTCTTAGACAGCGGCTTGAGTGCGTCGTGGCCCCAGGCGTATTGTTTGTAGCCGTTCCAGGCGTGGAGGAACTCTTTGCGAACGCGGTGGGGGGAGGCGGCGGTGGCGTCAGCGGAGGGATCGTCGGATTGGATGGTGGATGGAGTGAACATCTAAGTATTCTGTATAGAGTTTTCCTTATTACTTTTTGTCTTGACGGTTTGATGTATATCTTGTATTTTTCTACCTTTGCGCGGTTAAAAAAAATTAATCAGGCAACGAAAAAGTTCGAAATATACACGTGATGTCCGCTCTTTGTTTCCGACTTAGAATGCTGTCTAAATCACGCGGAATCTGGCGCTGGTATCTGCTTTGGATATACTTCCCTTCAGAAACGAGCTACCTTTAGCATTAGCGACGCGGATGTCATCTCATTTTACCGACTGCGCATCCATCTACCGCCTATCTGCGCGTTAGAAAATAGCGACTACGGTTTGGAGCAAAAGCCCATCTATTTGAACAAGCAAGCGTAATTCTGGAAATGCAGCATGCTCGATTCCCGTTCTCAAGATGTAGAACTCATCGCACCGTGCGGCATGAACTGTTCGGTGTGTAGTAGCTATTTTGCGCACAAATACGATTTACGAAGTAAAGGGGTTAGAGTCCCGTATTGCACCGGATGTCGCCCCCGGGATAAGAAATGCGCGTTTCTAGAAAGGATGCGATCTTCTCACAAATCGTAAAGTCCGGTTTTGTTACGAATGCAGCAGTTTCCCTAGTCGGAACTTGGAGCGAATTAACGTACGGTACCAAAAGCATTACCGCACGAGTCTGATTGAAGATCTCACTTATATTGAGCAGCATTCGCTTGCCGCTTTTGTCGAGCAGGAACATGCGAAGTGGCAGTGTACGAAGTGCGGAGCAGAGTTGTGCTGCCACAACGGCATCTGTTATAATTGTAGCGTTGATAGCTTACAAACGAGGAAGAAGTGACACAGGTGGGAAGATGATCAATGAAGTTGACCCCTCACTAAACATCTTTTTTAGGGCATAGAGTTGGAAGTCAGTCGATTCGGTCTGAGCGTTATTCGCTCGTGTCCACACACAGCGTAACGAAAACCATCGTCTAGAGCGAGTTTGCACTCAAAAGAGCATTGTTATTATTATTATTACTAGAGCACTGTGAGCGTGTTATGCAAACAGGGAACCTTAACGCTTTGCGTATACCTAAAACAACCTCTAAATCATTAGCAGGCTTTAAACGACCTCAATCGTTGAGGGTGGTTTAGGGGTGATATTATAAGTGACGCTTACGATACCGGGCACTTTGCGGATAATCTCTTCAGCGACCTTTTCGAGGAGTTCAAAGGAAAGTCGGGTCGGTGTCGCGGTGCGCGCGTCGACGCTCTCCCAGCAGCGTACCTCGATTTGCTGGCCGAAGTCACGCTTTCCGTCGCGTATGCCGGTAACACGGTCTTCGTGAAGGATCGCTATGTATTGGAACGCGCTGGTGTCTTTTAACAACTCCTCCACGACAGCAGTCGCCTTTCGAACCGTTTCGATGCGTTCCGGAGTCACCTCTCCTATAACGCGGGCCGCGAGCGCCGGCCCTGGGAACGGTATGCGTGCGAAAATTTCCGCAGGAAGTCCAAGGGCCTTGCCTATAATCCTGACACTGTCTTTACGAAGCTGAATAAGCGGTTCGATAATGCGGTAGCCAAAAGCCTCTTCCGGGTCGATCCCTAGCTGCTCGAAGACATTGTGTTGCCGCTTGATCCCTGCGATCGTCTCATCGACATCGGTCAAGATAGTCCCCTGAAGGAGGTATTTAGCGTCGCTTTCCTTGATTAGACGTCCGAATACCTTCCGATAGAAGGTCTGGGTCACCGCCTCACGCTTCTCTTCCGGGTCAGTGACCCCTTTAAATGCTGCGAAGAACTCCTCACGTGCATCGATTACCTCGACCGTGACACCGAGATTTCTGAAAAGACCCACTACCTGTGCCGCCTCTCCTTCGCGCATAATGCCATTGTCAATGAATACGGTTTTAAGACGATTACCTAAGGCACGATGCCCGAGTATTGTGACCGTGGACGAATCAACTCCTCCTGAGAGGGCGTTTATTGCCATCTCATCTCCGACAATTTCCTTGATCTCCCCGATCTTACCGCTAATGAAGCCGTCGATATTTAATTCCCGTGCGGTAATCTCCTTAATCATCTTCAGACCCCGTATCAAAAATTCATTTTTGTTTCTGTCTTAATCTTTAATTTATGCTCGATCATACATACTTAACAGGGCTTCCTCAAACGCACTCAATTTCTTGATCATGGGTGAGAGAATAGTTTATCTCCAACTAACGGCGCGGTTGAACGTTCTGATTCAGGTATAATCATTGAGCAGTTAACCTGGTCCTATCGTAAGAGGCTCAGACTTTTAAGCTCCTTCACGATGCGATCGACCGCATTAGCCGCGTCTTCGGGCACTCGGCCGCCCGTGACGACCAGTTTGCCTGAACCGAACAAAAGAACGACCACTTTAGGTTCTGATAACCGGTAGACAAGACCGGGAAACTGCTCGGGCTCGTACTCAATGTTCTCAAGCCCAAGGCCGATGGCAATGGCATTTAAGTTTAAAACTGAGTGAAGATCCGCGGACGCAACGATGTTTTGCACCTTGATCTCCGGCGTTCCCTTGACGTCGATGCCAATATTTCTGAGGCTTTGGAATACGTTTTCCAAACCCCTGTACACGTCATCGATGCTCTTTGCACCCGTGCAGACGATCTTTCCCGATCTAAAGAGTAATGCAGCGGTCTTCGGATCCTTGGTACGGTAGACAAGGCCCGGAAACCGTTTTGGATCGTAATCTGCGCCCTCTAAGGCAAGCGTTGCTTGTTTGAGGTTAATTTCATGTCCAATGCCGGTGGATGCTACTACATTTACAATTTCAATAGTGTCCCGCGGTTCAACCGTTGCGTCTCCAACCGTTGCGTCTCCCTTCCCCCCAACCATCGCGTCTCCCTTCCTTGTTGCTTTATAAAGGCTTTTTATATATAACGTTAAGGTGCGCTAGTGGGGGTTCTGAAAGAAAATCAGCCCAAAATCTCGCTTGTATGGAAAATACGCGTGCACAGCAAATTCGCTTCTACTGTCCCGCATTCTTTTTTGAATCCTTCTTCTGCATAAATTTGGGTCCTTTCCAGTTCCAGTCCCCGAGAAGATGCATTACTGCTGGAACCACATAGGTTCGGACAAACAGCGCGTCAACAAGGATTGCGAACCCAAGGGCAAATCCGAACTCCTGGAGCATTGGTGCCGAAGAGAGCATCAACGTGCTGAAAGCTCCGGCCATTATGAATCCGCAGATCGTAATTATTGCACCTGATCGCTCAACTGCGTAGGTGATTGCCTCATCATTGGGCCCCCCTTTCCTCACGTTCTCTCTGATACGGGTCGTCAGAAGAATATCGTAAATCCGCTCTTGTTGATCCCGATCCTGCCATTTTAACTTCTAGAAAAGCGTCCATCTACGCTTTAATTTTTACCCTATATTATTTCCCCATTTATGGAAATCGTATAGTCTTTAATTATTATGTTCTTTTGGGCTTTTTCCAGTGCCTTTTTTACTATACTCTCAATACCTGAGCAGCAGGGAACTTCCATATGCACGATGGATATCGATTTTATATCCTGTTTCTGGAAGATTTCTGATAATTTGTCCACGTATTCTTCTATGGTTCTATCAAGTTTAGGACAGAAAATAATCAAAACTTTGCCTTGTATAAATCTTTGATGGAAATTAGCGTAGGCAAAGGGGGCACAATCGGCCGCCAACAAAAGTTCAGCATTTTTCAAGTAAGGTGCGTTGGGGTTTAAAAGCTGTAACTGTATCGGCCAATTCCTGAGTTCTGAGGTTGATAACATCTGCTTTTGGGGTCGGTTGTCAGATCTATCTAAATCCATAGTCATTGAACCGGGACAACCGCAGGCCACTGGTTCTTCTTCATAATCCGGAATTTCAAGGTTATTTTCCTTTAAAAAGTTAATAGCCTCATTTACAAGCTCTTTCTGGCCATGTCCTTTAAGATGCTGCAGGTGGGCTTTAATGACATTAGGTCCTGCTTTAGCGATATTGTCCATCACCGTATATTCATCATATGGTTCGGCTTCTCGTGTTTCTATATCTATAGCGCCCTCCGGACAATCCCCTATGCAAGCCCCTAAACCATCACAAAATAAATCACTGACAACTCTTGCCTTCCCATCAATTAGTTGTAAGGCACCTTCAGGACATCCAGTAACGCAACTTCCACAACCAGTGCATTTTTCTTCATTAATTCGGATGATATCTCTTTTCATTACCAATTCACTGTATCCGATGATTTTTTTCAGGGCTTATACCCCTTATTATTGTTAAAGTACGCAGAAATGATTTATAAGCTCCGTATTACGAGCTCTGAGTCTCCCGCTTAAAAAAAAGATGGCTGCGACTTCGTCTAATGACACGCGCAGCCAAACGTAATACTTTTGTTTTACCAGGCCGGTTCAATGCGCCCTTGGGCATCTGGACGATAAGGCGCCCATACTAAAGACACCAGCTGGACAACGATGTCGGTTTTTTGGGCGAAATCGCTACGGGCTCAAGTTCCTCATTAGCAGGATTGATCTTAGCCTCTAGCGCATTCGTTTCTTCTTGAAATTGGGCGTTCAAATCATCTAGTTGTCTTTGATATTCGGCGACAGTCTCTTGGGCACGGCCGATATCGCCTGCCTGTTCCATCGAGCGTCCGGCCCGACTCATAGCAGTACCAGCCCTGCCGATCGTAGACGCACTCATCGCTTTTCGCCCCATAAAAGCGCCTAACAGCGTCGCTCCCACCGAAACGGCGGTCTGCATCTTAGCTTGCGAGGCTTGCGCTGTCTCTCGCTCAACGGCTTGCTGAGCCTTACGGACCTTCTCCTCCAAAATAGCTATCTTAGGGGCGTACTTCTTGCGCAAAGCGCCGGCTGCTTCGTCGCGTTTCTCTCGAGCGGCCTGTTGAAGGCGAATGCGAAAATCGCGTTCTTCTTCGCCTGGATTGGATACCAGCCCCGTGCTAGGACTGCGGTACAGTTCTAATTTTTGGTTGCCATAAACCCAGGCAACGAAGTCCCGGCTCCAGTTTGCATAATTTTTCGGCGTGAAAGCCGGGCGGGGCAAATCGCCAAACCCCACCAAACCTAACGTCCATCTCATCCACAGTGGTAGTAAACTCTTTTGGGCCCCACCATTGCCGTATCAGATTTGGATTAGTGCACGCGTTAAACACGAGCTCTCGCGGCGCGTCGAATATACGAGTGATAATAACTTCGTGTCCTTTTGGTGCTGCGGTTATAGTAAAACGATTATCTTCTGTCATTTGTTGGACACCTCCTTGATCTATAACGACAGTAAAAACTAGCATTTATACTGGGCTAAACATGCAAAAGTTGTTATAAACGTTCAAATAGCTTTCAGATATTCTTTATGTTGCTTCGGTCAATAGGTGCTAAGGCCGTTTAGCTACCTCGTTTGCACGAAAGGGTCGATGTTTGTGCGTGTAAGTTCGTTATTGTTTTGACTTCCTTAGTGTTTGGTGAACGGCCTTAGTGCTGATTACCGTTTTTAACTATGATTAGCGCAACTTCGTTAGTGAAATAACAGCTTTAAACATCGAGACTTCTCCCGACGCTTAACACGGAGGCGACGGTCTGTTGGTCGAAAGGAATTCTTAAAAAGTCGTACTTTGTGACAAAAACGGAATTGTGCTCTTATTGATAAGATCGTCACGATCTCGCCGAATAAGCCGGGCAGAGTTTTAGGCTCAGTAAAAACGAGGATCGATGCTCTCGTGAAAAATATGATAGTTGGAGTGGCGCTTAGTTGCGTATAAACCAGTACCACTCCAAATAGTTGTTAGGGCGACATGCCTTAACGGTTTCCCTCATTGCTTACAGCTGCCATTTCGGATACCGCGCAAACGGGGGACTGTATACATTCAAATGCTGAACGAAGGCTTATTGCAGTGATCCGAGTAGTTAGATTGCTATATAGTTACGTCCTAAAAAATTAATAAACGCTCGCGTTTGACGTTTGTCTCTATTTAGTGGGGGTCATCACGAGTACTAACGGCGTATCAATTTGTGAATTTGGCATAGCCGTAACACTAACAAGCGTGTTTCCTGAGAGACCGTACCATATGTTGAGGTTGGCATCTCCGGTGTTGCCTGGGTTGTAGGTCGCATATCCTTGTGATTGGTAGGAGCGAACTAGTTGGTCCTTCAGGATAAGTGCCTCTGAATAGTTGCTCGTAGGGTATACTTGCGTATTGTACGTCTGGCCATTCTTAACAAGTGTACCTGTATAGGCCGTTCTTCCATTTATGGTGACCTTCTCAAATGGAGAAGCAGTTGAAAGTCCTGCACCTAGACTCACTGTGTTCAGTCTGCTCGTATAATCAGGCAACGAGGATTGTGCGGTTGACGGCGAGACCGTTGTATTTGTCGTCGCGGTTGCTGTTACGGAGGGTGACGCCGTAGGACTTGACGTAATGCTTATAGGCGATGATTCGATAGAAGGGGTCGCTATCGATTTGTTTGCAGTTTGAAGAGAAGCAGATATAGCTCCTACTACGATAAACAGTGACAAAACTGCTAGCAAGGCATAAATAAGATATCGCTTCTTAAAGCGAGGAGCAATCTCGAGCGGAGCTTCGTACGGCGGTTCTGAGTCTAAGGACTCTTCTAATGGAGGCGGCGGCGGAGGAGTCGCTTGCGTTGTTTCTGAAGAAGGGATAAACGAGTTACCGCAGTCTACACAGAGTGCAGCGTACGGTTGGTTCTTCGCTCCACAGTTCTCGCAAATTTTTTCGTTGCTCATAACGCGCTCCTTGAAATAAACCGGACGAAGAAATAGAACGAAAATGCCTTTTTATAGTCTAATATCTACTGGATCACACACAAAACTTAAAGATATCGATTTTATACTCCCAGTTACCGTTTTTTAAAAAATATTTGCAGCAATCTACGTCGTCGCGGTTTTCTTAGGTAGATAAGTGTTGCGTTGATCTAAGTCGCGCGCGTTGCTCTGACTCTTGTAGTCTCGAACTTGAGAAATTTTGGCAGAAAGAGAGCCTATACAACTGGAGATCACACGCCCATAAATAAATACTGAACTCTACAATGCGAAGAAAACGCGAACCTGTTTGTCAATCACCTTTTCAGCGTTTTTGCCGGTTTCCATTCTAAGGCTAGTTAGCATTTATGACGCCGCATTGTTGAACGTTGCGTTAAATGAGATCACCACGTCGTCAACTTGGATTATGTAACTTGCAGGAGCTGTTGGGGAGTCGCGCTCCATTTTTATATATGAATTCGTGCTTGGCAGGCTTTGCGTAATATTGAGGTAGTGCTTATGCTCATTAAGCGAGCTCGCGGTTGTTAAAGCCGGGAAACCAATCAGCTGTGCAGCGCTGGTGGCATTATAACCTTGACTGATGGAACTGACATATTCGTTTGCTTTTGCAATAGATCCTAATTTTGTGTAATTTGCAGTATAGTTGAGGCTTCGATTCTGGTTGCTCATCTTGTAAGTCACCATAGCGGTTGTAGCGTTGACCCATTGGACTGATTGGTTCAACGATCGAACCCACTGCGCGCTATTGTACGCTTGCAGATCGTCGCTGATGACTGCTTGGATCACTGCATCGTGGCTTGTGCCGCCAGACGTTGATTGTGCGCTCTGGTTCGTGTTCGAAGTGCATCCGGCAGCTAAGACACTAGCGATTATGGCCATAGCAATCAGGATGGCGACTTTCGATTTCATAACTGTAATTAAACATAGATATTATAATTAAGTTTTCTATTTGATGAACGCCGAGCTGAACGATCATTTTTTTCAAAAAGAATGGTCATCTAGCCTCTAATAATCTATTAAGCTTAAAAAAGCTTTTAAATTGTAAATTAGACTTATCAGCGCTTTTTTATCTAGAACCAAAAAACATACGAGCAAGCCAGTTTTTAGAGTGTTCGCACTTGCCTTCCTTCATTCTTTATTCTTCTGAAAAATGCTGAGAATTTCGATGGGGATGGGAAGTACAACGACTGAATTATTTTCTTCGCCGATTCGAACCATCGCCTGGTAGAGCCGAAGCTGCAAAGCCGCCGGCGACTTTTCGATGGTTTTGGCCGCTTCTAGCAGCTTATCTGCTGCCATCGCTTCACCTTCAGCAAGCGTAATACGGGCGCGCCTATCTCGTTCTGCTTCAGCTTGCGCGGCCATAGATCGCTTCATATCTTCTTTAAGCTCGACGTCCTTAAGTTCGACTGAAAGGACGTGAATCCCCCATGGCATCGTGAACTCATCAACAAACTTGCGGATGCTCTCACCCAGCTGATCACGTTGGGCGAGGACCGTATCGAGTTCGGCGGTTCCGACGACGTTTCGTAGACTTGACTGAGCGAGCTGGTTTATCGCATAATTATAGTTGCTTATTTCGATGACGGCTTTATCTGCCTGAACGACCCGATAAAAGATCACCGCATTGATCGCGCACGATACGTTGTCTTTTGTGATAACCTCTTGCCGAGGAATGTCTAGAGTGTTTACGCGCAAGTC
>Ga0208080_1000691_pt1 | contig 16872 bp, 8 predicted proteins | sample NGESurdeep092012_3_FD_184476 | JGI IMG/M metagenome (GOLD analysis project Ga0208080, IMG submission 184476) | Arctic peat soil microbial communities from Barrow, Alaska - NGEE Surface sample 210-3 deep-092012 (SPAdes) | ecosystem: Environmental > Terrestrial > Soil > Wetlands > Peat ...
TCGGATCGAGAAGCGTCACGACATGCTGCTCTCCACCCTGACCAGCTACCTCAGCGCCGCCGGCGAGCACCCCAGAGTGGTCGTAACCGTCAACGGCACGGACGTAGAACTGGACTTGACGACCTTGGCCGGCGCACTTTGAGGCTAGATCGAACATCTCGAAGCACTCCTCCTCCCGCCAGACGAAGCCGAGCCAAGCGACCAACGCTGAGGGTAGGCCCCGGAAGTCACGACAACCCAGCCCGGTGCTTGGGCCGTCCCACAACAGGAACGCTGACTGACGCACAGAATGCCTCGAGTTGGACACCCGCGACTACGTAAGCCGGTGCCGTTCGCCGATCCCCATGTGACGATCGTCGGCGCAAGAGCCGATGGCTGCGACGGCGTCCGCTGGCCGTTCTGCTTCCGGGACGGCAAGCGGTCGACAAAACACGTCCGCACATCAGCGATGTGGCGTTGGTAGTAAAGCCGAACGTACGATCACGGGCACGACCAGCTCAGGCTCCCGGGCCCTGACTTGTCTCGGCCACAACCTTTCTCCAACGGGCTATGAAACCGCCCAGGAGGCCCTCATAATGACACCGGAGAAGAAAGGAGCCCGGTATGGGAGACAACCAGACACGCAGCAGAACCGTCGCCGGCGGCGTCGTGGTCGATCAGTGGTTGTCGGCGAATTTGAATGCGGGCGTCTTCGAGATCACGATCGAAAGTCTGGACACCGCAGGCTGTTCGGTCGCAGTCGATGTCGTGCTCACGAGGGCCGATGGCAGCCTCGAGACACTCACGTTCGTCGAGGTCGCGCCCAATGACATCCTTCCTTCGGGCCCGCATCATTTTGTGGTCGCCGGGGTCATTGGAGGAACTGTTGTGCTGCGGGCCCTGCCGCTGTCGGACGCTGATCCCGGTGTGTGCCCGGTGTCCTACACCTTCAAATGGGCCGGCTGACGCGGGCCGTGTCCACTTTGCTCGCGGTCGTGAACCGGCCGGGGATGACATCGAGGTAAAGGAGGATGGGGATGCTTGAGGATTCTGTCGGTCGCAGCCGGTCGGTGCAGCCCGATTCAACGATCGATCGGTGGGTTGTGGCGATGCCGACCTCGTCACGGTTTCTCATTCAGATCGAATCGTTGAACGGTACCGGGGCCATCGTGCGCGCCACCAACTCGATCGCCGGCCAGCCCGACACGCTTTTGCTGACGGCCCCGTCGGGGACTTTCCCATCCGGGCCGCACCTGCTATTGATCGGTGCCGACTTCCGGGCTGTGGAGCTCCGATCGCTGCCGGCGCAGGACCCGAGCCAGACCTCGTGCGACATCTCCTACACGGTGAAGTGGTTGTAACCGGTCCAGCCGTTACCTCCCGCTCGCGCCGCCCTGCGGTTCACGTTCGGCGGTGACCGTGCAGTCCGACGGCCGGCTGACCGCGTTGACAGCGACCGGAACCGGCGCGGCGCACGTCGCCGCGGGCGGCACGGTCATCATCGCGGGCGGTTCGCCTTCACCGACCTCACGGTCGAGGTCCTGCGCGCCGACGACCTGTTGGCGGTGCGGTTCACCGTCCCCAACGGGACCCTGAATGCGACCCGGCCGCTGTTCGTCATCGTGCCGCTGCCGCCGCAGCATTTGTCTGAGGCGCCGTTCACCGAAGGGCTGCCGCGCACGACGACAGAGTCGTGTACTTCCGGACGATCTCCGCCTGACCGAGCGTGAGCAGCGCCCCCACTTCACCCATTCGGCTTAGTCCGCGGCTATGTGTAGCGCGGTCACGGTGGTGCTTACACAGCGGCAACATTCCGGTGACCTCAGTAAGCGGCGGCATCAGATCGGCCGCTGGTGATGGCCCGATCTCGCCCGGCGTCATCTGAGACTCGACCCTCATCTGGCCGCCGTTGGGGCATGCGGTCACCCAACGGCGGCACAGCTATGCCCGCAAGACCGCGACAACATGACGACGACCGCGACAGCGTGACGACCTTCAGTCCGGCCCGAACGTGCATCCTCGGGCTCCTTACATCGTCACCGAAAGTGACGCGTTCATCATCATCTGACGCGGCCGTCAACAGTGGGCGACCCCCACGACCCCAGGTCCGAAATAACCCAGTCCCAATCTGCTTCAGCCCAAACCGCTACGGCCAACGGCACACCTAATGGCACCCGTGCCGTTCTCTGATGCGGACGAGCGCTTACCCACCTGGGAGATAGCGTTTCGGCGCAGTTTGTTGCCTTCGAACACTTGGGCAGCGCTGGTCAGTCCGGGTTGGCGGCGGACCGCGCGATTGTCGAGTCGAAGGCAAGCCCGCTCGATCCCTCCCCGCGTCCGACCATGACACGACGCGTGATCCAGCGGATGTAGGAGCCATCAATGCGGCGAGTGAGCGTTGGCACCCGACGCAGTAGCGCACCTTCGCGCGGGATCTCCTCATCACGAATGGACATCGACTCACTGGGACGCAGGCTCACCCCGACGGGCTCGACCGGCTGGTCGCTACGCAGCATTGAGCCCTTCGCCAAAGCAATTGTGGCGTAGCCGGTGCTATATGGCAGGAATGGAATCCACCAGGCGGGAACCTCGGTCTGCAACAGGTAGTCCAGTTCCGCGCTCGGGTCCGTGCCCGGCTGGAACGGTGGCGGGTACCCCTCGTCGCGACGGTTGCGCGTGTTGCCGCTCGGCCCCTGTACGGAACGCTCGACGGCCCATGCCGAGTTGGCCATCTCATCGCGCAGGAAGAGGACTTCCTCCAGCGGCGGGCCGTCCAGCACGCTGGCGGCAGACGGCGGAACGAACAAGCCGGGTAGCGTCCTGTCGGTCCCGGCGACGCTGACCTCGAACATGCGGAATGTTCCGGTGCGACCGGAGTCGTCAGCCCTGGCGACGGGCAGCCGTTCGGCGAACGTCGTCGTGTAGCTGACCTCGTCAAGTCGTGTGTACGAGCCGAGCGGCACGTCCACGGGGACCACCAGCCAGTCGTTGCCGTATACCGTGGCGAATTCGACAAGGAGAAGCCGCGCGAGGTCGTGTGGCTGGACCTCCAAAGCACCGAGGTTGACCTGGCCGTCCTCGAACTGCCAGTACCGATCGGCGGGCATCCCGGCAAAGCGCAATGGCGTCGCGAGCATGGTCTGCTCCGGGGTTGGCGGGGCGGGGTTTCCGGGCGGGCCGCAGGGATCTGTGTCGCTCGCGGAATCGACGTCAGCCCAGTCCACCCGACCACCGCCGAACGAAGGCGCACGGAACGTCTGCGAGCCGACGTTGAGCCCAAAGCGGTACTCCAGTCGCTCGTCGATCCAGCAGTCCAGGGTAGGGTCCGGGTTGGGGGCGATCTGGCCGCGGTACCAGCCGTACCACCTGTTGACGGCGGCCAAGGCGACCGTCACGTCGGGGGCGCCGACCACCCATGCCGGCAGGGCGGCCGGCAGATCGGCTGCAGCCGAGGTGGCCGCGAGTTCGGCGTCGGGGAGGCGACCGCCCAGCACAGCCAACAGCCCGGGAGCCGAACCGTCGAACGGGTCCTGCCACGGAAGGGCCAGAGGGAACCGCGAGAGCATCGCACTCAACGTGGGGCTGCCGGGACTGACGTCTACGCCCGCATCAGCCAGCTCGGCGACCAGTGCGGCGCCGCCCTCGGCCCTGGCGCGCAGCACAGGTCCGCGAGCCTGAGCCGGTTCGCGCTCGACCGAAGGCTCGAGCAGGTCCCCATCGGGCAACGGCTGCGCGGCGCCTGCCGGTGTGTCGCCCGGAAGCCACGACGAGACGGGTACCGTGGTGCTGCCCACATGCACGGCGACGGGGCTGCCCGCATCCTCGGCCGCGAACTCGCCGAACTGCCACTGCCGGGCGAGTAGCCACAACGGGTCGTGCAGCCGTGCCTCGAGCCCGGGCGTGGGGTCCCCGGAGACCGACTGCGGTTCGAGACGGGTCCAGCCCGGGGGGTGCAGCAGGAACGAGGCGGCGATGCTCGCCGACACCGCGTTCGCGCGAAAGCCGTCCGCGACAGTCATGGGCCGGTCTCCTTGACGTAGGGGAGCACTCTCGAGACCTGGGCGATCTTGGTCGTCAGCTCTGCCAGGTTGAGAACAGGTTCGCCCTGCAGCTTCCACGACTGGTCCTGGATGGCCGGCAGGATCGGGCTCGGCGTGGTGATCCTCTCGAGAGTCACGGCCCGCAGGCGGGCCAGCCCGCGGGTTTCGGTGAGAAGCGTGATCAGGGCCTGTGAGCTCCACCGGCTACCGTCCGGCGAGATGGCGAGCAGGATCACCTGCGGGGCACGAGCACCCGGCGAGTTGGCATTGACCGCGAGCCCCGTGGTGATCGTCGCGTTGCCGTCGGGGTTTCGCCGGGGAAGCTGCTCAACCCACTCGTCGACGACGAAGCCGGCGATCGGACTGGTCCCGTCGTAACCGGTCGGCGCGTCGATGACGACATCGGTGACCGGCTGGTCGGGGCTGGCCTCACCGGGTGCCAGCGGCAGTCCCAGCCAGGCTGTGGTTCCCGAGGTGCCGCTAGCCGCCAGCTGGGCGATACGCAGCGAGCGCCCGGCGCCAGGCGACGTGCCGGTGGCGTCACCCATGAGCAAGGTCTCGGTGTACCTGGCAAGGTCCGGACGCACCGTCGCCAGATCGAGCAGCCACCGGCGAACCGCGGTGTGGCCCGGGTCCACGCCGCCGAGGACGGTGCTGAATAGGTCGCCAGCGCCGGTGACAAGCGGGAGTACGACGAACCCGGCCCCGAATACCGCCTCTCCCAGTGCCCGGGCAGACGCGGCGTCGGTGAGCGTGATCGCCGAGGCTGCCGCGCTGCGTTTGCGCGCCTCGGCCAGCGCGACCTGCGCGGTCGCGGCCCCACCAGCGGGAAGGGCGATGCCATACGCCCGCAGCGCGTCCACGGCGGCCTGCACAGCGCTGGGATCAGCGGGGTCGGCGCTGAGTGCGGTGTCCAGATCGGCGGTCTTCTGCGTCAGCCCCGCCACGACCGGCTGTAGCCGGGCCGTCAGGGCGCTGGGGTCGGGAGTGCGGGTGGGCGGGTCGTTGGGCCGTGCGAACGAGTGCGGGCTGATGCTGGCCGACCCGGCGATCAACGTATGGAGCGCCCGGGCGGCGATTGCGACTTCGCCGATCGCCAGAAGCCCCGCCGGCCAGGCCGGATCGGGCAGCAGGGGCAGGGGATCGCTGCCGAGGGCGGGCACGAGCGCGCGCAGCCTGGCGTCGAGGGCGGCCGCGTTCAGCGTGAGCACACCGCCGGCCTCGGACACCGTCGCCGTTGCGCAGTCGAAGACGACGTCAAGGGCGGAGAGTCCCGCCGCGTCGAGGGTGGTGCGGGTGCTGTCGGCGGCGGTGTGGATGACGATCGAGCTGGCCGGGCCGAGCCGGTTCTGCGCCCACGCGGCCAGGGCGGGCTCGGCTTCTGCGCGCGCAGTACTCGCCGACCACCCCGACGAGCCGGCGCCCGAGTCGTCGACCAGCACGAGGACGCGTTGGGTCACCGCGGCGGCCCTGGTCGGGGTGCGCACGACCTCAGGTTCGACCGGCGCGACGTCTCCGCCCGCCGCCGCAGACATCGTGGCGGCGGCCCGGGCGGTGTTGCCCTGGACCAGGTGGTGCACCGACTCGGCGAGCAGCACGTCTGAGACCGCGTCGTAGGCGCCTTCGGCTTCGCGCAGAATCGTCTCGATGGCGGGTTGGTTGGTGGCGATTGTCGGCCACGGCGTCCCCGCATCAAGGTAGGGGTTCTCGGGCGCGGTCGTGAGCTTGGTCCAGATCGCGGCGCGGGGCAGGGCGAGCAGGCGCACGCCGTCCACCACCGCGCTGGCCCCGATCGCTTCCTGAGCGCCGGCGGGCAACGCGTCGGCCACCATCTGCCCGGCGGAGATCGGGGCGAGGGAGCGCAGCGAGAGGGTGTAGACGTCGAGGTGTTCCTCGTGCAGACGCCGCTCGATGAGGTAGCCGATGAGCGCTCCAAGCGGTTGTCCGGCGCGCACTCCGTCCATGATCGAGGTCGCCGTCCGTACCCTCGCGCTGGACAGGTCGACGGCCAAGGCGCCACTGCCGGCCGCGTCAGGGTTGTGGGTCAGGTAGCCGCTGCGCAGCACGCCGGCGGTCGCCGCATGGGTCAGGCTCGGAGCGTGGACGTACCCGCCTTGGCGTGTTGTGACGACACCGGGGGCCAGGGCCTCCACCCACCCATACGCGCCGAGCAGCACCCCCGTCGGTGCCGAGCCGCGCAGCGTGGTCAGCCGGCGGGTGGGCAGTGAGCTCACCCACGCGTCGTAGCGGTGGCTTGCGCAGTCGAGGCTCTGGGCGAAGGCGAACCCGCGCTGGTCGATCGGTGCCTGAACGAGCATCAGCGCCGCCGCCTGGAACTGCGCCAGCCGTGCCTTGGCCCGCAGCCACGCGCCGAGGGCGGTGACCGCGACCTCCTGCGCCAGCGACCCCGGCAGCTTCGTGCTCAGGGCTACGTCGGCCAGGCTCGTCCGCGCGGACACCACCGGCTGCAGGGCCGCCAGTGCGCAGGGTCCCGATGCGCCGAAGCGTGCATCCAGGCGTGACGCGGCGGCGTGCAGCTGCACCGGGTCGGCCCGGCCCTCGCTCGCCTGCTTCACGAGCGCGCTGTAGCGGTCGATCTCCTTGCCCAGCAGCGGGCCACTCTGGTCGAACACGAGCCCGATCTGCTGGGTTGGCGCCGCCTGGTCGACGTCCTGCTGCTCGGCGGCCGCGCAGATCTCGAGCAGTGCCTGCAGGACCGATGCAACGGTCCTGGGCTGGTCGTTGACCAGTGCCTTGTAGAAGCCGAGATCCCCCACGACGCCCGCGTCGGTGTCGTCGGCCACCAGTGGCAGGCCGAGCGGGCGCGTGGTCTTGCCGACGGCGCCGCGCAACCCGACGGCACCGGGCACGCCCAGCTGCAGGAAGAGGGTCTCGATCATCTGGTCCTGGGCTGCCTGGTTCGTCCCCCCGGGGTCGATGTTCCACAGGAGCTGCACCGCGCTGAGGAGCCCGTCCGAGCCGATGCTTCGCACCCGGACCCCGAGCGAGTGCGGCGCGCTGCCCAGTACCTCCAGCAACGCGTCGTCCAAAGCACCGGTGCCGACCCTGGGTACGTTCGACAGCCCCGCAGCCACCAGAGGGTACGCGTTGCGAAGGATGGCGAGCATCGGAGACTCCACTGCCGCCGAGCCGTCCGGCTGCCAGGAAGCCTGCACCGCCGAGACGGGCAGCACCCCGTACGGCTGGTCGCCAAGTCGCAGCAGCGGCAGTGGACCGCCGCCGCGGACGCTGGTCTGCCACCAGTCCCGCCAGGACTCGCGGATCTCGTCGGTGACGTGGGGGGTGGGCATGCTGCCCGCGACGAGTCGTTCGATGAAGGTGCCCCAGGTGGCCTGCCACAGCGCCGTGTTGCTCGCGGCGGCCAGTGGCCCGGCGCCCTGGTCGCCGCCCGGCCAGGTGGCCAGGCCGGTGTCGGAGGAGGCGTTCAGGCCGAAGGCTGTCGCGGCTACCGTCGCGTCGGTGCCGTCGGCGCCCAGCGGAGGCGTCGTGCCCGGTGGGATGCGGGCGGGTCGCGCTGACCAGGTGGCGCGGTCCGTCTCGGTGTTGTTCGTCGGTGTGCCCGCGGTGACGAACCCCGCGCCCTCGCTGTAGCGGTGCGCCTCGAGCAGGGCGTCGAGCTCGACTGCCGCGTCGGCCGGCGCCAGGCTGGCCCGGACGCCGAAGGCCAGCACCGTGTCGATGGGAGCGTTGGGTAGCGCCAGCGGCACGTTGACCAGCATGCCGACCGCCTCGGCCTGGGCCGGGTCGATCATCCACTCCATGCCCGGGCCCAGGGTCACAGTCCCGTTCTTCACGAGCTGGTCAGGGTCCGCGGTCGGTGGCAGGCCCACCACCAGCGACGTCGGGACGGGCGTCCCGGTCCCCTGGCTGACCTGGCCATCCTGGAGCGCGACAACCATGAACCGGTCCGGCAGGGCGCGGGCGAAGGGCGCGAGCTGCTGCAGCCGTGGCGGGTTGCCGAGCACAGGGATCGCGCCGGCCACCGCAGGGTTCGGCCGGGTGCTCAGATCCGGGCTGAGCGCCGCGGCCACCCATTCTGCGCGGGCGGGCTTCACGGTGGCGAGCAACCTCTGCCAGGCCGCATCCTCGGTGGTGCTGCCGTCCCAGATCGCCTGCCAGTAGGCGGTGCCAGCGGTTCGCTCGTCATCGGACAGACCCCGGTCCAGCCGGTCGACATGGACGTCGTCGGGGAAGATGCGCACCCGCAACGTGGCTCCGTCGGCGCTGTACCGGGTCTCGAGCCTCACCGGCAGCAGAGCGAGCGGGACATCGGGCTCGCCGTCGCACACGTCACCGGCCAGAGCGCCGATCACGGCGGAGAGCTGGCCGTCCAGGGCGGTGAGCCCGCCCAGGGCGCTCCGGCGCTGGGCGAACAGGTCCGTGGCGGCCGCGCCGGCCGCTGCCGTGACGGCCGTGTCGCCCACCGCGGCGGAGTCCGTGGCGAGCTGGCGTTGCGCGTCGGCCTGCCCGGCCAGATCGGCCGCCTGGGCGATCAGCTGGGTGCGCTGCTGGGCGAGGTCGCGAGCCGCTGCCCGAAGGCCATCCAGTGGATCAGCCATCAGATCTTCCCCGTTCCGCTGAGCATCGCCTGGCCGTAGAACGCTGCACGCACCGGATCGCGGAGCAGGACGTGTGCGGTGCTGGCCGCCTCTGCACCGAAGGTGATGCTCGGGCCGCCTGTTGTGTCGGGGAGCGTGACGGTCTGCCACCCGTCCAGGAAGCGACCGAACCGGAGTTTGACCTGGTTCCACGCGAGCTGGTCACGCGTCGGTGCCGGCGTCTGCGCCGGCGTCTGGTTCGGTGCTTCCGCCAGCCCGAACCGGGGCGCGGTCGGGTGCTCGGCAACCACGAACCACCAGCCGACGCCGCCGGTGCCGGCCTGGATGTCTGCGAGCGTGAGCTGGAAACCGACCAGAGTGATGTCGGGAGGCAGGTGGCCATGGAACGAGATGGTGGCCAGCGTGTCGGGGGCCGCGATCGGATCCTCGAAGGTCGGCACCCCCGAGACGTCCACGGTTGCCGCGCGCATCGCCAGGATCATCGCGTTGGGGTAGCGGCGGATCAGCTCGCCCCGGACCATCAGCACGATCCCGTCCAGGGAAGGGTCGAGGTGGCTGCCCAGATCGGTCGACGTGAAGTGTGCGAGGTCCTGTTTGAGGTCGTCCTTGGCGCGGTTCCAGAAGCGCCGGAAGTAGGTGCCGCGCTGGTCGGTGGGGTAGCCACGCCACAGCAGTTCGCGACCCATCTCGTGGGACAGACCCCCCAGGAATGACTCGACGAACTTGGGGTTGCTGTTCAGGACGGTGACGATGTCCGGCTGGGGGAACCTGTTCAGGCCCGGCAACAGCCAGTCGCGCGAGTAGGCGTCCAGTGCCTCGTACATGGGCCGGGTGAAGACCGGGGCAGCCATCACCGGATTCAGGAGCAGGTCGTCGAACCAGTTCGCCGGCAGCCAGGCCGCCGCGCCGATCCGACTCCTCATCCGGGCCGTCAGGTTGACCGCGGGGTCGACCAGCGCAAGCAGCGCCGAGCCGGTGATCTCTACCCCGGGCCGCAGCGGTGTCCCCGGCCAGGCAGGCGCGACCAGATCTGCCCCGATCTGCGCGAACCCCCCACCAATGGCGTCGGCGGTGGCTTCGCGGGCCTGGGCCAGGACCGAGGTGAGCGCCTCGCTCGGGGGCGGTGGTTCCACCTTGATGCCCGCCAGGATTGTTCGGGCGACCACCTGGGCGTCGTCGGCCAGCTCCGGGATGACCTGCACGGACCGGGCCAGGGCGGCAGCGCTGAGCGCCCACACCGGCGCCGTGCCCTTGCTCGCCGCGGCGGCGCGATCCAGCTGGCTCAGCAGCTGCTTGCCCACGAACGCGGCGAAGTCCGCCGGGTTCGGCGCGGCCGCGCGGACCTGGTCGGCGACGGCGTCGATGGCCGCGGGCGCAGCCCCGAGCCCCTGCCCAGCCGCGTCCAGTGCGGCGGCGATCGCTGTGGGGTCGCCGCCCAGCGCGGGAGCCACACGCTGCGCGTCGAGCGCGCCGGCGACCCCGGCGGACACGGTGGTCACGCCGTCCAGCTCCTGGTAAGGGCGCTGCATATCCCGCGCCGTGTCACCGTCGGCGACCAGCTTGCCCTGACTGCCCGGGTCGGCGGCGATGACGCGGGCCAACCCGCCCAGCGGCCTGGTCACTCGGCGGAACGCCGAGGTCAGCGCCGAGTCGGCCAGGTTCGAGGCGCCCACGTCGGCGGCCACGGTGACCCCTGGGTGGGTCAGTACCCGCGACTGAACGCGTCGGGTGGTGGCCAGCAGGTTGCCGAACGACAGCGGGCGCAGGTGCCGGGTGTAGGACGAGCTCCCGACGAAACGGGCCAGCTGTGCCCACCGCAAAGCCCGGTTGGCCGCGTCGACCTGGCCGACCTGAGCCCAGGCCGACTGCATCAGCTGCTCCTGGTCCTTCTGGACCACCCGCGAACCCAGGCCTGCGGCGACCCGGTGGGCCGGGGTCATGTTCAGCTCGCCGAACCAGTCGCCGTCGCGGTCCGGATCGACGCGCGAGACGGCAGCCTGATACCGGTCGTAGATCTCGGGCCCGACGATCGGCCTCGGGACCGGGTCGGCGGGGTTCGCGGTCTTTGCTGCAAGGATGCTGGGGCGGTTCAGCTCGGTCCGCAGCGCCTCGATCTCGGGGGGTGGCCACTGCGCGGTCTCGGCGGTGAGCGCCTCAACCTCGGTCGGGTCCTGGCTGCCGGCGTCCGGCAGGGTGGGACTGTAGAGGGGCGCCCTGACGGTCTGCAGGCGCCCGGGGTCGCCGGGGCCCAGTGGAGGCAGGCCGCCGCCGGGAGTGGACATCTGCGTGAGCCGTCGTCCGACCTGCCAGGGTGCGGGCACGCCGTGCAGCTTGGCGGCCAGCGAACCGAAGTCGCCCGCTAGCCCGGTCGCGAACCGCCACGAGGAGTAGACGGGCAGCTCGATCGGGGTGTCTGCGTCTGATCCATCAGGGCTGCGTACCCATGCCGTGTCGAGCTTGTCCGGGGCCGGCGTGCCCAAGCCCGTGGCGCTGCCTGCGTTGTACAGCGGCACGACGCATGCCAGGTACTGCCGATCGGGATCGAGATGGCGCGGACAGAGCAGCCGCGAGAGGTTGGCCGGACCGTAAGACGCAGTCAGCCGGTCGTCGACGGACGGACCGCTGCCGGGCGGCCCCACGAGCTGGGCATGCGCCCAGGCCCAGGCGTCGTCGGTCTGCTGGAGCTCACCGAGGTAGGTCGCCACCTGGTCCGGTCGACCTTGCGCGCCCGGGCTGAGGGTGTACCGGCCCTGCTCGAGCACGATCAGCGCGATCCATGGCGTGAGCCGGTCCCCTGGCTGTACAGCCTGCGGGCTGAACAGCCAGGGGACGACCGGCCGGTCGAACTCAACATGGGCCAGGAAGCTGTCCTCTGCGTTCGTCGTGCCGGGCTCGGGGTAGCGGCGGATGATCTGCCGCTCGTCCAGGCCCAGCACGTCGCCCGGCCCCCGAACCTGGATCCCCGTGACCGTCGCGGTGACTTCCCCGGACGCGGCCTGCACCGGGACGGCGACGTCGATGCTCGCCCGCAGCTCGCCGTTCGCGCTGGTGACGACGGCTCCGACTCCGCTGCGTACCCACGGCAGAAACGTGTAGGAACCAATGACGATGTTCTCGGGCGTGAACGGCGTCTGCGGAGGTATCCGGTAGGCATCGGCCACGAAGTTCGGGAGGTCGCCGAGCGAGCCCGTCATCGGATTTCTCCTAGGGTGGAAACCCGGTCGCTGCGGGCCGGGAGGAAAACCGTCCGGCTGTAGGTGGAAGGTTGTACGTTGCTTCCTGTCGGGCGATAACCAAGCCCGGTTGTACGTGCACGGTTGGTAGACCAGTAGTTGTGTGAACCGCGGCAGGGCATGCGGTGGCAGCGCGTGGAGACTTGGGAGTTTTGGCCCTGTCTGTGAAGCGCGAACCTCAACATGTCGCCTCCGGGTAGCAGTTGGAATCCTGGTCATTCATGGCCGGGAACATGTCAAGGGCCGACCCCCGCGCCCGCGAACTGGGCGGTCCCGGGGGGCAGCGTGCTCACGAGGTTGGCCGCCGCCGTCGTGGTCATCTCCTGAGGGCCCACACCTGCTAGTAGCGCCAGATCGGCGGTGGAGCGCACCGTCCCCCTGCCAGGGTCGGCCACGTGGACGGGATCGGCGACGACGGCGTACGGGTTGCCCTTGACAACGTGCACCATGCCGGCAGGACCCGTGGCCAGAAGATGATGGTTGAGCGCGGCAAGAGACTGGAACCCCTCCGGTCTGCGCGTGTTCAGATCCGGGTAGTGGGTGTCCCACTGGTAGCTCGTCCCGGACGGGGTCCCATATCTGGCCGTCTCGGCGGCGATCACGATGCCAGCCGGGAAAGGCTCGAACGCAGGCAGGGACAGCTTCTGGTCGTCAGTGAGGTTCAGGAAGTTGGCGGGAGAGAACAGCTCGGTGGCGTGTGCGACGGCCTTGGCCACGGCGCCCGGCTGGCCGTTGGCGGACAGGGTTGGCTGTCCGAGGTTGATCCGATGGTCGTCGACCGGGTTGGCACCGACGTGGTCGATGACCGTCTCGAGCGGGGCGATGTGCTGGCGGGCCTCCAGAGCGCCCAACGGGTGGACCACCGGCGGTCCACCCTGGGGCAGGGCCACCAGCCTGGCCAGCAGGTCCGTCTCCGCGGGAAGCTGGGCCTCCCAGGCTTTGGGGTCCGACAGCGCCGCCCTGACAGTGTCCAGCAGCGGGAACGGCGCCGGGATCGGGTTGTCGCCCTCACCCCAGCTGATCCGCGGCAGATCGAAGTCGACGTCGAAGAACAACAGGGACAGGCTTGCGTGCCCCGAGGCGACCCACGGTCCGGGGCCCTCGAGGTGCAGCTTCAGGTCCACGCTCGCGAAGCTCTCTCCGAACGCATACAGCGAGACACCAGCGCTCAGGTCGATCTCGAAGTGGAAGGTCGGCGACCACAGCACGAGGGCGTCGAACTGGAGATGGCCTTCCGCGCCGACACCGGCGACCTCGGCCTTCAGCTCGACGCGGGTGCCGAGCTGGAACGAGTTCGACGTCAGGGCGAGGTAGGCCTCTGCGCGCATCGTGATGAACGACGGCGGCGAGAGATCAACGCTGACGCGGTTCATCCCGGCCAGCTCGCCAGGCGGGGCGTAGTGCGGATGGAACCCGCCCGCCGAGATCGCCAGGTCCGGGTGGTCGCCCCACCCGATCAGCAGGCCGAAGTCGCCGGAGATGGCGAAGCCGGCCAGGCGCGAACCGGCCAGGCTGACGCGGACGAGCAGGTGATCGGGCGTGAGCTCGCCGTAGATGTCCGCGCGCATGTCGACGATCGGGACATCCGGGTCGGGCAGGGCCACCCGCAGCGAGCCGATCAAGATCACCTTAGGATCTGGCAGGGCGATGATCACGCCCAGGCGCGCGGTGACGAACGAGATGGGTTCCCCCCAACCCAGTTCGAGCATGGGCCCGGCGACAAAAGCGCCCTGCTGCGGCGGGAAGATCTGCTGGAGCAGCCGCAGGATCGTCGGCGCGGCAGCGACCGGGTCCTGGGGGAACAGCACCGTGTCGGCGCTGTGATCGTGGATCCCCCCCAGCAGGGCCTGCGTCGAGATCGTCCGATCGAGGGCGACAAGCCCGCCCACGGCGTTGAGCGTGAAACCGAAGGACAGCTGGATCGCCGGCAGAAACTCCACGGACAGCACGAGCACCATGGAGAACGGGGCCGTGCTGACCAGGGCGACGGCTTTGATCTCGATCGGGCCGAGCTCAAGATCCAGCGCGCCGCCGTAGTCGGTGCCGGTGTGCTGGATGTACCCCCCGCCGTGGATGACGCCGGCGTCGACGGTCAGACCGGCGCCCGACGGCGGCGCCAGTGCGAGGCCGAGCGGGTTGCCGCTGCCGACCTTGCTGACGTCGAAGGCGAGCGCCACGCCGGCCCCCTGGATCTGGGCGGCGATGGGACCCAGAGTGCCGAGGATCGTGCCGGTCAGGGCCAGGCCGAGCGGGACGCCGTCTGGGATCTCGATGCCGAGCCCAAGTAGCTCGACGCCGGGCAGCGTGAGCTGTCCGTCCAGGTCTGCGCGGGTCTTGGCCCCTGCCTGGAATCGCAGGCCATTGGTGGTGTCCGCGCTGATCGTCAGGGTCGCTGTGGCACTGGCGTGCCCGCCGACCATCTGGTCGACGAAGCCGTCCGATGACAGGCCTATAGACAAGCCGGTGGTGAGGCTGACTCCGAGGACGGGCCTGGCCGTGCCGTAGTCGAGGGTCGCCTGGGCTGTCGTGTTGTTCAAAGTCAGTATGGCCCCGGATGCCGGGTCCAGGGGGTGCTCGGCGGCATTGGCCAGCGGGTAGCTCAGCACCGTTCCAGACTTCGTGATGTTCGCGCTGATCGGGCCCGCCAGGCCGATCTGGTCGAGCAGCCCGGTCACGGTGTCCCCGCCGGCGGCGACGGCAGCCTTGACCACCGTGAGGATCGCGGCTTCGGCATCTGCGACCGCGGGCACCATCGCGACGATCGAACGGATGGCCGCATCGATCTCCGACAGCGCTGCCGTCGCCTCAACCAGAGCCGCCTCACACTGCGTCAGGCTGGACGGGCCGGCCGCAATGGCGTTGTCGAGCTGGGTCAGGTTGGTGTTGGCTTTCGTCAGATGGGTGCCCGCGTCGGTGCCGGCCGCCTTGGCTTGGTCAGTGGCGCTGGCGCCGGGAAGAAAGATGAGAAGCAGGTGTTCAGCGTCGGGGGCAAGGTTGTTGAGCAGTGCGTCGAGTCGGCGCCTGGCGAAGTCGAGCAAGGCGGTGAGAAGTGCTGACTCAAGGTCGGACGCCATGGGCGCTCCCGGGGCCGCTGTGGAAAGGACCGCGGGCATCTCCAAGCCCGAACTGCCGACGATAGCGGGACCGTCGACGCGTGACAATGGCAAACTGACCGCCAACTCCCCAACGCATTTGGGTCAGCAGCCCATCGCTGACCGGGCGGCCGTCACCTTCTTGCTATAAAGGTGCTCACATGCGAGTTGACCCCAATGCTGGTGGTTCCGAACTCCAACTCCTCGGCCCGGCTGAAGGTCGACTGAAGTAACGACACGGTGTTAGGCGCCGGTCGTTGCGCAGGCTCATCGTTGGACCGGAAGAATCACCCGCATAGCAGGGATGAGCGGACGTCCGGTCATCGGCCGATCCGGTAGTTGCTTGTTGCCTTCAGCCGTCTCGATAGCGGAACGTCCAGCGGAACATGTAACCGACGAGCAACGCTGCCTTTGGTCGTCCCGTAACGGGATCGGCTTGCGGTGATCGACATAATCCGCGACCACAGACTTCAACCATCCCGGCGCTCGGTCATCGTTTCCTTGCGGTTCGCTGGTCTCGAATACCAGTGCGGTAGGCACGCCGCCTTGCCGGGCGTTATCCATCGGCGTCCTGGGCATGCCGATGTTGCGGTGCTCCGTTCAGTGTCTTCAATGAACGTCCGGGGTCGATGGCAAAGTCCCATCGAACGCGGGCTCGTCGACCTGGCTGTACTGGTCGAGGATCCCGGCGACTAGCGCTTCTGCCGTCGTGCCGAGCGAGCCGGCCGCCATGTGTGCGAGGAGGGTGCTGGCGTTGATAAGGCCGGTCAGGACGGGCTCGATGCCTTTGTCCTCGCGGAGGAACTCGTTCACAACCTCGAAGAAGCCGGGCGTGCCCCCGCCCTCCTGGAGCCAAGCCGAGATGATCTGCACTCCACGGTTGTCGCGATGAAACTTCTCTCGGACGGCGACTGGATCCATCGGGAGCGCGGGCGGAACGTCGTCGTTCACCTTCCATAGCGACTCGCGGGTGGCCCTGCCCTCGACGACATCCTGCAACTTGCGTACTGACGGCGCCTGGAGGGGGCGAGGCGAGAAGTTCAGGCCGCCCTTCTCGTTGTGTGTGTAGCGGAAGAGGACCGGCTGGCCGTCGAGACCCCGGAGGCGATCGAGCGCAGTGGCCAACAGCGGTGTGCTTGCGAGTGCGAGGTCCATATCGATCTCCATGCAGGCGCGATTGACCGCGCGGAGCCCCGTCATGGCGCCCGCGAGCAGTGGGAGCAGTTCGAACGTTGGCGGCATCGCTTCGAGATCGTGCTGGACCTGTTTCCAGCCGTCGAACCTGTCGAGCAAGGCGTCGCGGTCCAATTGCAGCTTCGCGACTTGCTTGATGTGTGGATTTGGGGTGGCTGGTGGTCCCACCTGGATGCGAGAAAGCGGCAGCCCGCAGTGCTGGACGTAGTTGCGGAACTGGTAGGCGAATCGGTAGCCGACCTCGTCGTCGTAGGCAGCCGACGTCACGTCATTGAATGCGTCAAACTCGGCTGAGGCCTTACCGAAACGGCGTTTCAGATCCGTCTCCTCGTGATCAAGGAACATTCGCATCGAGGAGAGCCAGTTGACCGTTGCTGTCATGACCGACTCCACCCGTAACTGCCGGTCCCCAGATGCGAAATCCTTGCCCAGCGAGATGGTGATCGAGACAAACTGGTGAATGTCCCTCAGCTGCAGAAAGTTGCGTTCGAGCAGCTTGTAGTGGAAGGGGGAATCGAGCCTGTTGACGGCCAAGATCGCCTCGTCCAACTGAGACCACTCCGACTCAGTCAACTGGTGGACCATGTTGAAGGTCAGAGTCGGGTCGCTGGCATGTAGTTTGCGGGCGCCCGGCTCGATGACGCCCAGCGCGTAGCCGTCCGGCTCGTTCGAGCCCTCTCCGAGATCCATGGCCGGATCCTAGCCACAACTCTTGACGCACGGCCTCAATGATCTTCTATCTAACCGCCCGCCC
>Ga0208080_1000692_pt1 | contig 16870 bp, 13 predicted proteins | sample NGESurdeep092012_3_FD_184476 | JGI IMG/M metagenome (GOLD analysis project Ga0208080, IMG submission 184476) | Arctic peat soil microbial communities from Barrow, Alaska - NGEE Surface sample 210-3 deep-092012 (SPAdes) | ecosystem: Environmental > Terrestrial > Soil > Wetlands > Peat ...
CCACATCGCTAGCGTCTTTGCAATTAACAAATCAGCTATAGTGGTCCCAGGATTTCAGACCAGGCAATAAGCTAATATTTTCGGCGGAGTTGTTGACAAGGAGAGGTCGATGACGACGACGAGAAAACAGCACAGTCCGCAGTTCAAAGCACGGGTTGTAATCGAGGCGATCCGCGGCCAGAAGACGCTGAGCCAGTTGGGATCGCAGTTCAAGGTGCATCCGATCCAGATCGCCAAGTGGAGGAAGGGGGCGCTGGAGCAGATGCCGGAGCTCTTCGTGGATGGCCGGACACGTAAAGCGCGTGACGGTGAGGCGGACAGCAACGCCCTTTATGAAGAGATCGGTCGGCTGAAAGTCGAGTTGGACTGGCTCAAAAAAAAAGTGGGGATGCTCGACTAGAGGAGCTGCGTGCGCTGGTGGAACGGGGCCATCCGGACCTCAGTGTTCGGCGGCAATGTGAGTTGCTGGGCGTCAACCGCGCAGGCTTGTATTACGAACCAGTGGGCGAAAGCGAGGAGAACTTGCTGCTGATGCGATTGCTGGATGAACAGTACACACGGGCGCCGTTCTACGGAAGCCGGAGAATGACGGCGTGGCTTGCCACACAAGGGCACGAAGTGAATCGCAAACGGATCTCGCGGCTGATGCAGGTGATGGGAGTCGAGGCCGTCTATCCGAAGCCGAAGCTGAGCCAACCGGGAGAGGGTCACAAGATCTACCCGTATCTGCTGAGAGGAGTGACGGTGGAGCGCGTCAATCAGGTGTGGAGCACGGACATCACGTACATCCGGATGGCGCAGGGCTTCGTCTACCTGGTGGCGGTGATGGATTGGTTCAGCCGGTACGTCCTGAGCTGGTCGCTGTCATTGACATTGGAAATCGACTTCTGCCTGGAGGCGCTGAAGAGCGCGTTCAGGCGGGGACAGCCGGAGATATTCAACAGCGATCAGGGCTCGCACTTCACCAGCGAGAAGTTCACCGGAGCCCTGAAGGCGAAGCAGATCGCCATCAGCATGGACGGCCGCGGACGCTGCATGGACAACATCTGGATTGAACGATTATGGCGGTCGCTTAAATACGAGGAGGTGTACCTGAAGGACTACGAGTCGGTGACGGAAGCGCGCGTCGGGATCGAACGCTATTTCCGGTTTTACAATCAGGAACGGCTGCACCAAAGTCTTGACTACCGGACGCCGGCAGCGATCTACCTGGGCAGGTGACATCAATGAGCGGAGCGACGAAGAGGAGGAAAAGAGCATCGATTGAATCGGGGACGCTGTCCCCGAACCCCTGGGATTTAACGCCTTTGGGCCGGAATGTTTGGTGTACAGTGGAAGGCACTCGAACGGAGGATAGGGCTCCGCAGGGATGCGACCCGAGCGCCGGTTCGAGGGCCGGAATGGCAAGGGGCGGCTTCGATGCAGAGGCCGCTCCCCAAACTACAAATTAGACACCGCCGGATATTAGCTTATTGCGGGCGAAAAATGGTCTTGACAGTGGGGTCCACTTCACAATACACTTTTCGATGGACACTCTTGAGGTGAAACGGACTTCCGGGGCGCCGCAATGTTTGCGCTTTGTTTCGGCTCACTTGGCTCGATGTTTGTAAACAGTTTATAACCATTGGAAGAACTTGTCCAACCAGGCGCCGCGACATAAACTGAGCTTCCAATCCAGCAGGGCGGAAAAGGGAAGGTCCGGGGTTTGCCCGGGCCGGCAGAGTAGGGCGGTTTTCCAGCCGCAGTCGACCGGTTTGTCATCATCTCGAAGAGTGAAGCGAGGATACACGGATGTTTAAAAGAGCTGCAATCGCAATCATCGGGATCTGTCTGGCCGCTATGCCGGGCTGGTCTCAGGAATCTAGAGGTACCGTTTTAGGGCGCGTCACGGACAGTTCCGGCCTGGTAGTTCCGGATGCAACGGTCCAGATCAGCAACATCGCCACCGGCGTAACGGTGAAAGGTTCGGCGAACGGGGAAGGCAACTTCTTTTTTTCGTTCCTGATCCCCGGAACCTACCAGATCATCGCCGAGAAGACCGGCTTTAAGCGCTTCCAGCGCGACGGAATCGAAGTCCACGTCAACGATCGCCTGGAAGTGAACATTCCTCTCCAACTCGGCGTCGTGTCGGATACTGTGACCGTCACGGAGGAGGCGCCGCTGCTGGATACTACCAGCGCCTCGGTGGGCCGCGTGGTGGACTCTAAAGAGGTCCGCGAACTGCCCATGAACCACGGCGACCCGGACAACCTGATTCGCTTGAGCGGCGGCGTAGCGTTCACCGACAGCCCGTCCAAAGACCAGCCTTGGCAGATGTTGAACACGGCCTATGCCATGGCCGGCCAGAAGTCTTCCACCAACGAGTTCACGCTGGATGGCGCCTCGAACACGCTGCACGATGTCGCGCGCGGATCGGTGGCCGAAGCCTGGACACCCACCGGCGACTCGGTGGCGGAATTCAAGGTGCAGACCGCGACCTTCGACGCTTCGACGGGCCAGACCCAGGGCGCGGTGGTGAACGTCAGCCTCAAATCCGGCACCAACCAGTTCCATGGCACCGCCTATTGGGCTAAGCAGATGCCGAACTTCAACGCCAACCTGTTCTTTGCGAACATCGCCGGCCAGAAAATCGGGAATTTCCACTACAATCGCGTCGGCGGCACCCTGAACGGCCCGGTGATCATCCCCAAACTGTACAACGGCAAGAACCGCACCTTCTTCATGGTCGCCTACGAATACATCAAGTCCACCACCATCGCGGGAACCATCGCCACCGTGCCCACCGCCGCCAACCGCACCGGAGATTTCTCCGCGCTGTTGAAGCTGGGCGCCAACTACCAGATTTACGATCCCTTCACCCGCGTACCCGCGGCCAACGGGCGCTTCAGCAATTCGCCGCTGCCCGGCAACATCATCCCGGCCAACCAGATCAGCCCCATCGCCAAGAACATTCTGAGCTACTATCCGCTGCCCGACCCCACGGGAGGCACTTCCGATTTCGGCAACAACCTGAACCGTTCGCAGTGGCCCAGCCGCATCCCCTACGACACGCAGCTCTACAAGTTCGACCAGGTGGTGAGCGACCGCAACCGGTTCATGTTCCGCCTGAACAAGAACTACCACGAGAGCAACGACACCGACTATTTCGGTTTCACCAACCCGGCGCTCGGCGCCTTCTTCTGGACCGAAGCTGCAGGCTTCGCGGCGGACGACGTGCACTCCTTCAGCTCTACCCTGGTGATGGATATCCGGATCAGCGATACGCGCTTCGTGCGTGCGCAGAAACCGGAAGTGGCGGGGCAGAATTTCATGCTGAGTTCGCTCGGCTTCCCGACCTCCATCGAAAATCAGATCCAGCCGGGGTTCCACGAGTTCCCGGCCATCACCATGACCGGCTACACTTCGCTCGGTTCCCGCACGCCGCTCTTCAAGCAGACCCAGACCCAGTCCCTGACGGTTTCGTTCGACAAAATTAAGGGCGCGCACGATTTCAAGTTCGGCGGTGAGTACCGCCGGTATCCCGACAACCAGTGGTCGGGCAGTTCCTCCACCGGCCTGCTGTTGGGCTTCACCGAAGCCTACAACCAGGGACCGCTGGATAGCTCGGCGGCTTCGCCGCGCGGCCAGGCACTAGCCGCGCTGCTGTACGGCCTGCCCTCGTCGGGCACTCTGACCATCCCGGCCGCCAGCAATTTTGCGGATGTCTCCTCCGTGATCGCCGGCTATTTGCAGGACAACTGGAAAGTCACCCGCAAGCTCACCCTGAACCTCGGGTTGCGCTATGAACTCGAGAGCCCGATGACAGAGCGCTACAACCGCGCCGTGTACGGGTTTGACCCGACCGCCGCGCAGCCGTTCTCGGCGCAGGTCAAGGCGAATTACGCCCTCAACCCCACGCCGGAAATCTCCGCATCGGCATTCTCGGTCAACGGCGGCCTCACCTTCGCCGGCGTCAACGGCAATTCGCGGGCGCTCTATGCGCGCGACACCAACAACGTCATGCCGCGTTTCGGCTTCGCCTACAGCGCGAACCCGAAGACGGTAGTGCGCGGCGGCTACGGCATCTATTTCGGCTCCCTCGGGACCCGCATGCAAGATGCCATCCAGACCGGCTTCATCCAGAACACCACGGTGATTCCCACGCTCGATGGCGGCCAGACCTTCTCCGCCACCCTGGGCAGTCTGTTCCCCAACGGGTTCCTGCCCGCGGTGGGTTCCGCGGCGGGAGCGCTCACCAACATGGGCAACGCCCTCACGTTCAACCCGTACCACCCGGTAGCGGCGCGACTGCAGAAATTCCAAGTCGATATCGAACGCGAACTCCCCGGCCAAGTCCTGCTGGATATCGGCTACATGGGTGCGCGCGACAACGATCTCGAAATCGTCCGCTCCCTGAGCGCTTTGCCGGACCAGTATCTCAGCACCACCGGGGTACGCGATCAGGCCACCATCAATTACCTGACCGCCAACCTGCCGAACCCGTTCACCACTCCGGAGTTTAACGGCACTGGCCGCGCCGGTTCCGTGATTTCGCGCGCCGCGCTGCTTTCGCCTTTCCCGCAGTTCACCAGCGTGAGCGCTTACGATTACGATGGCAAGGCTTCGTACAACGCGATGAACGTGAGAATCGAGAAGCGCTTCTCCCACGGCTTCATGGCGCAGGCCAACTATACGTTCTCGAAGTTCATCGAATCCACCAGCTACCTGAACCCGGGCGACCCGCTGCCCACGCGGGCCATCTCCAACCAGGATTTCCCCCATCACGTGTCCATCAGCGGCATCCTCGAACTCCCGTTCGGCAAGGGCCGCAAGTTCCTGTCGAGTTCCCACTCGGTTGCGGGTGTGGTGCTGGGCGGCTGGCAGCTGGCGCCGGTTTACACGTACCAGAGCGGTGCGGCCATCGGCTTCGGCAACTCCCTCCTCACCTGCCCCATCTCGCAGGTGCCCATCTCCGGCAAGAACAACGACAAGGTTTACCAGTGGTTCAACACCAGCTGCTTCAACCGCGTTTCGTCGCAGCAGTTGGCCAATAACCTGATCACCCTGTCCCCGCGCTTCGGCGGTATCCGCGCCGACGCTTACAATTACTTCGACGCTTCCATCATGAAGTCCACCAGAATCCACGAGAGGCTGGCGGTGGAGTTCCGGGTGGAAGTGCTGAACCTGCTCAATCAGGTGACCTTTGCCGCGCCCAACACCTCCCCGACCAGCACCTCGTTCGGACAGGTGACCGCGCAGTCGAACGTTCCCCGGCGCATGCAGTTTACGCTACGGCTGCAGTTCTAAGCCGGGTTTCAAAGGAACATAGTCTGAAGTGAGGAGAAGGTTCGTGACGACATTTCGATTCCGCAGCAACGGCGGTTGCCAACCTGGTTGCCAACGGTCGCCCAGGACAGCATCCTGCCCCACAGCGGTACTCGCTTTACTTGCCCTGTGCGTTGGGGCCTATGGACAGGAGGGGACGGAGGCCAAGCATACGCCGGCGGTCACCGCCGCGCACCCGCTTCTGCCCATCGGTACGGCGGCTCCGGACTTCGAACTCCCCGGAATCGACGGCAAGACTCACAAACTGGCCGAGTACAAGGACCCGATCCTGGTGATTATGTTCCTTTGCAACCACTGCCCGACGTCGCAACTCTACGAGGGCCGCATGATGAAGCTCGTAGAGGACTACAAAGGTAAAGGAGTTGGCTTCGTGGGAGTCAACCCCAATGACCCGAGCGCCGTCACGCTCTCCGAACTGGGCTATACCGATGTCAGCGATAGCCTGGAAGAGATGAAGGTCCGCGCCGAGTATCGCCACTTCAATTTTCCCTATCTGTACGACGGCGATACCCAGAAGATGACGCAGGCGTATGGCGCGCAGGCCACGCCGCACGTCTTCATTCTGGACAAGGAACGGAAACTGCGCTACGAAGGGCGCATCGACAATGCGCAGCGCGAATCGCTGGTGAAGACGAAGGATGCCCGGCTGGCGCTGGACGCGATGCTGGCGGAAAAGCCGGTCGCGGTACCGCACACGCCGTCGTTCGGCTGTTCCACCAAGTGGAAATCGAAGATCGACAGCCAGCTGGCGCAGAAGAAGAAGTTCGAGGCTGAACCCGTAACCCTGGACACGATCTCGGCGGCCGAACTCAAGAAGTTGCGGACGAACCCCACGGACAAGGTCATCCTGGTGAATTTCTGGGCCACGTGGTGCGGCCCCTGCATCAGCGAATTCCCGTCGATTCTGGAGACGTGGCGGATGTTCCGCCGTCGGGATTTCGACCTGATTACCATCTCCACCAACTATCCCGATGAAAAGAACGGAGTCCTGAAGACCCTGCAGTCGCTGCACGCTTCCAGCAGGAATCGGCACTTCGCCTCCGACGATACGTATGCCCTGCAGGCTGCTTTTGAAGCCAAATGGGATGCCGGCGTGCCCTTCACCATGGTGATCGCGCCGGGCGGCAAGGTGCTTTACCAGGTCCAGGGCGAAGTGGATCTCTACGCCATGCGGCGCGCCATTCAGGCTAACCTGGAAAACGAGACTTATGTGGGCCACCCCGGCTATTGGGCGGCTAAGTAGAAGAGGCTTTCGTCAACCGGTCGAAATTTTATGAAGAGAACCAGCAGCACATTACGAGCCTTGGCCTTCTGTGGTGCGGCAGCCGTCTGCTGCGCCCAGAGCGTCGGGCAATTCGAAGGCAGCAACGACGTGGGCGTGACGCCCGCGAAGGGGAAGGCCGAGTTCGAAGCGGCTTCTGGCCAGTACCGCGTCACCGGTGGTGGCGCCAATATCTGGGGCAATACCGACGCCTTCCAGTTCGCCTGGAAGAAGCTGTCGGGCGACGTGGCGCTCACCGCCGACGTGCAGTTCATCGGCGCGGGCACCGTGGCCCATCGCAAGGCCGCCCTGATGGTCCGCCAGAGCCTGGATGCCGACTCCGCGTACGCAGACGTGGCGCTGCACGGGGATGGCTTGACGTCTCTGCAATACCGGCCCACCGCGGCCGCCGCCACACTGGAATCGAAGCAGGAAGCCAAGAGCGATCTCACCGGTCTGGTGCGGATTCGCATCGAGCGCCGCGGGAACAACTTCACCATGATCGCCGGCAAGCCCGGCGGACCCATGACCACCACCGGACCCGTCGTCACCGCGCTGAAAGATCCCGTCTACGTCGGTCTCGCCGTGGGCTCGCACGACGCCAATATCCTGGAGACGGCGGTGTTCACCAACGTGACCGTGCAGGCACTGCCTGACGCTCGCCCGGTGCAGCGCTTCAGCAGCAAGATCTCCATCTTCGATACGCGCGACAAGTCCATCCACACGGTCTTTCAGGCGGATACGGTCTTCGAGGCGCCGAACTGGTCTAACGATGGCAAGTTCCTCATCGTCAACTCCGGCGGACGCCTCTATCGCCTGGCAGCGGATATCTCCGGCAACGCCAAGCCGGAACTCATCAATATCGATCCGACGCTGCGCCTGAACAACGATCACGCTCCGTCGCCCGATGGCAAACTGATCGCCTTCTCGGCCAGCACAGCGACGTCCCGCGGCTCGCAGGTCTACCTCTGCAACGCCGATGGCTCCAACACCCACATCATGGTGAAGGAAACCCCCAGCTACTTCCACGGCTGGTCGCCCGACGGCAAGTATCTCGCCTACGTGCACCAGCATCCCGGTCCCAACGGGACGCCCGCCAATTACGATATCTTCCGCATTCCCGCGGCCGGCGGCGAATCCGAGCAGCTCAACTCCAACGGCGGCTACGACGATGGTCCGGACTATTCGCCCGACGGCAAATGGATCTACTACAACACCGACCGCTCCGGCACCTGGGACGTTTGGCGCATCCCCGCCGACGGCGCCGGCCCCGGCGACGTGAAGGCCGAGCGCGTCACCAGCGACGACATGGAAGACTGGTTCCCGCATCCTTCGCCCGACAAGAAGTGGCTGCTGTTCCTCTCCTTCGCCAAAGGTGTCGCCACGCACAACGATAAGCTTCCCGGCACGCAACTGCGCATGATGCCGCTGCCCGGCAACAAACTGGCCAAAGATCCGAAGATCCAGGTGGTCACCACCTTCTTCGGCGGACAGGGCACCATCAACGTCAACTCGTGGGCGCCCGATTCCAAGCGCTTCGCCTACGTCATCTACGAACCGCTGCCGCCTGCCGGACCGCCCAAATGAGCCGCACTCTGAACCATGCGGCGCAGTGGCTGGGGACGGCGTTGCTGCCCCTCGCGCTGCTGCCGGCGTCGCTGGCGGCAGCCGACGCGCCCAGGCCCAAAATCACCGGCGTGGCGCACATCTCGATCTACGCGCACGATTACGAAAAGTCGCGGGCCTTCTACGGCGACTTCCTCGGATTGGAAGAGCCATATTCGCTGCCCAAACCCGATGGAACGCCTTCCATGACGTTCTTCAAGATCAACGAGCGGCAGTATCTGGAACTGTCGCCTGAAGTCGTGCCCAACACGGACCGCCTGAACCACATCTCCATCGAGACTGACAACGCCGAAGCCATGCGCCTGTATCTGGCATCGCGCGGCGTCACCGTGCCGAAGCAGGTGGGCAAAGGCCGCATCGGCAATTCCAACTTCAACATCAAAGATCCCGAAGGCCACACCGTAGAGATCGTGCAATACGAGCCGGCGGGATGGACTGTGCGGGAGAAGGGCAAGTTCGTGCCCGAAACCCGCGTCTCCAAGCGGATGATGCACCTCGGCATCATCGTCACGCAGTTCGACGCTGAAATGAAGTTCTACCAGGACATTCTCGGCTTCAGCGAGATCTGGCGCGGCAGTTCCTCCGGAACGCAGCTCTCGTGGGTCAACCTCAAAGTTCCGGACGGGGACGACTACCTCGAGTTCATGCTCTACAAAGAGGCGCCCGCGGCGGATAAGCGGGGCACCGCGCACCACATCTGCCTCGAAGTTCCCAGCGTCGCCGATAGCGTGGCGGCTCTCGAAACCAAGCCGTACCGGAAACTGTACACGCGCCTGATCGAGCCTAAGACCGGCATCAATCGCAAGCGTCAGGCCAACCTCTTCGATCCGGATGGCACGCGTACCGAACTGATGGAGAGGGCGACGATCGACGGTAAACCGACCCCGCCTTCGACGGCTCCTCCTCCGCGCTGAAGACCAAGGCAGGGCATGCTCTGTAGCTTGCCCTGCACTCGCGTTCATCAGCGCTTTATTGCGGGACTGGCAGCGAGACGCCAGCCCCGCTTTTTTGTGTGCGGACGCCGGATGGCGCAGGGCCGGCACTTCAGCGAACTGCGAGTTCGCCAGCCTGCGCCTTGGCGAGAACGTACGGACCTTCGGGAATCACCGCGACGGTCCCGCCCGGTGGCACGGTGGACAGCAGCGCGGCGACGGCGGCCTCCAGCGTGGCGTAGGATTGGCCCCACAGGCCCGCGTGATATTCCGCCGGCAGACCCGGAACATACCACGCCAGGCGCTGGCGCGTGGTTACCAGCGCCAGTTTCTCCAACTGCCACTGATCGACGGTCACCGGAGCCCCCTGGAGGGCCTCCAGAAACGCCGCGTCCGACACGCCCCCTTGGATCATCCGTGCGAACTCCGGCGCGCCCACGCCTTTCGTGCACGCCGCGGCCAGCAGTATCGAGCCTCCCGGCTTCACGATGTGGGACGCCGCGGTCACGCCCTTGATGCACTGGTAATACGTCAGGTCCAGCGGATACCCGGCGGACGTCGTGATGGCGGCGTCCACTGGTTCGTCCAGCACTTCCAGCAGCACGCGGGAGACGAATTCCACTCCGCTGCGGTGCGCCCGCTCCGGGTCTCCGGCGAACACCGCGGCGATCGACCGGTCGCGGGCCAGCGCCACGTCCACGATAAAATCGTGCCGCGCCATTCGGGCGATCTCCAGCAGTTCGCGGTGCAGTGGGTTGTCTTCGATGGAGCCTTCCACGGAGCGCTCGTCCCGCATGAATTTCGGACTGTGCAGCACCTTGATGGTCTCCTGCGCGGCAATTCCCGGGGCCACCAGCTTGCGGCCGCCCGAATATCCCAGCATGAGGTGCGGCTCGATGAAGCCGAGCGTGATGCGCAGGTCGGCCGCAATGAAACGTTCGTCGATGTGGACCGGCGTGCCGGAGCGAGTCGCGCCCAGGTGCCGGTGGGACGCCAGATCGCGCGCGTCGTGGTTCACCACGCGATAGGCGCAGGCGATCTCTTCTCAGCATATCTCGCGAATCCCGGCGTCGGTGCGGCGCGGTGCAGGCCCGTGGCGGTCAGGATGGTGACGGCTTCCCGCGGGATTCCCGCCTCTGCCAGGCGGCGCAGCACGGGCGGCAGCGTGAGGCGGTTGGGCGCCGGCCGCGTGATGTCGCAGACGGAGATGGCGGCGCTACGCTTGCCGCGCGCGAGTTCGGCCAGCGGGGGTGCGCCGATGGGGCGGTCCAGTGCCGCTTCCAGTGCGCCTTGCCAATCGGGCAGGGGAGTGGCGGACTTGGCTTCCAGCACGCGATACCGGAACCCCTCCGGCAACTCTACTTTGATTCCGGTCTTCCCGAATGCGAGTTCGATTTGCATATCAACGCCATCGTACTACTTACGTGAGTGCCCCCCAAAAAACGCGAGACCAGTGCGGCCCCTTCGGATGCAAGGGTCTGGTATACGACAACGGGCGCGCGCTACTTCATGCCTCGGAGCGTGCTGCATCTCGCCGCCGAATACGATCCCCACGGGCGGGGTTCGGAGTCGAACGCGGCCTTGGGCACGAACTGAGGTTAACTCAAGGCATCCGGGTGGCTCTCGATGTAATCCATCAGCTCGCCAACTTGCTGTTCGGTGAGCAGGTCGAGGGCGAAGTGGCTCGCCAGGTAAGTGAAAGCGAAAGCCACGCGAGAATCTGTCACTGAGCCTGAGCCTTCGCTTGCGGTGGCTACGTAGCTGGCCAGTGCCGCCTCTGTGATTTCGCGCATGGCCCGTTTTGATCGCCGCATTCCCCGAAATTTGAGTGCGGTCACCGGGCCGAGATGGAAGAGTTCGGCGGCGCCGAAAGACGCCCCGGCAAGGGGACCGAAAGGGATCGCTTCGGATGCGTCGCGAAGCGCTCGCGCGATCTCGATCAGCCAGCCTTCACGACCGGTGGGAAGTGGATTCATAAATGAACGTCCAGGTACCAGTATGTTACTTCGTCGCCGGCGCCCGTTCTCGCCTGCCACCGCCAGGCCGCCTGGATCCCACATATGTCAGCCTGACGGCCTCAACGCTGCACGTGCCGCCGGCGGCAACCACACCGCCGTCCTACCACTTGGCGGCGCCGTCGCGCCGGTGGCGCCCACGTGCGCGAACAGGGGCCAAGTTCTGGCAAAGCCAACCGCCGACAGCTAAACCTCGATAGAAGCCACGCCGGGCATGACCAGAATCTTCGCCGCGGTCCTACGGGCGATCGGAATACCATGCTTTAACAGAATCTCGCGCTTTCGTTCACGCGCCGCTGCGACCTGAGTCAGCGCCAAGCGCTCCATCTCGTCGAGTGCTCTCAGTTCCGAGAGCCCGCTCGGATTCAAGCCGTGTTCGGAAATGGCGGTAACTGGTAGGGGCTGGTATTCGGTAATATCCATAGACACTCGCTGGCTCGAAGCTCTAACTTCGCGACGGCCCGGACGGCGCGTCCTCTTTCAGAGATCCTCAAGCGCGCACCGGTGCAGCCCGCGCACTTCTTGTTCCTTTACCTCGAATTTCGCGAAGATTTTGTCCCATCTTGCATTTTCGTGACACTCGCGGCATAAGCCACAGGTACAGCGCCGGTAGGGTGCAAGCTGGGGAAGCGGGGCGGGGTCAGCCAACTCGCGAAATGCGCGGCATCCGGTCACGTTGGATCGCTGCATATTCACCCTCGACATGGAACAATCAGTGACGCGGGCTCGGTCCTCCGAATCAACGCGATCAAGTTCGCGAAATGCGCGGTATGCGGTGGCGTTGGATCGCTGCATATTCACCCTCCACCTTGAGAAGTGGCGCGGCCCAGCCCTCCGAATCACGCGATCTATGGTCGCGCTGTTCTTGAGCGAACGGGCTCGAGCGTTGAGTCCCGGGCCGCAATACGATAGTGCGCCGAAATTGCAGTGCAACACAGTCCCAAGGGTACGGCGAGAGGCCCAGTACGGTGCGGGGGTTCATCCTGCGGCTATTGCCTGGCCCCGCCGTTCCAGCGCACTGGTGATGTTCGCGCGGTGGGCAGCATTTTGGGCATGGCGGCCACAGTACCTTTAGATGCCAGAGAGCATGGCGCGCGAGACGTGCCCGGCGATGCTCATGATCACCTCGTCGCCGGGGCCCGATTCGGTGGGGATGGGGATCAGCAGCAAATGTGCGGCGGTCGCCGGCAACTACCAAGCCACCTGGTCTCTCTGTTTCTGCTACACCGCGCGGGCTTTGCGGGTTGCCGAGGCGGTCTCGGATCGGACCGGCTTCCGCTCGGCGGCCGCGGTTAGGCGCCTGGCTTGGTCGGTAACGCAGACCAGGAACATCGGCTGGCGTGCGTTCTTCAGGAGATCGATGATTCGGTCGGGCGCTTCTTCCAGGTAGATGCTCTTGCCGTCGGTCAGCAGGTAAACGTCGGAAGTGGAGGACAACGCCTCACTCAGGCGCTTGCCCATGTCCTTTTGCAGAAACCGGAGCACGCGGCGGATTTTTTGAAGCGAGAAGCCCTTGCGGCGCAGTTCCGCAATCATCGAGATTTCTACCACCTCTTCGGTCATATAGACGCGCTTGTGACCGTCCTGGCGGGGAGAGACGACTTTCCGTTCGTCCCACCACTGCAACTGCCGCAGGCTGACGCCGCAAATTCGGGACACATCGCTGCTGATGTAGCCCTGTTCCCCCGATGAAGCAACCGGCCTGGGACTCCTGGATTCAAACATTTTGCGCCACTTCCGTCTCCATCGACCAATCAATGCTACCAAATGGCTTGCACATTTGCCGCGACCGGTGGTGCTTCGGCCGCAGAGCCACGTGACGGGGACGGGACTTTCGCGATACGGACCTAAGGACTTCACGGGATATGTCGTAAAGCAGGCCGGAAAAGGCTGGCGGCGGTTCGATTTCGTCCCTGCCTACAATGCCTTCAATACCTTACAGACCGTTCCCAAACCCACTTTCCTTCCGTTTCATCCACGAGAACGTTGATTCGAGAACGTTGGTTCGAGAACGTTGGTTCTGTCGCGCCACTTTGATAATGTCCCCTTGTGTCCTCGTTAAAAATGTCCCCTAACCTGAAGACCTCCGAAGGAGGTTGCAGGTTGGGAAGGACATTGATGAGCGAGCGCGAGTTGAGACGAGTGGGCATTCTGGCTCGGGTGAAAAGCGGAGAGCTGAAAGTGGCGGACGCCGCGCGGATGCTGTTTGTCAGCTATCGGCAGGCAAAGCGGCTCTGGAGGCGATACCGAGACGAAGGCGCCGCTGGATTGAAGCATGGGAGTGCGGGACGCACCTCGCATCGGGCCAAGCCAAAGAAGGTGCGGGAGCGGGCACTGCGACTGGTGCGGAAGAAGTACTCGGGAGCCGAGGGGGAGCGCTTCGGACCGACTCTGGCGGCAGAGCATCTAGCCAGCGAGGACAAACTGGTGGTGCATCCCGAGACACTGCGCCGCTGGATGCTGGCGGAGGGTCTGTGGAGCCCAGCGCGGCGGCGGCGCGCCCACCGGCAGCGGCGGGAACGCAGAGCGCACTTCGGAGAATTGGTGCAAATGGACGGAAGCTTCCACGCCTGGTTCGAAGATCGGGGGCCGGAGGGTTGCTTAATGAACATGGTGGATGATGCGACCAGCACGACGCTGGGGCGGATCGGCAAGGAGGAGACGATCTGGACGGCGGTCGGAGTGTTGCGGCGCTGGGTGGAGAACTACGGCGTGCCGCTGGCTTTGTATACCGATTGGAAGACGGTTTACGTCAAGGAGCCGACCGAGCAGCAACTGCTGCGGGGCGATGTGGCCAAGACGCAGTTTGGGCAGATGTGTGCGCGGCTGGGGACTCGAATCATCGCGGCCAACTCGGCACAAGCGAAAGGGCGCGTGGAGCGCAATCACGGCACGCACCAGGACCGGCTGGTGAAGAAGTTGCGGCGGAAAAAGATCAAAACCTATGCGGCCGCCAACGAGTTTTTGGAGAAGGAGTATTTGCCGGAGCACAACCAACGATTTAGGCACGTAGCCGCAGCCGAACAGGACTACCATCGTCCAGCGCCGAAACCGAAAGAACTGGATGAGATCTTTCGGCTGGAGACGGAACGGGTGATTGGCAATGACTGGGTGGTGCGCTATGAGAACCGGTATTTGCAGGTGCAGACGTCGGGGCGTCGGCAGGCCCCGGCCAAGGCGAAGGTGGTGGTGTGCGAGTGGGAAGACGGCCGACTGGAGATCCGGTATCGCGGACAGAAGCTGCAGTGGGAAGAACTGGCAGACAAGCCGGAGCCGCGCCGGGAGACAAGCGCGGAGAAGAAGTCGAAACCCTACGGTGGGACACCACCGACAGCGCAGCACCCGTGGAAGCAGAGCTACCAGGAGATGAAGGTTTGGAACTCGCCGGCAGAGAAGGCTGCTCGGGTCTGACCGCGGGGGGGCCGTCCGGGCCTCCCGATGGTCGGCACCGAATTGCTCAGACAGATCAGGTTTCAAACCGTTCTTTGAAAGGAAAACCAAGACGCTGAAGTTGGAGGCCACTGCGGCCTCCCGTTGGTCGGCACCGTGACCAAAGGAATACACAGAAAGGGGACATTCTTAACGAGGTAAGCATGGGGACATTTTTAACGCGGCTCGACAGGCTCCCGGAGGCGAGCATCGAAGGCAAACGACTGGGTGTATACTGGCCCCAAGCTGGGAGCCAAAATGGAAATTCCGACTGGAGGCGCAGGACATGGCACAACGCGGATTCGCCGGAGTCAGCGGCACACACTTCACGCTCAACGATCTGCCCTTCTATCTCACGGGCGCCAATAACTACTATCTGATCTACAAATCGGAGTTCATGATCAACTCCGTGCTTGACATGGCGTTGGCGATGGGCCTGAAGGTGGTCCGGACCTGGGCGTTTCTGGACCGTGGCTCGCTCGATGGCTCGGTTCCCGATGTCGATCCGCCCGGCGCCAAGGAAGGCGTCTACTTTCAATACTGGGATCCGGCTCGAGGCGCGCCCGCTTTCAACGATGGCCCGAATGGATTACTCCGGCTCGACTACGTTGTCCACGCAGCCGGACAACGCGGTCTCAAGCTCATCCTGCCGCTGGTGAACAACTGGCAACCGTTCGGCGGCATCGATCAGTACGTGACCTGGTACGGCCTGAATTCCCATCACGAGTTTTATACTCACCCGAAGACTCGCGACGCATACAAGAATTGGGCCTTGCACCTACTGAACCGGCGCAACGTCTACACCGGCGTGCTCTACAAAGACGACCCCACGATCATGGCCTGGGAACTGGCCAACGAGCCGCGCTGCCAAGGCACCATCGAGCGGTTGAATTCGCCCGGGTGCAGCCCGGCAATTCTGACTGGCTGGGTGCAGGAGATGAGCGCGTTCCTCAAGCAGAACGACTCCAAACACCTCGTCACGGTGGGCGACGAAGGCTTCTTTAGGCGCTCCGGAGGCAGTGACTGGCTGCGCAATGGCAGCCAAGGCGTGGACTTCGACGCCTTCCTGCGAACGGCGTCGATCGATTTCGGCACTCTGCATCTGTATCCTGACAACTGGGGCAAAGATGTTGACTGGGCCACCCAGTGGATTGAAGAGCACATTGCCGCAGGCGTAGAGGCGGACAAGCCTGTACTCATCGAAGAGTACGGCTGGATGGAACAGACGACACGCGATGGGGTATTCCGGACGTGGCTCAACGCCGTCGAGCGGCACGGCGGAGCGGCAGACTTGATCTGGATACTGGCCGCCCGTCAGGACGACGGCTCGCTGTATCCGGACTACGACCACTACACGATCTACGGGCCAGCCGACGCACCTGCGGTCACCGCTCACGCGGCTGTGATGGAAGGCAAGAGCGGGTCGGCGGTCCGAATCGCGGCGCTGACCAGTGCCGCCAGCTATGTGGCCGGCTCCGTGGCTCCGGGCGAGATCGTGACACTGTTCGGCAGCGGCATTGGGCCAGACGCCGGTATGGGCGCCACGCTCAACTCCGCCGGGTTGATGACGACTTTCCTTGCCGGAACACGTGTGCTTTTTGATGGCCAACCTTCCCCAATGACCTTCGCACAGGCCGGACAAGTCAACGCGGTTGTGCCCCACGCGGTCGCAGGCAGGAGCAGTGTTCAGGTGCAGATCGAGGCGCAGGGCCAGAAGTCCAATGCCCTCACTGTGGAGGTGGCGCAGGCGACTCCGGGCATTTTCACGCTCGACTCCTCCGGGAAAGGGCAGGCCGCGGTGCTCAACCAGGACAACAGCTTGAACTCAGCAGCGAATCCGGCACCCAGGGGGTCGATTATCAGCTTGTTTGCAACGGGGATCGGGCAGACGAATCCTCCGGGGATCGACGGGAAGCCCGCGGCGCCGCCGTTTCCCGTGCCGGTTCTGCCTGTCACGGTTGAGATCGCGGGCGCGAACGCGGAAATCCTTTATGCCGGCGGTGCTCCGGGACTCGTGGCCGGAGTACTCCAAGCGAATGTTCGGGTACCGGCGCAAGCCGCTACTGGAAGTTCGGCGCCTCTGGTGCTGTGGGGCGGCGGGGCGCAGAGCCAGCCAGGCGTGACCATCGCGATCGTCTGACGGGACGCGGCTCTATTGCGAAATATCCGCGTGGCCGATGTCGATGCGTTTATCGATGACGCGCCCATCCAACAGTCTGCTACTCCCGGCCAACGGTACATCGGGAAGTTGGCGCTGCGGGGCTGTCGGGGACCTCTCACCG
>Ga0208080_1000693_pt1 | contig 16861 bp, 16 predicted proteins | sample NGESurdeep092012_3_FD_184476 | JGI IMG/M metagenome (GOLD analysis project Ga0208080, IMG submission 184476) | Arctic peat soil microbial communities from Barrow, Alaska - NGEE Surface sample 210-3 deep-092012 (SPAdes) | ecosystem: Environmental > Terrestrial > Soil > Wetlands > Peat ...
CATCCCGGGCGTCCGGGGAATCGGCGAGAAGACGGCGAAGGAGCTCGTCACGACGTTCGGGTCGCTGGACGACATCTACGCGCGGCTTCACGAGGTGAAGGGCAAGCGCAAGGAGACGCTCGCGAACGGGCGGGAAGACGCGTTCCGATCGAGAGCGCTCGCGACCGTGCGATGCGACCGGCCTCTGCCGGCGGCCCCCGAGGATCTCCTCGAGCACTTCCGCATCCGCCCGCTCGGCGACGAGGCCGTGAAAGGCCTCGCGGCGTTCTACGAGGAGCTGGGTTTCGCGAAGTTGAAAAAGGAGCTGCTCGAATCCCGGCCTCTCGTTCCCACGGTGGCGATGGCACCGACGACGCTCTCGCTGTTCGACGACGCGTCCTCGCCCCGGGAAGCGCGCGAGACGGCTCGGTGGGAGTCGTCTGCCTCGGGCCTCGCCTCGCTCGTCGAGGCGGCCGCGCAAGTGGGCCGCGCCGCGGTTCACGTGGAGTGCGGGCCAGGCTGTCCTTGGCCGGCGCCGCCGCTGGCGGCGGTCGTGGCCGTGCCGGGCGGCGAAACCGCCGCCTTCGCCCTCGACGAGGCGGGCACGCGGGCGCTCGGAGAGCTCTTTGCGCGCGTCCCCGTCGTTGCCCACGATGCCAAGCGCCTTTTTCTCGCGGCCGACGCGCTCGGGATCGCGCCTCCCGCGAGGGTCTCCGACTCCATGCTCGCGAGCTACGTGGTCTCCCCGGGCCTCCACGCGCACGACCTCGGCGGCGACGCGCGCAGCATTCTGAACCTCCCGCCGGAGGCCGTCCCGCCCCTGAAGGAGCTCGCCGGAAGGGAGCCTGCCACGCTCGACGTTCTCGCCTCGGAAGCCGGCCGGCGGTGGCTCGCTCCCCGCGCGCGCCTCCCGCTCGCGCTCATGGACGCGCTCGCGCCGCGCCTCGCCGAGGGCTCGCCTCTTGCGCGTGTCCTTGAAGAGATCGAGCTGCCGCTCGTCCCCGTGCTCGCACGCATGGAGATCGCGGGCGTCGCGGTGGACCGCGGCGTCCTGGCCGTGATGTCGAAGGAGTTCGACGCGCGCCTCGCCGCCCTCGAACGGAAGATCCACGAGGCCGCGGGAGAGCCTTTCAACATCGGGTCGCCGCCTCAGCTCGGGCGGATCCTGTTCGAGAAGCTCGGTTACCCGGCGGTGAAAAAGACGGCCAAGACGAAGTCATGGGCGACGGGCTCCGACGTGCTCGAAGAGCTCGCCGTGCTCTCGGAAGGGCCGGTGCCGGGCCTCGTCCTCGAGTGGCGCGAGATCTCGAAGCTCAAGGGCACGTATGTCGACGCGCTTCCCGGCGCGATCGCGGCCGACGGGCGCATCCACACTCGGTACGACCAGGCGGTCGCCGCGACGGGGCGCCTCTCCTCGAACGCGCCGAACCTTCAGAACATCCCGGTACGCACGGAGGCGGGCCGCGCGATCCGCCGCGCCTTCGTCGCGGCCCCGGGGTGCGTCCTCGTGGCCGCCGACTATTCCCAGATCGAGCTGCGCCTGCTCGCGCATCTCTCGGGCGACGAGGCGCTGCTCGAGACGTTCCGGCGCGGGGAGGACGTCCACCGCGCGACGGCGGCGAAGATCTTCTCTCTCGCGCCGGAGGCGGTCACCGCGAATCAGAGGCGCGGCGCGAAGACGATCAACTTCGGCGTGCTCTACGGCATGGGACCGTTCGCGCTGGCCGCGCAGCTCGGAGTGCCGCGCGCCGAGGCGAAGGCGTTCATCACCGCCTATTTCGACCGGTTTCCGAGGATTCGCGCGTGCCTCGACGCGATCCTCGAGAAGGCGCGCGCGACCGGCGGCACCGAGACGATCTTCGGCCGCGTGAGGCCCATTCCCGGCCTCCACGACCGCAACCACAACGTGCGTGCGAATGCGGAGCGGATGGCGATGAACGCGCCGTTCCAGGGCTCGGCGGCTGATCTCATCAAGAAGGCGATGATCAATCTGAGCGCCGCGCGCGCGCGCGAGATTCCCGAGGCGCGCCTTCTCCTGCAGGTACACGACGAGCTCGTCCTGGAGTGCCCGGACGCTCTCGCCGGCAAGACGGCGGCGCTCGCGAAGGCCACGATGGAAGGCGCGGCGGCGCTCGCGGTGCCTCTCACGGTGGCCGTCGGAACGGGCCGGAACTGGGCGGAGGCAAAGTGACGGGCTGCCCACCCTTGCCTGCCGCTGGAATCCTACCGATGGTGCGTCCCATTTTCCTCGTCGTCGCCGCGATGCTTGCGGAAGCGGGCCTCTCGCGCGCGCAGGCGCCGGCGCCCCCGCCCGTCGAGGCGCTGCCCGATGCCGTGCGCCTCACGCCCGCCGAGGTCGCGTACGTTCACCCGCTCTTCCGAGCGCTCGACGAGGCGCCGAAGCTCGCCGAGCGCACGAATCCGCCGGATCTCGACACGCGCCAACCGCTCGTTCTCGCGGTCCATTTCCTCGAGACGGGGCACGTGGCGGAGGCCGTTCCGATCGAGCCGCCGCTCAAGGGCCTCGCCGCGCCGCTCGCGGCCCTCGTCCCCCGCTGGCGGTTCACGCCCGCGAAGAAGGGCGGACAGCCCGTTCCGACCTGGGCGACCTACGCCATCGACCTCGCGATCTCGCTCGAGAAGGCGATCTTCACCGCCTTCACGCTCGAGGCGCTGCGCAAGGACGATCCGCTCGTTCCCACGGTCCGCGACACCTCCGGCGACGCGTGGATGACGCGGTACCCGCACGACATAGAACCGAAGGACCCTGCCGCCGTCTCGATCGAGGACGTGGACATGCTTCCGTCGTCCGAGAAGACTCCGTGGAGCTTCGACGCGGCGCGCGTGAGAGCCCGCACGACGGCGCTCGTCGAGGTTTCGGAGCGGGGCGCGGTCACCCTGTTCCTGCCCACCGGAGAAACGGAACCGCTCCTCGGGATCTGGCTGAAGCAGTTCGCCTCGAAGTGGCGCTTCACGCCGGCGCTCTCAGGCGGCCGCCCGGTGTCCTGCTGGATGGCGCTCGACGCCACGCTCGACTACACGCTCGATTCGGCGAAGAAGAAGAGTGAACGCGTCATGAAGAAGAACCTGCGATTTACTCGACCTTCCTGACGTCGCCCGATCGCCGCGTGAGCTTCCGCGAGTCGAAGTACTCGAGCAGCGGGATGAGCGTCTTGCGCGTGAGCCCGAGGAGGTCCCGGAAGCCGGCCACGCCAAGCGTCTGCCCGCGCACCGACTCGAGCTTCTTCTCCGCCGCGGCCGCGACGTCGCGGTGGACGACGAGGTCCGGCGAGAGGCGCACGAGGATTCCGGACTTCACGAGGTGCGACACGAGGCCATCCACGACGGCCGGCTTCGTGCCGACGGCGGCTGCGAGATCGGGGAGCCTCGGAGGCTCGAAACCCGCCGCGCGATAGCCTTCGGAGATCTTCGCGGCGAAAGACGCAGCGTTACCGGCGAGATCGGCCGCCTTCGCGCCGGGTTCGACGATGCGATCGCCGTCGAGCGCGAGCTTTTTCGACGCGGCGAGGACCGCGATCCAGCCGTCCACGGCGGCGGGAGACAGCCCCTTGGCCAGGCGTTCTTTGAACTCGCTCTTGCCGAACGAGACGGACGCGGTGCCGCTCTTTTTCCGCTCGGCGAAAGCGGCCGTCGCTCTCTCGGCGAGGGAAGCGGCGGCGCCCGCGTGCGCGTAGAGCGCGGGCGCGATGCGAAGAGCCTTTCCCGAGGAGGCGAGCGCGTCGAGCAGGCTCGCCGCGGAGGAGGCGAAAACGCCGAGGCGGGGAGCGAGGCGCGCGGCCGTGAGGCCGGCCGGGCCCGCCTCCAGCAGGAAGAGGTCCGCGAGATCCCTCTCGTCGCCCCTCGTGAGCACGGAGAGCACGCGGTCCACGTCCGCACCGCTCCTTCGCCTTAGGCGCGGGCGCCCGGCGTCGAGCACGCGCCCGCCGCCGACCGTCTCGGCGGGAGAAGGCCGGCGGAGGACGAAGCGATCGCCGGGGCGCGCGGGCAGCGGCAAATCCAGCGTGATCTGCGCGAAGCCGGTCGAGCCGGGAGAAAAGACGCGAGAAAAGATGCGGCCTAAAGGTGCTTCGAGGTTCGCCCCGAGGCGGTGAACGCGACCCGCGATGTCGGCCGTTCCGAGGTGGACGCGCAGGCGCGCCCCGTCTTCGAGGGCGGCCGCGACGGACGGCAGCCACGTGACTTCGACCGTGAGGACGGAGGAAGGCTCGAGCCCCCCGCGCGCGACGAGAGCCTGGCCGCGGCGTAGCGTCGCGCGCTCGACGCCGGCGAGGTTCAGGCTCGTCCGTTCCCCGGCCCATGCCTCCCGGCGCTCCTCGCCGTGCACTTCGATTCGCCGCACGCGCACGTCGTGCTGCTCGGGAAAGAGCGTGAGCGTGTCCTCGACGGCGAAGCGGCCGCCGTCGAGCGTCCCCGTGACGACGGGCCCGAAGCCTTTCATCGTGAACGCGCGGTCGAGGAACAGGCGCGGCACGCGTTTCGTGCGGTCTTGGCGCACGAGGCCGCGGGCCGCCCGGGTGAGGGCCGCCTTCAGCGCGTCGAGACCGGCGCCGGTGACCGCCGAAACGGCGACGAGGGGAGCGTTCGCGAGGAACGAGCCCCGCACGAGGGCGCGGATTTCGTCTTCCACCAGAGCGCCGGTGCCTTCGTCCGCGAGGTCACTCTTCGTGCGAGCGATCACGCCCGTCGAGACCCCCAGGAGCTTCAGGATGTCGAGATGCTCGCGCGTCTGCGGCATGACGGAATCGTCCGACGCGACGGCGAAGAGGACGAGATCCACCCCCTGCGCCCCGGCGACCATCGTCTTCACGAACTTCTCGTGGCCGGGCACGTCCACGAACGAGAACATCGTGTCGTCCCAGGCGGCGTGGGCGAAGCCGAGGTCGATCGTGATGCCGCGCGCCTTCTCCTCCGGCAGGCGGTCGGGGTCGGTCCCCGTGAGCGCGCGCACGAGCGCGCTCTTTCCGTGGTCAATGTGGCCGGCGGTGCCGACGAGGACGCGGCGCATGCTCAGTACTCCGGCCGCGTGTACGTCGTGGACTTCTCCGGCGGCAGCGGCTCGCCCGCGAGCTTCGCGCGCGCGTGTTTGGCGACGCGCAGGCCGTCGAGCGCGGCCGATACGATCCCGCCCGCGAAGCCCGCGCCCTCGCCCGCGGGGAAGAGGCCGGGGACGGTCGGCGACTCGCACCAGTCGTTTCGCTCGATGCGCACGGGCGAGGAGGTGCGCGACTCCGGCGCGAGGAGGACGGCCTCATCGGAGATGAAGCCGGGCATTCTCCGGTCGAAGACGCGCAAACCCTCGGCGAGGGCCTCGAGATAGGGTTCGGGCAGGATGCCGTCGAAGAGGCACGGGACGGCCGCGGGGCCGTACGTCGTCGCGGGGATCGGGCGTGGGGAGATGCGCGCCGTGCGGCTCTTCAGGAAATCCGTGACGCGAAGCGCCGGGGCGGCGTACGTGCCGCCGGCCGCGCGGAACGCCGCCTCCTCGACGCGGCGCTGGAGGTCGCGGCCCCTGAGAAGCGGCTCGCCCGGCAGGACGTCGAAGTCCTCGTCCCGCGTCTGGACGACGAGGCCAGCGTTCGCATAGCCCGACGAGCGCTTGTAGCGCGACATGCCGTTCGTCACGACGCCCGAGGGTTCCGACGAGCACGCGATGACCTCGCCGCCCGGGCACATGCAGAACGTATAGATGCCGCGCCCGTTCGACGCGACGTGCGCCTGCTTGTAGTCGGCCGGCATCACGCCGCACGACGACGAGAGCCGCGCGTACTGGATGAGGTCCACGGCGTCCTGGGGGTGCTCGATGCGCAGGCCCATCGCGAAGTGCTTGCGTGTCATCGCGACGCCGCGGCGGAGGAGCATTTCCATCGTGTCGCGCGCGGAATGGCCGAGCGCGAGGATCGCGAGCTCCGCCGGAATCTCCTCTCCCGAGGCCAGGGTCAGGGCCACGAGCCGGTTGTCCGGACCCTTCGTCACGAAATCCGTGACTTTCGCGCGGTAGCGCAGCGTCGCGCCGTGCTCCAGGAGGTGCTTGCGGATGCTGCGCAGCACGACGACGAGCCTGTCCGTGCCGATGTGCGGCTTGGCGTCGACGAGGACCGACGCGGGCGCGCCGAAGCGGTGCAGCGTCTCGAGGATGACCGCGATCTTGTCGTGCCGCTTGCCGCAGATCAGCTTGCCGTCGCTGAACGTGCCGGCGCCGCCCTCTCCGAACTGGACGTTTGACTCAGGATCGAAGACGCCGGACGTCCAGAACTTCATCACCGCGCGATACCGGTCCTCGGCTGGGTCTCCGCGCTCGAGAACCGTGACGGGAATGCCGGCATCCACGAGCGCGAGGGCCGCGAAAAGGCCGGCGGGCCCAGTCCCAACGACGGCCACCCGGGCCGCGCGCGGGGCGGGAGGGAGAAGAAGCTCCGGGCCGCGGGTGGCCGGCGCCTTGGACAGGTGCAGGGGAGCGGAGAGGCGCGGGGCGAGCGGTGCCTTCGACGAGAACTCCACCGTGAGGTCCCAGAAGAGCTCGGGCTTCTGCCGGGCGTCGAGCGAGCGGCGCACGAGGACGAGATCGGAAAGGCCTTCGGGAGGGACGCCGAGCACGCGCGCGACGAGGGGGATCTCCACGCTCTTCGGCGCCCGGGCGCGCACGCCGGAGAGCCGATAGCGAATGGGGCCCGGCACGGCCCGTATTGTGAGGCTATCCTTCAGGCTGGATGATCGCCTTCGTCCTCGCGGCCGGTTTAGGCACGCGTTTCCGCCCCGAAACACGCGCAACGCCCAAACCTCTCCTTCCGCTCGCGGGCCGTCCCATCCTGTTCCACGTCTTCGATCATCTCCTCGGAGAAGGTGCGGAGGCCTTCGTCGTGAACGCGCACCATCTCGCGGAGGAGCTGCGCGGCGCCGTCGGAGAGTCGTACGACGGCGTCCCCGTCGCATGGTCTTTCGAGGAGGAGATCCTCGGCACGGCCGGAGGCATCCGCCGCGCGCACGCGCGTGACCTCCTCGGGACGGGGCCTTTCCTCGTCGCGAACGGCGACGTCGCGACGACGCTCCCTCTCGGACGCCTCCTCGCGGCTCGCCACGAGCCCGGGGTCGTCGCGGCGCTCGCCGTCCTCCCGAACGAGAATCCCTCCGTCTTTACGCCGCTCTGGTCCGACGCGGGCGGGCGGCTCCTCGCCGTCGGGGGCAAGCGTCCGTCCGAGAGCGCCGCCGGGCCCTGGCTCTTCACGGGCCTTCAGGCCGCGAACCCCGCGCTCGTCGCGCGCATTCCGCCGGGCTTCGCCGAGCTCGCGAAGGACGTCCTCGCGCCTTCCGCGCGCGCACACGACGGCGCCTTCGCGCTCGTTTTGTACCGGACGCCCTCTGACGGCTTCTGGTTCGATCTCGGGACGAAGGAGCGGCTCGCCGCAGCCGAAGCCGCGCTTGCCGCCCACTGAGGCGGTCACCACCTTTTGATCCACTTCAAGGACTTGCCGTGCCACGTGAAGATCTGGATCTTCGCGTTCGCCGGCGTGACACGCACGGCCGCCTGGCGGTTTTTTCTGTTCGAGAGGTAGACCGAGCCGGGCGAGGCCTTGCCGAGAGGCGAGAACGTGCAGATGTCGGAGTTTCCGAAGCGCAGGGGATCGGTGAGGCTGCCGATCGGCGCGCCGTTCGGGTCGAGGCCGTTGAAGCCGGGGACGAACGAGAACGTGATGCCCGGGTACTTGCCGTGCATCCAGTACGGGCCCGCGACGAGGCGGTCGATACCCTTCTTGATGTCTACGGTCGTCACGCCGTTGCCGTTCCCATCCTGATAGACGGACAGGACGAGGTCTCCTGCGCTGCTCGTCCACTTCACGCCCACGTCGACGCCCTGAAAGACGGCGCGGCCGCAGGCCGCCGTGAGGATTGCGGAAACCTCGCAGGCCGCCGCCCGAAGCCCTTCTTCCGCGAGGATCTCCGCCAAGGGCGCCAGACTGAGCGCGAAGACGAGCCCGAGAACCGCAAGGACGACGACGAGCTCGGGGAGGGAGGTGCCGCGCATGTTCATCTTTCTTCGCAAGAGGAGGCGGGCGGCCCGGCACAGGTCCTGCGCGGACCGCCCTTCTCCATCAGGCCTTCGCCTTTTTCGGGGCGGAGGTGCCTGACTTTTTCGCTTTGCTCGAGGCGCCGCGCGACCCCTTCGACGACACCTTCTCGGCGAGGGTCGTCGGGCCGCTCACGGTGAGATAGGGCTTCAGAGTGGAGAAGAACTTCTCCCCGACGCTCTTGACCTCCATGAGGTCCTCGATGCGTCTGAACGGACCGTGCTCCTTGCGGTGCGCCACGACCCGGTCGGCGAGCTTCACGCCGACGCGCGGCAGGCGCGCGAGCTCGGCCGAGGTCGCCTCGTTGATGTTGACGAGCTTGTGCGAGGCCGCGGCCCCGCCTGAGGCTTCGGCCGGATGCGAGGCGAGGCCGGAGAGCGAGAGCCCGAGGATGGGCACGACGAGCGCGCGGACGATTGGACGGAGAGCCATTGGAAACTCCTTTCGGGTTCGTTTTCGTTGTGGGAATTCAGGACATTTCGGGGTTCGGGTGCGTTCCTTCCGCTGATTCCCGGGCGCGCCCGGGTGCGCGTGCCGTCTCACTTCATCCCGCGTCGCCTCCTTCGAAGCGCTCCATCGCACGACCCGTGCCCCGGGACCGCGGCGCTAGCCAAAGCGCTCATCCCGCATGGGTTCTTCCCGGTGCGAGGTCCCCAACGAGAGGCCCGGCTGTCAAGCTTCTCTGTCAGCTCTTTTCAAGCGAAGTGACGCAGATCGCTGCGGATGTGTCACTTGCCCCGACCGCACGAATCCGTCGGCGCCTGACAACATCTCCTGACGGCCGTCGCGACCGCGGGGCCCGAGTAGTGGAGAATCGAAAGGAAGGAGATCTCGTGAGCGAGTCGGGTCATCTCGTCCTCGGCATCTCGGGAGCGAGCGGCGCGCGCCTCGGCCTGCGCGCGCTCGCGCTCTTCTCCGCCTCGCCCGACCTTACGCACCTTCACGTCGTCGTGTCGCCGCGCGCGCTCCTCGTGGCACGCACCGAGATCGGCGCGGGGATCACGTCCGCCTCCGCGCTCCTCGATTCCGCGGGCCTCGACGAGGCGACGCGCGCGAAGATCGTCCTCCATGCCGAGAGCGCCATGGACGCCCCGATCTCCTCGGGCTCGTTCAAGACGCGCGGGATGGCCGTCCTGCCGTGCTCGGCGGGAACGCTCGCGGCCATCGCGCACGGCACGTCGCGCGGCCTCCTGCAACGTGCGGCCGACGTCTGCCTCAAGGAAAGGCGCCGGCTCGTCCTGGGGCTCCGCGAGACGCCGCTGTCTCTCGTGCACGCCGAGAACATCGTGCGCGTCACGCGGGCGGGCGGCATCGTCGCGCCCGTCGTGCCTGCGTTCTACGCGGCGCGCGAGGCGGACGACCTCCTCGACGCCTACCTGCTGCGTGTCGCCGACCTCCTCGACGTGAGGATCGACACGGCCGACTATCGCTGGACGGGCGGAGCGTGAAGGGCGCCACTCGGTTTCTCTCCCTCGTCACGTTTTCGCACACGATCTTCGCGCTGCCGTTCGCGCTCCTCGCGGCCGTGCTCGCGGCGGGGGGGGCGCCCGAGCTTCGGACGCTTTTCGGGATCCTTTTGGCGATGGCGGGCGCGCGTTCGGCCGCGATGGCCTTCAACCGGATCGTGGACCGCGATGTCGACGCGAAGAATCCCCGCACCGCGCGGCGCGAGATTCCGGCGGGCGCGGTCTCGGTGCCGGCCGCCGCCGTCTTCTGCGTGCTTTCCGCCGCCGTGTTCGTCCTCGCGGCGTGGTTCCTGAACCCCCTGTGCTTCGCGCTCTCGCCTTTCGCGCTCGCGATCGTCCTCGGCTACTCCTTCACGAAACGCCTGAGCGCGCTTTCGCATCTCGTCCTCGGGCTGGGTCTCGCGATCGCGCCCGTGGGCGCGTGGATCGCCGTGACCGGACGGTTTGCGGCGACGCCCGTCGTGCTCGGCCTTTCCGTTCTTTTCTGGGTGGCGGGCTTCGACGTGATCTACAGCCTGCAGGACGAGGCGTTCGACCGCGCGCACGGCCTCTTCTCGCTGCCGGCGCGTCTCGGCGCCCGCCGCGCGCTCGATCTCTCGACGGTCTTCCACGCGGTTTCGCTCGCGCTTTTCTATGGCGTCTTCGTCCTGGCCCAGGGCGGGCCGCTCTTCGGCGCCGGCGTCGTTCTGGCGGGCGTCTTCCTCGTCCGCCAGCACGTCCTCGTCTCGGAGAAGGACCTCTCGCGCGTGAACGGCGCGTTCTTCACGGCGAACGGCTGGCTGTCGATCGCGGTCTTCCTCTGCGGCGCCGGCGACGTCCTCCTCCGGCGCTAAACTCGCCGCCTCGTGCCGGCGCCCACTCCGAAGGAATTCCCGCTTCGCCACATCGCGATCGAAGGCCCGATCGGTGTCGGAAAGACGTCGCTCGTGGGGCTCCTCGCGAAGCGCTTCAGCGGCACGCAGATCCTTGAGGACGTCACGAACCCCTTCCTCGCGGACTTCTACGCGGGGAAAAAGGGTGCGGCGTTCCAGACCCAGATCTATTTCCTGCTCTCGCGCTATCGCCAGCAGCAAGAGATCGCCCAGATCGACCTCTTCCGGAACCTCGTGATCGCGGACTACACGTTCGCGAAGGACAAGATCTTCGCCTACCTCACGTTGAACGACGCGGAGATCGCGCTCTACGACAAACTCTACGCCACGCTCGCCGCGAGCGTCCCGCGCCCCGACCTCGTCGTGCACCTCACGGCGAACGTCGAGACCTGCCTCGGCCGCATCCGGAAGCGGGGACGGGACTACGAAAAAACGATCGCGCCCGAGTACCTGAAGGCGCTCGTCGAGGCGTACAACTATTTCTTCTATCATTTCCGGGACTGCCCGCTCCTCGTGGTGGAGACGAACGAGATCGACTTCGTCGAGAGGAAGGGCGACCTCGAAGACCTCATCGCGCAGGTCACGCGCCCCTTCCGGGGCACCCAGATCTACGTCCCGCGCGGCTCGAAGAAGTGACTCACCGACCGGGTGCGACTCGGATGAGAAAGTGTCTCTTCGATTTTTCTCTTGCTTTTGCGGGCATTCTTGTTTCTCATTGATGGATAAACGCTCGGGAGAGTTTGCGGGACTATTCCCCGATGTCTTCACCGGCCGTGAGGTCATGGCCGGAAGGTTCTGGTCAAGGAGGTTCTTCCCTATTTCCAACCCCTGGGGCCCTATCTGGGAAACGGCCCCACCGAAGCCTCCCGAAGTCCCGGAGCCGGTGAAGGTTTCCCTCACCCCAACCCGGCGGTCGCAGTTCCGCGTGGAATTGAGCCCGCGATTCCCCCACGGTTCTCCGATCCCGAATCGGAAACCTTCTCTGGAGCTCTGATGTACACGGACAAGACCATCCCCTGTATCGACTGCAGCACCCCCTTCACGTTCACGGCCAACGAGCAGGAGTTTTACGCGCAGAAGGGCTTCTCGAACGAGCCCAAGCGCTGCAAGAACTGCCGCGACAAGCGCAAGATGGGCGGTTTCGGCGACGGGGGCGCGCGCCAGCTCTACAACGTGACGTGCGACGCGTGCGGCAAGGCGACGCAGGTGCCGTTCAACCCCACGAACGGCAAGCCCGTCTATTGCCGCGACTGCTACCGCGAGAGACGGCCGGCCCGATAGGCGTGTTTGGGGGAAAGATCAGGGATCTTTCCCCCCGGATTTCCGCGCGCGCCGCGCGCGCTGCTAGAGTCCTTTCCGAAATGAGTGTCGAGACTGCCCGTCCGCTCGTCGTCGCCGATTCCGCGCTGGATCTCGTCGGGAACACGCCGATGGTCCGGCTGTCGCGCTTCGCGGGGAGCGGCACGGCCGAAATCCTCGCCAAGTGCGAGTTCCTGAACCCCGGCGGCTCGGTGAAAGATCGCATCGGCGTCGGGATGATCCGCGACGCGGAGGAGAAGGGCTTCCTGAAGCCGGGCGGAACGATCATCGAGCCCACGGCCGGGAATACGGGCATCGGGCTCGCCCTCGTGGGCGTTGCGCGCGGGTACCGCGTCATCCTCTGCGTGCCCGAGGGATTCTCGATCGAGAAACAGAAGGTCATGGCCGCGCTCGGCGGCACCGTCGTGCAGACGCCCGACGCGCTCGGCATGAAGGGCGCAATCGACAAGGCGTACGCCCTCGCGAAAGAGATCCCCGGCGCCTACGTGCCGCAGCAGTTCGCGAACCCCTCGAATCCGCGCGCGCACTACGAGACGACGGGCCCCGAGATCCTCGAGCAGTGCGACGGGCGACTCGACGCGGTCGTCATCGGCGCGGGCTCCGCGGGCACGTTCGTGGGTGTCGCGCGATTTCTCGTCGAGCGCCTGCCCGCTCTCCTGAAGGTCGTCGTCGAGCCGCAGGGCTCGATCTTCGCGGGAGGCAAGCCGGGTAAGCACAAGGTTGAGGGGATCGGCCAGTCGTTCCTTCCCGAAATCTGGGACCCTTCGCTCGTGGACGAAGTCATCGCGATCGACGACGCCGAGGCCTTCGCCACGGTCCTCGAGGTCGCGCGCACGGAAGGGCTCCTCGTGGGCGGATCCTCCGGCTGCAACGCCGCGGCCGCGCGGCGGATTGCCCGCCGCCTCGGCCCCGGCAAGCGCGTCGTCACGCTGCTGGCGGACGGCGCCGAGCGTTACGTGAGCCAGGGAATCCTCGGATGAAGACGAAAGCGCGAGCCCCGGGCTTCGCGACAACGTGCGTCCACGCGGGGCAGGAGCCCGAGCCGTTCACCGGGGCGGTCGTCGTTCCGATCTTCCAGACGTCCACGTTCGTCCAGGAGGGCTTCGGCAAGCCGCGCCAGGGCTACGAGTACGCGCGCACGAAAAATCCCACGCGGCTCGCCCTCGAGACGCAACTCGCCGCGCTCGAAGGCGGGGCGGACGGTTCCGCGACGGCGCACGCGTTCGCGTCGGGCATGGCGGCCACAACGACGCTCATGCTCAGCCTCGTGAAGGCGGGCGACCACGTGCTCGTGAGCCGCAACACGTACGGCGGCACGTATCGGTTCTTCTCGAAGGTTCTCACGAACTTCGGCGTGACGTTCGACTACGTCGACACGATGGATCCCCAAACCGTGCGCGCAGCCGTGACGAAGGCGACGCGCATGCTCTTCGTCGAGACCCCGACGAACCCCACGATGGAGATCTCGGACCTTCGGGCCCTCGCGGCCATGGCCAGGAGCGAAAGCGCGAGGATCGGCGCGAAGATCCGGGTCGTCGTCGACAACACGTTCGCGACGCCGTTCTTTCAGAAACCGCTCGCGCTGGGGTGCGACGTCGTCGTCCATTCCACGACGAAGTACCTGAACGGCCATTCGGATTCGGTGGGCGGCGCGGTGATCTGCGCGGACCCCGAGGACGGGGCGAAGATCGGCTTCACGCAGAACGCGGCGGGCGCCATCCTCTCGCCGTTCGACTCGTTCCTCGTCTCGCGCGGGATCAAGACGCTCCCCGTGCGCATGCGCGCCCACGACGCGAACGGCCGCACGGTGGCGGCATGGCTCGCCGGGCACCCGAAGGTGAAAAAGGTGTTCTATCCGGGCCTCTCGTCTCATCCCGGCCACGCCGTCGCGGCGCGGCAGATGTCGGGCTTCGGCGGGATGATCTCCTTCGATCTCGGGTCAGTCGAGGCGGTGAAGAGCTTCCTCGACCGCGTCGTCGTGTGCGCGCTCGGCGAGTCGCTCGGCGGCGTCGAGAGCCTCATCTCGCACCCGGCCTCGATGACGCACGCGAGCGTCGAGCCCGAAGAGCGCCTTCGCCGCGGCATCACGCCCGGCCTCGTGCGCGTGTCCGTGGGAATCGAGGACGTGGAGGACATCCTTCAGGATCTCGAGAACGCCCTCGCGGCGGTCTGACGGCCGCCTTAGTCGATCGTCGCTTCTCCCGGGTCATCCTCGTCGTCCGACGGATTCTCGATTCCCGTGGAGTTCGCGGCCACCCACGCGGCGAATGCTTCGTCGGCGTGGCTCGCGGGGAAACCGAGGATTTCGGGCAGCTCGTACGCGTTGAGCTCCTTCAGAACCTGTCTCACGCGCTCGAAGTTCTTCTTCAAGGTCTTGGCTACCAGCAGGAACTCGCCCTCGTGCTGGACCTTCCCCTTCCAGCGGAAAACGGATCTCACGCCGGGCACGATGTTGACGCACGCGGCGAGCTGGCTCTCGACGAGACGCTGCGCGATCACGAGGGCCTGCTCCTCCGTGCCCACCGACGTCACGACGACGAGGACCGAAGGAGCGGCTTTCCCGGGGCTCTTCACCACGCCGGTCAAGGTAAGGGACCCGCGCCGTGGCGTCAAGCGCGGGGATCGGATATGAGATCCTTGCCCGCGTGGCGATGGTTCTTCCCGAGCGCGTCACGCTCATCGAGGTCGGTCCCCGCGACGGCTTTCAGTCCGAGCAGAAGCTCATTCCGACCGAGCTGAAGGTCGAGCTGATCGAGGGGCTCGCGGACGCGGGCCTCACGGAAATCCAGGTCTGCTCGTTCGTTCACCCGGCGCGCGTGCCGCAGCTGGCCGACGCGGAGGAGGTCGTCAGGCGGGTCGTGAGGCGCCCGGGCGTCACGTACAGCGGCCTCGCCCTGAACCTCAGGGGAGTCGAACGCGCCGCGGCGGCGGGCCTCCACGCCGTCGACCTCTCGATCTCGACGAGCTACACGCACAGCCTGAAGAACGCGAACCGCTCTCTGGACGAGGCGCGCGCGGACGTCAGGCTCATGATCCGGGCCGCGAGGTCGAAGGGCCTGAGGACGCGCGTGGGCCTCCAGTGCGTGTTCGGATGCGCGTACGAGGGCGACATTCCGCTCGACCGTGTCGTCGAGATGTCGCGGGAGATCGTGGCGGAAGGAGCCGCCGCGCTTTCCCTCGCCGACTCGACGGGCATGGCGAACCCGAGGCAGATCGCGGACGTCCTCGAGCGCGTTCTGCCCGTTGCCGGTGCGGTCCCGGTCATCCTCCACCTTCACGACACGCGCGGCCTCGGCCTGTCGAATCTTCTCGCGGGGCTGCAGGCCGGCGTCACGCGCTTCGACACCGGGTTCGGGGGTCTCGGCGGCTGCCCGTTCATTCCGGGGGCTTCCGGCAACATCGCGACGGAGGACACCGTGAACATGCTCGAGGCGATGGGCGTGGCGACCGGAGTCGCGCTCGAGCCCGTGATCCGCGCCGCGCGCCGGATGGAGGAATTCCTCGGCAGGAGCCTCCCCGGCAAGATCCACGCGCTCGCCGCGTAAGATCGAGGCGCCCATGGGCCAGACGCCTCATCGGATGACGCTCCCCCTCGCAGGTGTCTCGGTCCTCGAGTTCACGCACGCCGTGATGGGCCCCGCATGCGGTGTCATCCTCGCGGATCTCGGGGCCGACGTGCTCCGGATCGAACCCGTGGACGGCGACCCCACGCGCCGCCTGCGCGGTTTCGGTATGGGCTACTTCCCGTACTTCAACCGCAACAAAGGGAGCCTCGCCCTCGACCTGAAGGCGCCGGAGGGGAAGGAGATCGTCCTGGGCCTTGCGAAGACCGTCGACGTCGTCATCGAGAACTTCGGCCCCGGCACGATCGAACGGCTCGGGTACGGATGGGACGTGCTCTCTGCGCTCAACCCGCGGCTCGTGTACTGCGCGCTGAAGGGTTTTCTCTCGGGCCCTTACGAGAAACGCCACGCCATGGACGAGGTCGTCCAGATGATGGGAGGCCTCGCCTACATGACGGGCCCCCCCGGCCAGCCGTTGCGCGCCGGAACGTCCGTCATCGACATCACGGGCGGCATGTTCGGCGTCATCGCGATCCTTCTCGCGCTCCGCGAGCGCGCCGCGACGGGGAAGGGCTCGAAGGTGAAAAGCGCGCTTTTCGAGACGACCGCCTTTCTCATGGGTCAGCACATGGCCTACGCGGCGCTCACGGACGAGCCCGTGCCACCGATGGCGGCACGCGTCTCGGCGTGGTCTGTGTACCGCGTCTTCACGGGGAAGGACGGCCAGCCCGTCTTCGTGGGCCTCATCTCCGACAAGCACTGGGAGCGTTTCTGCGAGGCCTTCGGCCGCGAGGATCTCCTTGCCGACCCCCGCCTTCTCACGAACAACGACCGCATCCGCGAGCGCGCGTGGCTGCTGCCCGAGATCGAGAGGCTCATGGGGGCCTTCACGCGCGACGAGATCATCGCCCGCTGCGAGAAGGCGGACGTGCCGTTCGCTCCGATCGCGCGGCCGGAGGACCTGTTCACGGACCCGCAGCTGAATCAGGGTGCCGGCCTATTGCCCACGACCTTCCCGGGCGGAGTCAAGACGAAGATGCCGCGCCTTCCCATCGAGGTGGGCCGTCACGACTTCGGGATCCGGCGCGACCCGGCCGCGATCGGCGCCGACACGCGCGACGTCCTGCGCGGCGCCGGCTACACCGACCTCGAGATCGACGCGCTTCTCGCGAAGGGCGTCGTTTTCGCACCGGGTCGCGGTTAGTCTTCCGAGGCCTTAACGCCTTAAACGCGATGGCTGCTGCGCGTGCGCGGCGCGATTCTTTTCTATGGTAGACACGGTCGGAAAGAATTCGAACCGTGTCCGAGATCGCGCTCGCGTTCTCGTTGACCGAGGCGGAAGCGCCGATCTACCAGCGGATCGCTCGTGACGTCGAACGACTCCGCGCGCTCGGTCTGAGCCTCAACAAGATCGCCGAGCATCTCGGCCTCGACGACAAGACCGTCGCTAAGGGACTGCGCTGGAACCAGAACCTGTAGGGGCGCAATGGGAATTGCCGGGGGCCTGTGACGCGTGAAACCGGAGCCATTCTGTCTCTTTCTCGGTGCGGCCGAGGCATTTTGACCCCGCCCAGTTG
>Ga0208080_1000694_pt1 | contig 16835 bp, 17 predicted proteins | sample NGESurdeep092012_3_FD_184476 | JGI IMG/M metagenome (GOLD analysis project Ga0208080, IMG submission 184476) | Arctic peat soil microbial communities from Barrow, Alaska - NGEE Surface sample 210-3 deep-092012 (SPAdes) | ecosystem: Environmental > Terrestrial > Soil > Wetlands > Peat ...
GAGTATCGAGAACCCGCTTTTGGGGGCGCCGCGCATCCACGGCGAGTTGCTCAAGCTCGGGTTTGAGGTCGCGCCAAGCCAAGGATGGCGCACTTTCCTGTGCAATCATGCCCCAGATATCGCCGCCATGGACTTGTTCGTTGTCCCGACCATTGGCTTCGATCTGCTCTATGGCTTCGTCATCGTGCGGCTGGATCGTAGAGACCTCGTCTGGATCAACGTTACAACAAACCCGACCGCAGAATGGATTACGCGTCAAATAACGAAGGCATTTCCTTGGAATGAAGCCCCGCACTACCTCATCCGCGATCGGGATCGCATCTATGGCACCGTCGTCACACGCCGATTGCGCGCGATGGGCATCCGGGACAAGCCTACCGCACCGGCCTCGCCTTGGCAGAATGGGTTTGCTGAACGGCTGATTGGATCAATCCGTCGCGAATGTCTGGATCATATCGTCGTCTTGGGTGAGGCGCATCTGCGCCGAATCCTGCGATCCTATTCTGGCTATTACAATGACGTCAGAATGCATCGGTCATTGGATAAAGATGTGCCGGTCTCTCGCCCAGTTCAGCGGACCGGAAGCATCAAATCGCACCCCATCCTTGGCTGACTTCATCACCATTACGTTCGGGTTTAGGTTTTCGGTACAGACAGGCGGATGTGGCCGCTGGCCCTAATGCTCTGCGCGGATCAGGTCCCCGCAACGTAACTGGGAATCCGATAGCATTTCGCTCGTCACCATCGGAATAGAAACGCCCTCTCGCTCAAAACGTAGTATTCTAAGGCCGCGATCAGAAATATAACCATGATGGCCACAACGACCGCGTAACCGGCCCATCGGGCGAAGCGTAGCCATGCGGGCTCGAATTGCCTTTCAAATTTTTCAAGCGGATTGCTGGTCATTGGATACCCCGCAACGAACCGGTAAAGTGACAGCATTTCATCTTTTTCAATAGCGATTAGCAGACTGGCTGCCATGACCTGGATCAAACAATCTGGGGAAAACAGGGCCATTTCGCAGTAATATTATTCAATAGGCACGAGGCGCACTACGCCTGAGGTCGGCCTCGCGCCCTGGATCGAGCGCACCGTCCATCTGCCGCACGCAATCCTCGCGGCAAAGGTAACGGACTTCAGGGGTCGTCCGGTAGGGAACCTTTTGCTGAGGGGTGGGTCGGAGGCTCTCCGCGCCTTCGAGCCTTTGCGGGCGGAACAGTACGAAGATCCCCAGAACAACCGGTCTGGCGGCATTTGCCAAACTGGAAGCGACCCCCGCGCAAACGCGGCATTCGCAGAGCATGTTGGTAACCGCGCTGATGATCAACTTTGCCAGCTTCCACCTCAAGCGGCTGTTGAATGGCGCAACCGGCACGCGGATCGCCATGGACTAGGCGCGCGGTCGCAGCACAACACTACGCCGACAACTGGTTATGGCAGATTTTGTTGCAAAAGTCGGCGGTCTTCTCCAAGTGCGCAACGATAGAATTCAACGGACGTCCCACTTGAATCAATGTTGTGCGAAAGATTGAATTTTTGAATCAATTTTGCGCGTCGGATGCGGAAAATCTTTTTACAACAATATCGGCACAAAGCAGACAAGCTAACCGCGCCGGGAGATATCTTGTTTCGCAGGTAGAACGGACATGCCGCACGGGTTTAGCTAAGCTAAAAAGGTGAAGGTTTGAGACGGTCGTTTCGCTCGACTCGTGCGGCCCAGAGAGTTACGAGTAAAAAGGTTACACGCTCTCATACGCCGTTCGGGGTTACCTTGTCACCTGATCACGCAGCGGAATTATTCCCGGTCCACAAATGCTTGGCTATTCCCACATTATGACGTTAGGAAGAGCACTATCGACCTGACGCAACAAAGTATAACCTACGCCGGCAAGGCCGCGAAACAAGCCCAAATTAAACTGTCTTTTTCCGCTATTCCATCGGTAATCGCCCGTTGATGCTGCGGTTTCCAGAACCTCCATCAGCCGCCGCGATGCGAGTTCACGAAGATCGTTGCACCCAAGGGCGCTGCCGGCCTCGCACAAAAACTCAATGCTGCCGAGCGTACCACAGCAGAGCGTATCCACGACGCCAGGCCAGCCCCGCTTCACGCCCTCGATAGCATTCTGAATATCAATTGCCAGGAGCTTGGCATCCATTCCTCCCCGTTTCGTCATGGCAACCCGCGCAAGACCGATCCCGGGGGCTCCGTGACACCACTGGCATGGCCAAGACGGTTCTCCGCCGCCCCGCAAATCGGGCCAGTTGTGGCGCTTCGCGTCGTAGCTGGAATTTTCAAATGCAATACATTCCGACGCGGCTTGCGCGAACTCTTCGCGCCCCGTCGCCGCCGACAACGATGCAAGCGCATAGGCAAAGCCTGCCGCGCCATGTGACATGCCGTTTAGCGCTTGCGGACCGAGGCCTTGTCCGACCCAGCTCCGACGGCCCTCCGGTCCGAGCCGAATTTGACCAATCAGGTGTTCGCCGCACTTCGTTGCGCGCCTCAGTACATCTTCGGATTGGCTCTCACGATAAAGACGAAGCATGCAGAGTATCGCACCGGCACTACCACCGATTACGTCCAACTGTTTGTCTGCCGCAATAAGGTCATCAGTGAATAGTTCCGCCGCTACATGTGCGTCCGCGAGCAAATCATGGTCATGGAAGCAATTCGCCATCACCGTCAAAGCATAGACGATCGAGCCCAATCCGGTACCGCCGCCAACGCCCAGGGAGCGGGCCAAGCGCGCCGCGTTCCGGCCTTTCAGGTTCTGACGAAGATGCGAGATCCCGGCCAACGCAAGATCACCTGAAGACCTGCAGCCCGTCACCGCTGCATGGGCAGCAAGAAAGACCGCTATGCCTGAAACGCCATTATAGAGGTCTGGGCCTAGGCATACGAGCTGGAAAATCTCAGCGTCTCCTAGGCAGTCGAGACCAATCCACGCGGCGCCCGGCCCCCGGCAAACTGCGTGACGGGACAGTTCTCCGGCTATCCTGTCGGCCTCCGCGATAAAAATCTCCTTTGTTGGCGCGACAGCGACGTCCGAATGCACAGCTAATTTCACCGGCCCACCCGTCGCGTTCGGCCTAGCAGATCTTAAAATCGAATTCGTATTAGCCCTGATGACCTCGATCTGCCAAGCGATCTCTTGCTCATCGAAGCTCTGAACTCGAGCCCGAGCGCGATCGATACCCGAGTTCGCCTCTGTCCGGATCGAGAAGCCGGTCGCAACGCGTATCTCGTTTCCATCACTGGGCGATACGAAGTGCGGCACATTCAATGCGATGAGACCGGACCGTTCAGCCCGTTGCAGTGGCCAAACAGGATCGGAATCTTTCTCCCAATCCGCTAACCTGGCGATGAAGTCGGCTTGTGCGGACCAGACCACGCCGTCGTCCATGGTCTGATGATTTTTCAGGCGCTGGAGCAGCATGTAATAGAATCGCGTGGGCCGAATGACCCTGCGGACGGGGACGCCGACAAAGCCGTCGAACAGCCCTCCCAGCTTTGCGTCCCTGCTCTGGCGCAGTAGAAATTTTGCGTAATCCTGGAAGCCTGAGACGAAATTGTCGATATGATCGCCAAACTTGGCGTAACGGCCGTCGATATGCGGCAGGTTCGGATTGGTCTTGCCGACTTCTTTCGATTTCGCCGGCCGCATCTCGTCGGAGTTTATATTGTTCCACTTTAGTTTTGTTTTGGAAGTCCAGTCTGACGTCATTCCGCCGATCGCAAATACGTTGTTGTCGGGAGACCGTTCATAGGCGGGAAGCAAGCCGACCATCATGACCGAGTTGGCAAGTGTTTCCATGGCAGCGTCAAAGGCCTGCCCCTCGGGATCTGGGGCTTTATGCTCCCCGGCGGTTGCTTGAAGGATCATTTCCAGATCGATCGGCACCGGGTGATCGTCGGACGCAATCATGTTCTCCTGATGCATGTCAGTTGCCGCAAAGCAGTGGAAGAGCGCAAGCCAGGCGCCAGCACGCTGGAAAAACCGCTTGCAGCCTTCCTGATCGGTGCATCCCGCATGACCGATGAATTCGGTCCAACCGTAACCGTCACACGCGATCGCGCGCACCGCCTTCAGCTCGACTGGGGGATCGGCTCGGTTCAATCGCTCAAGTAAGTTGTACCAAGCAACATCGGGCTGCAAATCCTTTGGCTTGTACACGACCCGCGAGCCATCCGTGAAACTGACGATCTGGACCGAATAACCGCCATTGTGCGGATCGGAGAGATCGCCTTCGATTTTGGCAAGCCGGCTGTCGGCGCCGGAATGGAGGATATTTCGACGAATCGTCGCCAGATCGACGTCAAGACGCAGGACGAATTCGCGCGACGTATCGATCCACTGCCGCGTGATCGAAGCAATCAACCGCAAAAGTACCGGCTTATCGTCGAACAGACGCCGGAAACCACCAGCTTTCATTGCAGCGACAAATTGATCGTAGCGCGATGTGCTGGCACCTTGCTGCGCGTTCGCTACATCGGACGGCGTTCCACTGATCTTCCGCGCCTTGACGAAGCGCTCGTAGATTGCCGGAGCGGAAAGGTCGGATAGCTGCTTGAGAAGCGAAAGGCGCAGGCAAGCGCGAGCGGATTCGTTCAGATTGTCGAATACCCGTGCGTCGATATTCGACCAAAGCAGCACCTCGGCTTGTTCAGCGACTGGTGTGAACAGTTGTTCGAACGCACAAGGCGTGGTCTGGTCAAGGGCAGCAATTGGCTTGGCGCTTTTGGTTGGACTTTGCAACGCAGCTTCGATCCAGATTGCATCATTGATCCACGCAGGCGGAGGAATGGAAGCTTTACGGCGAACGGTGGCCAATCTCATCAGGGCTTGACCGATCTCCAATCCGTCCCGACCCAGCCGCCGGCTAAACAGCGACCAGTCGCCGCTGGCACACGACCGGCACCACGCGGCGAGGCGCCGCGCGGCCAAATCAGCATCACCTTTCTGGCCAGGCAACGGTTCGAAATCATCAGACAGGAGTTCGTCAATGGTTGCGGCGCGAACGATCAAGCGCTCGTAAAAAGCATCCATAAGAAATCTCTCCGACCGGTTTTTCAATTTATACCCGGGCCGCGTTCATTCTATGGCCCGGTAGCCTAATGTCATCTACCCGACGGCGCTTTCGACACGCGCCAAAAAAGCTGCGCTGGTCGCACCCGGGCGACTGGGACCTGTGGCGGGACAATGGGGGGAGGATCAGGCGGAAGTTTATGGCGTGTCGAGCGGCAGGTATCAGGGGGCCGGCGCACCGGCCTCCGCAGGAGACGAGCTAGCGGCTCGAAATAATCGAGGAGATTGAGCGGTTTATCTAAGTAAATCAGCCACCTGCAGCGTCATAAGAACCCGGACATTCAGACTTATTAAGATTGACTTTGCAATATACACATTGAATATATAAAACTATGGCGCCGGGAGGGGGGCATTTATCCGAATTTCTCTCTTCGATTGCCGGCGCCGCTGGCGAATGAAAGGGTCAATGCCATGAACGACACCACAATGGGACTTGAACAGACTGAACAAGAATTTCTTGCCTTCGAAGTCTCCGACGAGGCGTTGGAGGCCGCGGCGGGCACGGTGAGGGAGAAAGCGGCGAACTACACACTCGGGGCCTGCACCGGTCTATCTGTCTGCCCGGGCTGACCGGGTTATTAGACGGATCTGATTTCTTGATGTTGCCCTGATCCGCTTCCGCCGGACCGATGAACCCCCAGACGAGGCGCCGGAGACCAACCGGCGCCTCGTTAGTTATTCCAACCGTGACGGTCAAGTCGGCCTGCGCCTGCGAATTTGCGTTGTTCGCGGCCATTCGAACGGTGAGTGAAATCCATTTTATCGCGGCGCGGCCTGCACGCGTCGCCGCAATTGAACAGCACATAAGCACTGACACGAATCGTCGCCCAGGAGACTGCGACCTTCATTGGAACATCAGATGAATCGCCGATCCCTGCTCACATCCGCCCTGCTCGTGCTTGCCGCGCGGCGGCTTGCGTTTCCCACCTGGACGAGCCGCGCCGAGGCGCAAACTGCCAGTCCGGCGTGGCGGCACGGCGTATCGAAGTTCGGCGACCTGAATTATCCGTCCGGCTTCAAGCAATTCGACTACGTCAACCCGAATGCTCCGAAGGGCGGCGCGGCATCGCAGATCGCGCTCGGCACTTATGACAACTTCAATCCGGTGGTGGCCGGAATCAAAGGTGCGCTCGTCCTTGGCAATGATCTTATCTACGACACGCTGTTGGTGGCGGCGCTCGACGAAGTATCGAGCGTGTACGGGCTCCTTGCTGAGGAAGTGACCTATCCGGACGACTTTTCTTCTACCTCCTATCGACTGCGGGCGGAAGCAAAATGGCACGACGGGAAGCCTATCACGCCGGACGACGTAATATTCTCCTACAATGCTTTCAAGAAATTGAGTCCGCAGGTTGCCGCCAGTTACCGCCAGGTCGTTAAGGCCGAACAAACCGGCGATCGCGAAATCACCTTCGCGTTCGAAGGCACTGGCAACCGCGAGTTGCCGCAGATCGTCGGGCAGCTCACCATCCTTCCCAAGGAATGGTGGGAGAGCGCCGACAAGGACGGCAAGAAACGCAGCATCGGCGAAACTACTCTCGAGCCGCCACTCGGCAGCGGCCCCTACCGCATCAAGGAGTTCTCGCCCGGGCACAACATCGTTTACGAGCGCGTCAAGAACTATTGGGGCAGAAACCTCAACGTCAATATTGGCCGCGACAATTTCGACGAGCTGCGGTTCGAATATTTCCGCGACGCAACGTCCGCCATGGAGGCGTTCAAGTCGAACACAATCGACTGGCGCACCGAGAACAGCGCCAAGAATTGGGCCACCGGCTACGACTTCGCGGCGATCAACGAAAAGAGCGTCATCCTCGAAGAATTCCCCATCAACAATATGGGCGTGATGCAAGCATTCGCCTTCAACATCCGCCGCGACAAGTTCAAGGATCCGCGCGTCCGGCTCGCCTTCAATTACGCGTTTGATTTCGAGGAGTTAAACAGGCAGATTTTCTTCGGTCAGTACAAGCGCATCACCAGCTATTTCGAAGGCACGGAGCTCGCGGCCACCGGCCTGCCGACCGGACAGGAACTCGAACTGCTGGAGACGGTGCGTGACAAGGTCCCCGCCGAAGTTTTTACAATGCCATATACCAATCCGACCGGCGGCAATCCCGCCGCGGTGCGCAGCAATCTGCGTGAGGCCATCCGGCTATTCAAAGAGGCCGGTTACGAGGTGCACGACCAGAAAATTGTCAACGGAAAGACGGGCGAGCCTTTCGCGGTCGAATTCCTCGCCAATAATCCACTCTTCGAGCGCATCTTCTTGTTCTACAAGCCCTCGCTCGAACGCCTCGGCATCACCGTGTTGGTGCGCACGGTCGATGGGACGCAGTACGAGAACCGGATGCGCAACTGGGATTTCGACATCATCACCTTCGCCTGGGGTGAATCGCTGTTGCCCGGTAACGAGCAGAGGGGTTATTGGGGCTCGCGGGCGGCCGATCAGCCTGGCTCTAACAACGTGATCGGCATCAATAACCCAGCGGTTGACACAATGATCGAGAAGGTCATCTTGGCCAAGACTCGCGATGATCTCATCGCCGCCACCAAAGCACTCGACCGCGTATTGTTGTGGAACCATTACGTCGCTCCGCAATGGGGCTACACCAAATTGCGCACCGCGCGCTGGAACCGATTCAGCCGCCCCGATCCATTGCCAAAATACGGCATATCAGCGTTCCCGACGCTGTGGTGGTGGGACGCGGACAAGGCAGCCAAGACGGGAGGTAAGAAGTGATTTCAAAAATGGGGCGCTGCCTAGCAGCCTCAATCGCGCCCGTATAGCCGTCAGGGCTCGCGCTGATCCGGTGGCAACGGTGCGACTCCAGATCGCATGTTACGCAACTCCATCTGAGCTTTAATGAACTCGCGATAATCTGGCGGATTGAAATCAAGCAGTGTCCCACCCAAAGCAAAGTGTTGGATGAAAACCATGCCGATCACGTAAGTAGCGCCAACAGACAGCGCTGTTGTGGCAATCGCGCCGATAGCCGTTCCAACACCTGGCGCGATCTTTATTATACTCGCCATTCCTATTCCGGTGCTCGCCGGAATCATCGTCCCTGCAAGGGCGGCTATGAGTGCTTTTCCTCGGTTTTCGGAAAACGGAACGCCGTAAATCTGCGAAATGCGGCGTAGCATTTGAATTTGGACCCCGCCCACAGCAGCCAGGTCGACGAAGGGCACTGGAATAAGTCCGGCAGCCCCAGACCATAAAGAGAAACGTTCGACCAATTTGATCGCACTTGCCCGGCGACCGTCCGGGGGCGTTTCGAGCGCGTCCTTCGCGAGAATCGAGGCGTCTTTCCAAGGCTTCACAGACATGGTCGCTTCCGTTATCGTCTCGGACGTGCCGGGGCTGGCTCCGCTCGTGTTGGCGGTGGTCGGCCGGATTGCCCTTGGGAGCTTTTTCTTATTCACGGTCATGCCGCTCGTCTGATGCCGACGATGCCGGCAACTTCATCGGCGATTGCGGCGATTTCCCGCGCGGCGGGTCCTGCCCTCTCGATGAGGCTCGGCGTTGCACCCCAGAGCGCCGCCTCCGGATAGGCAACGCGATTGATCATCTCGCTCTTGAGTACCGGGAACCCAGCTTCGATCAATTCAGAACGTATATGCTTGGCGATAACGGAGTCCCGCGTCGTTTGAGTCAAGACGCAGCGGAAAGTCGGCCGTCGGACGCCGGCGCCATCGATGAGCGAATTGAGCGTATCCAGCATGCGGTCGATGTCCAGCGGGGATGCCTTGACCGGGACAAGAAGAAAATCAGCCGCGGCGATGCACGCCAATGTCGCCTGAGAGCGGAATCCCGGCGTATCGATTATGATTGGGCAGCTTGTGGCAGCGAGACTTTGCGCGGTCTTCCAGGCGTCTACTGTTGCGTCCTCCACCACCGGAACACCGCCGAGTGCCCGCTCGCGCGAGGCCAGCCGTGCAATCGAGCGTTGCGGATCGGCATCTATGATGGTCGTACGCCGGCCGCTAAGATGCCAATGAACCGCGAGACAACATGCGATCGTGCTCTTACCGCTGCCGCCTTTCATTGTTGCAACCGTGATTATCTGCCTCATGGCCCGCCTACCTTTCCGGCTAATTTGCGTATAGCGAATCACTTGCAATCAATGTTATCGGATTCTTAGCTGGGGTTCCCTAGACGACGCTCGAATTGGCGTGAATATTCGCGTTTTTCCCGCTACCCTTCAAGATAGAGAGAGCCGCGGTCCGAACGGCTACCGGAGCTTTGGGCAGTCTACTGAGGCTTCACTGCTGCGCACGATGCGGTGAGGACAGCCTTGAACATATCAAAAGACTGGACTCGCACCTGACAGCTCGTCGACGGATCGAGCGCAATGTTAATGACCTCGCCCGCGGCCGCCGACTGCTGCTTGCTGTTGATATTGATGTTGACACTCTGATTCTTTGGAGAACCGATTAATCCAATGGTCAAATGACCGTCCGCGACGATCATCGATTGATTGGGACTGATGTTATAGGTGCCCTGCGAAGGCATGATCGCGTTTAACTTGTCCTTAACATTATCGAGCTCGGTTTGCAGATTGGCGATCGTTGCCATTTGGTGAGTATTGTCAGCGGTGAGCTTCTGGTTTGCGTACTGGAGTTCCATGATCCGCTCGTTGGAGGCTTTTTCCTCGCGGTTACCGGCAGTCCAACCTCGGAAGTAGCTCCCAATTGCAATTCCCAGAATGAGGACAGCACAGACGACGACGCCTAGGAAACGGCCAGAACGTGTCATTGAGAAGTGGGGCAGTTGAGGATTCATCCGAGCGGAGCGGCCTGCTTCCATCCTTTCGGTCACTTTGCAATTCCTTACCATGGCGCCGGCGCATCCGGCGGGAGCGCCTCTCGATGATTGCCGATTTTCCAGCAGGAAGGCAATTTTAAAAGTGACCTTACTCCTGCGGTCGCCCGGAACGCGCCTCCCTAACCTTCAAGGCCCTTCTGATACGGTTTTTCGCGTTATCGAACAATGACTTAAGTGATAAAAACCATTTGGCTCGCGCGGCTGGCTTTCCCTCTATCCTTGTCGTTCGCGCGTAGTGTGGGGCACCGTAAGTTAACGATGACCACGGCCCACAATCCATCACTTCAGACAACGATCGACGCTCTGTCTTTGCCAGGCATCATGATCGGACATCGTGCAATCTCGATTTGCGATGAACATGCGCTCATGCCGGAAGAGGCGGCCGCGTTTGCCTCAAGTGTGGTCATGATCCGGCGAGCCAGTGATGCAGTGCGCATTTTCGCACCCCAACTATTTGGCCCTAGTCGGGCTTACTGGATGCGCATTGCCGAAAGCTACCTCGGGAGCGCCAATCTGGCCGACTGGCGTTGTCGGCTCTCTGAGCCACGATTCGCGCGTCGCGGTCGCAGCAGTAGGGAGGCGTCGCGACTTCAGTGCACTGGAAATCAACATCGAGCCTGCCGCACCATTGCCATCCGAGCTGTTGGACTTGGTGGCAACGCCGCAAGAACGAGCGGAAATCGGTGAAGATCCCTACCATGGACGACTGTTACTTGCCGCAAAAGAGGCCGTTTACAAAGCGCTCGATCCGCTCGATCACACGTTTCCTGACCACCATGATGTACGGATCAGTCTTACGAATCGCCGGGTTATCGTGCGCAACGGTCGAAGCTTCGAACTTCGATTTCGCATTTTTAAACATCTGCTAGTCTTGGCGTTTCTCCGCGCCTGCAATGATGACACAATTTGAAAATCGGCCCGATCAATACCGTATGCCTCTGACATTCTGGCCCAGAGGGCGGGCGTATTGGCGAAGAAAGGGCGACATCGCGGGTGGTACGCCCCCGGCCCTACCAACTACTGTTTCGGTTGTGCTCCTGTCCCAGAACTCGTCGCCGATCCGGTCGGGCGCAACCCTTCGGAGATCCGGGAAAGGATGGCTTCGATATCGGAGAGACCGAGCGGAATAGATGAGCTCGGCCTCTTATCCGAACTAGCGGGAGCAGTTGACGAAGTCTGCTTGTCGGACCCCATTGACGTGCCACCGGTAGGCGTCACGGCAGGCGTCGTTGATGAAGTATCCGCCGGCGTATTGCCGGTCGGAGCAGGCGAAGTTGCGGGCGTCTTATCATTCGGTGTCGTATCGCCCTCAGCGGGTTTCGGTTCCGAGCCTGACGATGCAGGAGTATCAACATTGCCGAGAATGATCGGTAGGCCATCCTTGCCGTTGCCAAAGATTACTATTTTTGCATTCTTGGACTGCGCGAGAGCAAGCGTGGCCTCGATGCCACGCCAACGTAGGTACGAATCCGAAATCCCTTGGCTGACCGTCCGCTGGAAGGCGGCTATGCCATTCGCCTCAATCTGCTTGCGTCTTGACTCCTGTACTTCGCGCTCGACCCGATTTTTGAACTCCTGTATCTCGTAGTACTGCTGCGTCTGGCGATTGATGGCTGCAACTATTGAGTCTGGCAATTCGATACTGAGCACAAGTGTATCGAGAATTTGGATCGAGTGTTGCAGGAAGTCGTTGTAGTGTTTGGGGTCTGGTTGTTCCATGGCCTCGGGCTGCGCTAAAATGTTAAGATGGGAGCCCAGGCTTCTTTGCGAATTTTCTCGAATTTTTCTCTGAATCACCTCGCGTGACTTATAAACGTCTTGGGCTGTGTACGCAGAAATAACTTCACGCGCTTGGCTGCCAATTTCGGGGCTCACGACTGACTTCAGGTATTCCGGACCAATAAATTTGTGGAGTACGCCGACAGAGTTATGCAGCAGTTGAAACCGTATACTGACCTGAACGGTCACGCTCACCCCATCGCTGGAAATAGTGTTGTATGTCTGAGTCGTGGAATGTAGCCTCAGGTTATAAATGAACAGCTTGTCCCAAGGCCAGATCAGGTGGAGACCTTCATCCCTCAGTTCCCGGGGGTCAAGGATTGTGCCGCGGCCAACAAAGCACCAACAGTACGCGTCAAAACCGTTGAAACGCTTCCAAAGGACGCCGACCTGCCCACTCGGAACTGTAACCACCACGTAAGGATAAAGCACGGTGGCTGTGAGCAACCCCACCATCAACACGACGGATGCGCTCCCCGACAGGTGGCGTCTGAGAAAATGCCTCAATCCACGCTTCTTCTGCGGGGGCGGCTTTCCATCAAGGGACTCGGGATATTTTACCATCGGCCGTTCTCCATCGGACGCTATCATCAGCCGTTCTGCATCGAACGCTGCTCGACAATACGGCCTTCGTCCATGCGAATCCTACGCGCAGGCAAATCTAGCTCGTCGAGATAGCGGTCATCGTGTGTGATCACCACGACGGTCAAGCCGGCTCGCATCATTTCAGGTAGGAGATCGTCATAGAATTTGCGCCGAAATTCGGGATCTTGTTCCGCCGTCCATTCGTCCAGCAAGAGGATCGGACGTTTCTCGAGCAAACTTACAATGAGTGCGAGACGTCTGCGTTGGCCACCAGAAAGATCGAGCGTGCGAAACTCGCCGTCCGATAGCGAGGTCTTGTCGGCTAATCGGAATTGCTTCAGCAGGCGGTCGACCTCGGCTGGTTCCGGTTCGGGTATCCCATAAAGCCGCCGGAAGAGATGATAATCGAAGAAAATCCCCGACATCAACGCGCGATACGCGTCGCGCGTATCGTCGTTGATGAGCATCCCGTCAATCGTGATTTCGCCGGAATCCGGGGGATAGAGTCCGGCGAGCACCCTCAAAAACGTCGATTTCCCCGAACCGTTCCCACCGGTAACGAAGACGAGTTCACCAGATCGCAAGCTGAAGTCCAGTGGCCCGATCTGGAAGGTGGCGTTGGAAAATTTGTCAACGTAACGGAACACAATATCGTGCATCTCGATCTTCTCGAAACGCTGCGATACCTTAATGTCGCGCGCCTTGGTCGAGGTAACGGTCGCCTGCAGGGCAGATTCCAATTGGTCGATTCGATCTGCCGCAGCATTCGCGTTCAACAAGATCGGTATCGATTGCACCAGACCGAAACACGCTCCGACAATGAACATTAGGGCTGTCGTGGTATTTGTCAGCGCCGGACCTCCTAGGGAGTCGCTGAATTGGGGAGCCACGAATACGACAGCGCCGAGCAATATGTGCATGGAGGACTGCGATGTCACGATCATCTTGAAAGTTTCGGACTGGGTGCGTATTTTGGTGTTGGCAGCAATTCTCGACACGTCAACGGCGTCGTCGAACAAATCGTTGCTTCGTGCGCTGTTGAGCCTCACCTCCTTGAATCCATCCAGAAAGTCGGTCAGCCGGTCTAACAACCGGCCCTCCCACTCTGCCGTCTTCTGCTTCTCTGCAATCAGACGACGGTTCTTCACGTGGAATATTGTTGCCGCCACGGTGATGATAACGATCGTCGTGGCGATTGCCGCAAGCGATAAGTACGCCACGTAGATTGCCACAAAAAAGATGAGGACTGCGCCCTGTACTGTAAAGCTGAGCATATTGCTTGCTTGCGTTAGCACCGCGGTATCGCTGGTTATTGCGGCAACGATTCTCGAACGCCCGATGCTTTCGATCGCCAGAAGTTCAGAGCGCCTTACATGATCCATAAGGCGCAGGCGGAGTTTGTGTATGATGGCCTCAATCTCAGCAGTAGTTGTGATGGTCACGTAGTACTGAGTCTTGATGAATAGAAAGAGCGAAACCAGAAAAAGTGTGGCTGCCCACAAATTAGACTTTCCCTGCAAACCCGCATTAATGGCAGCGAGAATCGCAGCGGTGCTAATGCCTGCGAGGGCGGACATGATCAGCAGCTTCGGCAGCGAGCCGTGCATTTCGCGGCGAACGAGTTGAAGAAAGGACATAAGTGTGAAGTCTTCCGGTTACACTTTCACAAGACGCCGCCGCCGGCTCAGCGAGGGATACGCTTGCCGACCCCAACAAAACAGTTCCTCTAAGCTCGGCGACGCCATTCGACGCGGCGTGATGGGCCGGTGAGTAGCAGCACGGGCAGCACCACTAATGGAGTGGTGACAAGCGCAAGGACAAATGTGCCAAAAAAACCCATTCGGCGGTCGCTGCCGCAAAGCCCTGTGAGAACGCAGAAAATTATGTAGACAATGGCTTCGAGCATGGGACTCGGTCTCGCCGGTCGAAAGCTATAGCGCTTCGGTGGGTGGAACCGCTCCCCGATTGGTGGGCATACGCCCGTGCAACTCAAGAGCTGGTTGTTGCGGCCCCCTTCGCTTCAGGGCTGGATTGAGAAGGCTTGGCACTTCGGCTGGAACCTTTAGGTCGTGAGTCCCACATCTCCTTTTGGGCTCTAATGAACTCATGATAATCTGGAGGATTGAAATCAAGGAGAGTCCCACCTGATGCAAAGTGCTGAATGAAAGCCTTGCCGATGGCGTAGGTGGCTCCGGCAGAAAGCGCCGGCATTACAAATCCAGCTGCAATTGTTCCGACAATCGGCACGAACTTCAGTACACTGGCGGCGCCGATGCCACTGGCCGCCGGTATCATTGACCCCGCCACGCTCGCTATCAGCGCCTTGCCGCGATTTTCGGAGAACGCTACGTCGTAGATTTGCGAAAGACGACGCACCATCTGGATCTGGAGTCCTCCGACCGCAACGGCGTCAACAATCGGCACCGGAATAAGTCCGGCAACCCCGGACCATACGGCGAACCGGTCAACCAACTTCGAAGCCATCTCATCGCGAAGCTCCGGCGTCATCTCTGGCGTGTCTACCGCAATGGCTTCGCCTTTCTCAGGGCTCACGGACGAAGTCGGCTTCTGTGCCATAGCAAATCCTTTCTCATCACCCCGGGGCCGGGCCCACCACTCGCTCGATTTGTGTCTGTTTGTCGGTTAAAACCAAGCAGGTCGTTAAAACCTATCATGCAGGGTAGTTGATGCCAAGTGGTTATCCGTGTTCACTACCTTCGGCACGGTGGGGCTTCCTTGGCCTGACGTGGCCGGCGGTCGGTTCCTCCGCTGGCTTGAATCGGCAAACAGATAAATCTGGAAACCCGTGCGAACCCTTGTATACTTCTTATTGCTGCGACATCTGCCCATCTCGTCTAATAAATTAAGCATCACCTAGAATGATAGCTGCGACAGATCGGTCGCCGGAGGGCCTTCTCACCAAAATCCAGAATGCGGTTGCTGGCGAGGTTGATTGCGGATACGCCCACTTCGACGAGACCCTGGACGTGTTCGTTGCGGTCGTCGCCAGCCAATCTCCAGAGCTTGATCTGTGTCAATGGCGCCACGGCTAAGGTACGCGGCCGGGCCCCCGGCTGACGAACAACGACCGCGGTTCTTTATCCGGCTGTATCGCTGGTTTCCATTACATCTACTTATTCCGTTCCAGTAATGCGCTGCTCGCCAAGGCGACCCCAATCAAGGTGGCGCTGGCAAGCGCGTCTATGCGGATAGTGCCGCGAGGGACGTGCAAAGCGTCATGCGCAAGCAAAGCCAATAGGACCGCCGCCGTAGCGGCTCCTGCGAGAGCTAAAATCGGGATAGCAAACCGGATCATTCGGTAATTATGCAACGCCCCTTCTTATGAACCACTCCGGGCGTTGACCCGAGCAGCTACGTCATTGCGCGGACACCATGCGGCACTCCAGTGATCCTCGGCAACATGGGCGAACGGCGTGCACTCGCTTGCCGCGTGGTGCCTCGGTCGCGGCTGCAATCACTATCGGGCGCTCGACGTGAGCGGCTATGGCAATGACGTGCCGGTGCCGTCATTCGGCCCGAGGCTGCGGTGCGAGGTCTGCGGTCATCTCGGGGCAGATGCAAGGCCGAATTGGAATGAGATGCAAAAGCGAGAACCGATCACGCGGGGGAGCGAGAGTCCGCTATGCCTCCGATAGCGACTGAAATTATTGCAGTGCAGCGAATGCAGCGATGTGCCACGAAGAGACGCTTAAGTTGACGGCGGATGACCACATGGCCATCAGCGCCAACGCCATGCACCTGGAAAACCGACTTGGCGATGTCGAGACCGACTGTTGTAATCGCTTGCATACTTGGCTCCTCTGAATGGTGGGGGCCTTAACAGCACCCACATTCATGGCACTCACGTGCCGGTGGAGGAGCCGTCCACAGCATCAATAACGGACATCGTGCGCGATCTGCGAGCCGAATATCCACCAACGAAAAACCCCGGGATATTGCCCGGGGTTTTGTTGTGTGGATGGGGGTATCGTGCGCGATCAGCGGTTCGCAGCGACGGCCCCCGCTTTGTCTACTATACGCTTGCGCTCTTCATGGCGCCGCCGGTCTACATAATTCGGGTCATCGAGCACTATACGCCAAGCCTGATCCAAAGCAGCGTCGTCTAACGCCCGATCTTCCGCCCACACTTTTCGTATGATCCATACGATGCCGGCGACCATACAAAGAATGATGATGATCTCCAACATAGCCTCTCCTTCCTGACTGCGACTATTGCAGTCTGGCCTTGCGCATGCCTTCGAGGACTTTTGCCATCGGACCGGCCGTATAAGGGACGGCTGCCAAATTGCAGCGATAAGAATTCCGTCAACCGGGGCAGACAGATAAACCAGTACAGGCTCCAAGTGTGTAGTTCCCGGCTTTCTCCTTCCCTGTGCTCGCCGCAATCTCCAGCGCATCGTCGGAGACTTCGTAGGTGAGGGTCTTTTCTTCAGTCTGATCGAGGTCGATGGTGGTGTTGGTGATATCGTTCATGGCGTTGATCCTTTCGTCAGCGGTTCGAGTCTGTTCAAAATTGAACTAAAAAGAAAAAACATGCA
>Ga0208080_1000703_pt1 | contig 16791 bp, 13 predicted proteins | sample NGESurdeep092012_3_FD_184476 | JGI IMG/M metagenome (GOLD analysis project Ga0208080, IMG submission 184476) | Arctic peat soil microbial communities from Barrow, Alaska - NGEE Surface sample 210-3 deep-092012 (SPAdes) | ecosystem: Environmental > Terrestrial > Soil > Wetlands > Peat ...
AGGCTTCTCCACCACGGCGTTCCCGGCCCCGAGGGCGCAAAGCATCGTGTAAAGCGGCACGACGAGAGGCGTGTTGCGCGGCGGGAGGACTCCCACCACGCCATACGGCTCGCGGGTGAGGAAATTCCTTCCCGAAGCGGCGGGGAGCTCCCGTGGTTTGAGGAGCTCCAGCCGCCGCTCCAGGCTCGCCGCGCTCGCGATGGCCCGGTCCATCTCCCACCGCGCGAACTTGCGGGGCTGGCCGCCCTCCCGGACCATCAGCTCCTCCAGCTCGGCACGGCGCTCTCCGAGCCGCATCGCGATGCGGCGCCCGAGCTCGGCGCGCTCCTCGAAGCTCGTCCTCCTGACGGCCCACTTGGCCTGGAATGCCCGGTGGATCTTCGCGCGCAGGTCCCGGCGCGTGTCCTCCTGCACCTCGCCGATCACCTCGCCCGTGTACTTGTCGCGGATCTCGGACGTTCTGAGCGCCAGCATCCTTACGATCCTATCGCTCCACCCGTCTTCTCGAAGAGGCGCGAGAAGAGAAGCAGCATCCCCGGCACGAGGAGGAGCGTGGCGACCACCGCGTAGACCGGGAAGCTCGGCAGGGGGCTCCCCGCCGGCGCGATGAGGAGGTAGCTGTCGAGCCAACGGCCGAGGAGGACGACGAGCGCCACCTGCGCCAGGAATCCTGGCCGGCGCTTCACTCGTGCGGAGAGGAGCGCGGCGAACGGCACGCCAAAGTTCAGGACCGGGTTCAGCCAGAAGAGCAGCGTCCATCCGCCCGTGAGACGCCGCGCGAAGTACGGGGTCTCCTCCGGGAGGTTGCTGTACCAGATCAGGAGGTACTGGCAGAACCAGATGTACGCCCAGAACGTCCCGAAGGCGAAGAGGAGTTTGCCGAGGTCGTGGAGCGTCTCCGGGGCGAGGCGCCGCCCGAGGAGGCCTCTTCTATCCAGCCAGATCGCGAGAACGGCGACCGCCGCGATCCCTCCGAGGAATGTGCCCGAGAAGATGTAGACGGAAAACATCGTGCTGTACCACTCGGGCTCGAGGGACATCGCCCAGTCCCAGGAGGCGGCCGAGAGCGTCGGGGCGAGCAGGAGGAGGAACAGCACCGACGCGCGCGCGAAGGCCCGGCTTGCCTCGGCCGAGGGCCGCCCGTCGAGGGCGGCAAGGCGGTCGCGAAGGAGCGACGCCAGGGCCATCCAGAGGACGAGGACAACGAGCGCGCGGGCGAGGAAGAAAGAGGGATTCAGCCAGACCGCCTTGGCGTGGAGCGCGTGGCTCACTGCGGCCGCGCCCGGGCGTGCCCATGGGTAAAGCGTTCTCAGGCCGAGGACGAGCGTCAGGAAGAGCGCGGCGCCTGGGACGGCGAGCGTGCCGGCGAGGGCCGAGGCGACTGGCCGGACCGGCGCCCACCAGCGCGCGCCCGAGACGCCCTGGATCGCGGCGAAGACGGCGCCGCCGAGCGCGATGGTCAACCCGAAGAGGGCGGCGGTGAGGAGGCCGGGAAAAGCGTCCCGCGAGTTGGCGGCCGCACCGTAGGCGAGGACGCCGATGCCGACAGCGGCCGGGACCGCGAGCTCCCCCGCGCGGGCACGAATGAGACCGTCCAACCGGAAGGACGCGCTCATTTCGCATCTCCCGCCGTCGCAGCGGCGGGAGCGGACGCCACGGCTGCCTCCGACGCGCTCCGCTGGAGCTGGCGCACCCAAAGGATCGCGCGCCAGCGGTCGTCGGGCCGCACCTGCGCGGCGTGGGACGGCATGATCCCCTGGCCGCGCGTGATGATGTGGTAGATCTGGCCGTCGCGGAGGCTCCGTGCATGGGGCGCCAGGAGGCTCGGCGGGTTCGGGAACCGTCCGATGATCGGGCCGTCCCCCTCGCCCCTGGGACCGTGGCAGACGAAGCAGATCGAGTCGAAGACCTGCTTGCCCCGCGCCAGGTGTTCGGGGGTCGGCGAGAACGGGTTCGCGAGCTCGAGGCCAGCCCGCTTCGCCTCCTCGGGCGCCGGACCGTAGGCGAAGGCCGTCCATCCCACCGGCACCGTCCCCTCCGGCGGGAGGCGGAGGGCGGGGCCGCTCTTCGTGACAGGGTCGGTGTCGTAGGCGTGGACCGTCCCGGATCGGACCATGCCCGGGAGGAACTCGTAGCCGGGGCGATCCCCCTCGGCGGAGCAGCCAAGGAGACCCGCGGCGATCGCGGCGAGGAGAAGGCCGCGGTGCGCGGCGCTCACGGGACCCTCCACCCCTCGGATACCTCGATGGGCCCGAGGGAGGGCAGGAGCGCGCGGAAGCGCGCGGGCGAGAACCCGGCGTCGCGCTCCACGACGAGAACGACGAAGCGGTCGTCGGTGACCGCCGGGTGGGGCTGGGCCGCCGGGCGTGACTCCACGCGCGGAAAGAGACGGCGACTCGCGAGGAGCCCGCCCACCGTGGCCAATGCGGCGAAGAGGACGGTCAGCTCGAAGCTGACCGGCACCTGCGCCGGAAGAGCGAGCGGCGACTTGCCGCCGATCATGAGCGGCCAGTCGATGGCGTGCGTCCAGATCTGGAAGCCGAAGGCGACTGTCCCTCCGAAAAGCCCTCCGACGAACGTGGCCCAGCCCAGGCGCGAGGGGGAGAGACCGAGGGCTTCTCCCATGCCGTGCACGAGGAACGGCGAGTGGACGTCGAACACCTCGAAGCCCTCGGCCTGGAGCCGCCGGACGGCCTCAAGCGTCCGGGTGGGGTCGTCGAACGACAGGGCGTGGACGCGCCGCCGCGTATCGGCGACGCGCTGCGTGTCAATGCGAGGCATGGGCCCCCTCCAATTGCTCGGCGAGCGTGTGCTTGACCTCGTGGAACGAGACCACGGGCGCAAACCTGACGAAGAGGAAGAAGCACGTGAAGAAGAGCCCGAAGCTCCCGAGCAGGATCCCGATCTCCACGAGCGTCGGCTTGTAGAAGCTCCAGGACGACGGGAGGAAGTCGCGATGGAGCGAGATGACGATGATGTTGAACCGCTCGAACCACATCCCGACGTTGACGAGAAGCGAGGCGACGAAGAGGACCGGCACCGAGCGGCGAAGGCGCCCCGACCAGAAGAGCTGCGGCACCGCCACATTGCAGAAGACCATCGTCCAGTAGGCCCAGGCGTACGGGCCGAAGGCGCGGTTCAGGAAGGTGAACCGTTCGTAAGGGTTCACGCTGTACCAGGCGATGAAGAGCTCGGTCGCGTACGCGAAGCCGACGATGAGCCCGGTCGTCAGGAGGACCTTGGCCATCTTGTCGAAGTGCTCGAGCGTGATGAACCGCTCGAGGTGCAGGACCCGCCGCGTGATCAGGAGGAGCGTGAAGACCATCGCGAAGCCGCTGAAGACGGCCCCCGCGACGAAGTACGGCGGGAAGATCGTCGTGTGCCAGCCGGGGATGATGCTGGTGGCGAAGTCGAAGGAGACGATCGTGTGGACCGAGACGACGAGCGGCGTCGCGAGGCCCGCGAGGAGGAGGCAGGCCAGGTCGTACCGCTGCCAGGTCCGCGTGGCGCCGTCCCAGCCGAAGCTGAGGACGCCGTAGATCCGGCGCTTCAGTCCCCGCGTCCGGTCCCGCATCGTGGCGAAGTCGGGGATCAGGCCGACGTACCAGAAAAGGAGCGAGACGGTGAAGTAGGTCGCGACCGCGAAGACGTCCCAGAGAAGGGGCGACCGAAAGTTGACCGAAATCGGCCCGCGCGTGTTCGGGTAGGGGAAAACCCAGAAGGCGAGCCAGGGGCGACCCATGTGGATGAGAGGGAAGAGTGCCGCGCAGATGACGGCGAAGATCGTCATTCCCTCGGCCGCGCGCGCGATCGAGGTGCGCCAGCGCTGGCGGAAGAGGAGGAGGATGGCCGAAATCAGCGTTCCCGCATGTCCGATCCCGACCCAGAAGACGAAATTCGTGATGTCCAAGCCCCAGCCGACCGTCCGGTTCAGACCCCAGACGCCGATGCCGGTGGCGATCGTGTACGCGACGAGCGCGCCGCCGAGGAGCAGCGCGGCCAGGGCCACGAGGAAGCTGGCCCACCAGCCGGCTCCCGCCCGGCCCTCCATCGGGGCGGCGATCGCTGCCGTGATCTCGCCGAAGCTCGGCTTGCCGAGAACGAGCGCGGGCCGGGCGTCCTCCTTCGGGAGAGCGCTCACGACGGCTCTCCTTCTCCAGAAGCGCCGGGCCGGCGATTCCTCACGTGCGCCAGGTACGTCACGGCCGGTCGGACGCCCAGGTCGGCGAGCACCTGAAACGCGCGCGGGCTCCTCTTCAGGCGCGCCACCGGGCCGTTTGGATCGACGGCGTCGCCGAACGAGATCGCCGACGCGGGGCAGGTCTGCTGGCAGGCGGTCTGGCCGCCGACGCCGCGCCAGTCCTCCCGCCCGCCGCGCCGGGCCTCGATGCGCGCTCCCTGGATGCGCTGGACGCAGAACGTACACTTTTCCATCACGCCGCGCGAGCGCGCGACCACGTTCGGGTTCAAGACCATCCGTTCCACCGGCTCCTTCACCTCGTGGTTGAACCAGTTGAAGCGCCGGACCTTGTATGGGCAGTTGTTTTCGCAGTAGCGCGTTCCCACGCAGCGGTTGTAGACCTGCTGGTTGAGGCCGTCCTCGCTGTGGACCGTGGCCGCCACCGGGCAAACGGTCTCGCACGGCGCGTTGCCGCACTGGGCACAGAGCATCGGCTCGAAGAGGACGTCCGGGTCGGCCGGGTCGCCGGCGAAGTACCTGTCGATCCGGAGCCAGTACATGTCGCGGTTGTTCGCGATCTCCTCGGCCCCGACGACGGGGAGGTTGTTCTCGGCCTGACAGGCCACCACGCATGCCGAGCAGCCGGTGCAGGCGTCGAGGTCGATCACCATCTCCCACTTCGGCGACGTCTGATTCCGCTCGGGCCAGAGGCTGATCACGGCCGCGTGCTCCTCGGGGACCTTCGCGTCCGGCCGCGGAACCTGGAAGACGATCGGCCTTCCCTCGGCGCTCCCCTGCGGCTGCATCAGCGGCAGGCGCTCGTGTCCGCCGGTTCGCGCCACGCGTGCCGGGAGGCCCCGCGCCACGAGGCGCCCGTCCTCCAGCCGGGCGAGGCGATAGGCGTTACGGACGGCGCCGGGGCCGTCGCCGTCGCGCCGTCCGTATCCGACGGGAATGCCGAGGACGCGCGGGTGCTGCCCGGGCATCACGCGCGCCGGGAGCGTCATGGCTCGCTCCCCCACCTCCACTCGGAGGAGGTCGCCGTTCGTGACGCCCAGCGCCTTCGCGCGCTCCGGCGCCACGCGCACGCACGCCGCCCATGAGACGCGCGTCAGCGGATCGGGCAGCTCCCTCAGCCACGGCACGTGCGCGAGGCGCCCCTCGCGCAGGGCCACCTCCGTGACGAGCTCCACTTCTACGTCGCTGTCCTGGAGACCGGACGCCGCCGCCAGCGCCAGCGCCTTCGCGACGAGGTCGGGCCTCCCGCGGTGCGCGTCGGCCGCACGGACCGGCGGCGGGGCGGGAAGAGTCCCCCGCGAGACCGCCGCCGAGAAGACCGCGGCGAAGTCGGCTCCCCCGCCAAGCTTCCTCTTCCACTCTTCCATCAGGTACAGGCGGTAGTCGGTCTGGGGCGCGCGCGACCAGCGCAGGACGCTCTCGAAGGGATGCCGGGTGTCGAAGAGGGGACGAATCGTCGGCTGCGCCAGCGTGACGACGTCGGCGCGCGGCGAGAAGTCGCCCCAGCGCTCCAGCGCGTGGTGCGCAGCCGCGACGGCGTGACACGCGAACGCCGTGGCCGTGGGCCGCTCGGTCACGGCTACCGAGAGCGGGAGCTTCCCGAGCGCTTCCGCGAGGCTCTCGCCTTCGGGGAGCTGGTCGACCGGGTCGAGCCCCAGCACGATGACGCCCCCGACCTCCCCGCGCCCGAGCGCGGCGAGGAACGCGGCGAGGTCCCGGTCGCGCCCACGGCGGACGAGCGACGGCCGCCCGAGGTCGAGCGTCCGACCGTCATTTCCGAGGAGGCGGTTCAGAAGGGCCACGGCAAGCTGTTCGGCGACGTCGCCGGAGCCGGAGACGGCGAGGCTCGTCTCGCGGTGCGCGAGGAGCTCTTTCGCGAGCCCCTCGACGCGGGCCTCCATCGCTTGCGGTTCGGCAACATCCTTCAGCGCGGCGAGGACCGCCGCCGCCTCCGGACCCCCGACTCCCGCCGCCACGCGGCGCAGGAGGGCGAGGGCGAGGGCGCGCTGTTCGCCCGCGGTCGCCCGCCAGCGTTCGTCGGCCGCCGCGCCCGTGAGCGTTGGCGTCCCCTCCACCTGCACGTGCCTCGGTGCCCCTCGCTGGAGCGCTTCGCGCCGCCGGGCCGCCCAGGCCCGCGTGTGCGTCACAGGCTCGGGCCCGGCGCCCAGAAGGTCGGCGCCGAAGCAGACGAGGAGGTCGGCCTTCGAAAGGTCGAGGAACGGGTCAACCGGGCGTCCGTCGAGGAGCTCGTAGGCCTCGAGCACGGCCGAGCCCGACCGCGGGCCGGGGTCGTACTCGACGAGAACGCCTCCGAACGGCGCGAGGAAGCGCTCCACGACCTGGCGGTCCGTCGGGGAGACGAGCGTCCCGGAGAGGACGTAGAGCCGGCCCCCCGAGCGGCGCAGCCCCTCGAGCCCCGCCGCGACGTACGCGTCGAGCGCGGCCCAGGTCGCGGGCTTTCCGCCAAGCGAAGGAGCGCGGAGGCGCCCGGCGTCGTAGAGCGCGCGGAGGTCGGCCTGACCCGTCGCGCACAGCCCTCCGCCGGAGAGCGGGTGGTCGGGACGCCCCTCGAGCTTCACGGGCCTTCCATCCAGGACGGAAACGAGGAGCCCGCACGCGGCCGGGCACGCGGCACACGTCGACGCGTACCGGACGGGCACTCCCGGGGTGATCTCCTCCGGCGGGACGAGGTACGGGAGCGCGTGCTCCACCGGCCTCCGCTTGCAGGCGGCAAGCGAGGCGGCGGCTCCGATTCCCAGCACCTTCAGGAACGAGCGGCGGTCGGTGGGCAGTCTCTCAGTGATGGCACACGTCACAGTCGGTCAGCCGGTTCGCGCGCGTCATCGGGGCCTCGCCGGGTGGAAAGACGCGCTCGGCCTCGGGCGCGTTCAGGGCCGCCACCGCCTCGCGTTCGCGCGCGGCGGGCCAGCTCCGCCGGTGGCACTCGAGGCACCAGCCCATCGTCAGCGGCGAGAACTGCGCCACGCGCCCCATCGACTCCACGGGGCCGTGGCACGTCTGGCAGGTCACGCCCTTCTTCACGTGGATCGAGTGGTTGAAGTACGCAAAGTCCGGAAGGCGGTGGATCCGCACCCAGCGGATCGGCTGCTCCTGATCGATCGCCTTCTTCACCTTCAGGACCTCCGGGTGGTCTTTGAGCACCTGCGTGTGGCAGTTCATGCAGATCCGGGCCGGCGGGATCCCCGCGTACCGCCCTCGCTCGGCCCCGTAGTGGCAGTAGAGGCACGGGATCCGGAGCGCCCCCGCGTGAACGGCATGCGAGTACGCGACGGGCTGGCGGGGCGAGTAGCCCCGGTTCGTCGGCTCGCACGCCGCGACGCCGAGAACGGTGAAAACGAGCACCACGAGACCGGGGCGGCGCAGCTCACGCGGTCGCATCGGTCCTCCAAAGGCCCGGCGCCAGGCTCCTGAGGAGGCCGGCGAACGTGGCGGCCCAGGCGATGAGCGCCACAAAGACGAAGACGCGGGGGATGACGAGCAGGAACGGAAGCTCCAGCACCTGCGCGAGCTGGAGCGTGGCGACGGCGTACATGCCGAGCGGGAAGACGGCGCTCCAGTAGAGCGGGTCGTACGCGACCTCGAAGCGCTTAATGACGTGCCGCCAGATGGTCAGGATCACCAGCAGCGGGATCCACCACGTGGCCGTGACCCAAAAGAGCGTCGTGAAGCCGAAGAGGAACGGGAGCATCCGCGAGAGGACGGGCGAGCGCGAGGCGTTGGCGATCAGCGTCGTCCCTGCGAGAGTCGCGATCGCCGCGGCCCCCATGTTGATCCAGTAGGACGGCATCAGGTCCGAAGGGAGGAAGCGGAAGAACGTGTAGCGGTAGAAGATCAGCGAGCTGATCCAAATGTAGAGCATTCCGCCGAAGAGCCAGAAGACGAGGCAGCTGAAGAGCAGGAGGTCGTGCCCCGAGCGGAACGAGGCAGCAAGGAGCCCGCCGAGGTTGGCGATCGACTCCGCCGCGACGACGGCCACGAGCCAGCCGCCGTTGATTCCTTCGGCGAGCGAGGGCTTGTCCTCCTTCACCGTGTATGCCGTGAAGACGGCGTACGTCAGGAGCGCCCAAAGGAGGATCGCCAGCGCAAAAAGGAGCGTCGCCGCGCCGGGCCGGTGAAGGACGACCAGGCACTGCACGCCCAGGACGCCCGTCGCCGCGACGGCCGTGAAAAAGCCGACGCCTCGCTGGTGGTCGACCAGGTCCCGAACGACGCTCCGCGGGTACCGCGCGAGCCTCAGGAGCGTGAGCACCCAAAGGAGCGGGTACGCGACAGCGTTGACCGCGAATAGCGCTAGGGCCAGCGAGGGCATCCCGAGGAGGTGCGCGGCCACCGAGACGATGCCGGTGGCCATCACCATTGCGAAGTACGCCGGGTGGAGCCTCTCCACCGCCGCACTCCCGCCGTCGCCGGTCATGGCGCGCTCAACCCTCGTCGCCCCGGGCCTTGTTCCAGATCACGACCTGGTTCGGACGCCAGAGATACGGGACCGGCGCCACGAGCGCGTGGACGAGGCGCGTGAAGCTGAAGACGGCGAAGAGAACGAACGCCCCCACGATGTGGATCTGGGCCGGGAGCTTCAGGTCCGCGACGCGCTGGATGTCCGGCTGGAAGCGGAAGAGCGACCAGAGGTACGGAACGACCGTCTGCGTGTACCAGGCGCTCCCCCACCGCAAAGCGAGGGCGACCCACAGTCCCGTCCCGATCTGGAAGAGGAGGAGGACGTAGACGAGGACGTCCATTCCGCTGGTGTTGGCGCGCAGGCGCGAGCTGGTCGACCGCCGGAGGACCAGCCCGACCAGTCCAAAGAGCGTCAGGAACGCCGCGGTGAGCGCCGAGGCCTCGAGGATGAACAGCCGCACGGGGACGAGGTTGAAGAGCGTCATCTGCCGCGGGAAGAGGAAGCCGACGAGGTGCCCGGCGAAGAGCGTCAGGATGCCAATGTGAAAAGGGACCGAGCCCCAGAAGAGTTCCCTGGTCTCGAGGAACTGCGAGGAGAGGCTCGAGAACTGGAACGGCGCATGGATGTACCGCTCGATCGAGACGATCAGGAACAGGATCATCGCAATGTAGGGGAACGCGCCGAAGAGGAAGACGTTGAGCATCGCGCGCCTCCTTACTCCGCGCGGGAGCCCGGGGCCGCGGAGGGCGGGTTGAAGGTGGGCATGTGCCGGTCGCCCTTTTCCGGCAGATCGGCCGCCCCCGTGTACCCGCGGAGGTAGTCCGGCGCCGGGGCGAAGAGCTGCGCGGCAACGTCCTCGCCCGTTCCGAGGGGCGCGAGCGCGCTGGTGAGCGCGCGGACGACCGCCGCCCAGGGGCTCTCGGACGCCTTCAGCGCGTCGGCCATCTTCACAAGGGCCGGGAGGAGGAGATAATCGACGAGCGTTGCCCGCGCCTCCGCGTCGCTCCGCGCCGCCAGGCGGAGGAGCGTCGGGAAGAAGTCGGGGAGCTCGGTCCCGTTCGGAATCTCGGCCCGTCTCAATTCGGCCGCAAGGCCCGCGAGGAGTTCTCCGCGCTTGTAGTCCTCGCCGAAGAGGTGGTAGCCCGCGTGGAGCGTGCAGACGGGGTTCAGGTCGAAGAGCGCCGTGTAGCGTTCCTCCGCCTCGCCCGCCGGCGCCGCGGCCAGGTACGCGCCCAGCGCCTGCAGAGCAGAGGCGAGCGCCGGCGGGGCGCAGGTCAGAGCCCCCGCCGTGCCGGGCCTCTCCGCTTTTCCCGGGCCGGGGTACTCGAGCGCCGCGGCGACGGCCTCGAGGAGGGCCGCGTCCATGTTCAGGCGCCCCTCACGGGCCGCGTCCGGAAGCCCATTCCGGCGAAGCCCTTGGCGGCCAGCGGCTCATCCAGCATCTCGATCGCTTCCTCGCGGTGCATCGGAGGTATGACGAAGCGGTCGTCGACGGGGGCGAGCGACGTGAGGTGGTAGATGGCGTCAGCCTGCGCGGGCGTGCAGTCCGTTTCCGCCAGCATTCGCTCGGCCTCGGCGCGCCCGATATCCCCCACCGTCAAAGCGCGCCGGTAGTGGCGGACAGCGAGCTGCTTGCGGAGCGCGTAACGGACGACTCCCTCGTTTCCCGCGCCGAAGAGGCTCGCCATGTACTTGAGCGGCAGGCGGTACTTGTCGATGGACCCGAGGAACCCGTCGATGGACGTGTCGTACCCTCCGTCGCCCACGCTCGCCATCACCGGCAGCAGGGGCGGCACGTAGAAGAGCATCGGGAGCGTCCGGTGCTCGGCGTGGAGCGGCAGCGCGAGGCCCCACTCGACGACCCACTTGTAGACCGGGGACTTCTGCGCGGAGGCGATGACGTCTTCCTGGATGCCGTTCTTCTTCGCGGCAGCGATCACCTCGGGGTCGTTCGGGTCGAGGATCATCCGGCGCTGCGCCGTGACGAGGTCCTTGTCGTCGGCGGCCAGGGTCGGGGCGATCTTCTCGGCGTCGTAGAGGACGATCCCGAAGTAGCGGATCCGCCCGACGCACGAGTGGAAGCACGCGGGCGCCTGCCCGGTCTCGAGGCGCGGGTAGCAAAGGATGCACTTCTCGCTCTTGCCGGTGGACCAGTTGAAGTACGTCTTCTTGTACGGGCATGCCGTGACGCAGAACCGCCAGGCGCGGCAGCGCTCCTGGCTGAGGAGGACGATGCCGTCCTCTCCCCGCTTGTAGAGCGCGCCGGAGGGACAGGACGCCACGCACGACGGGTTGACGCAGTGGTTGCAGATCCGGGGCAGGTAGAAGAAGACGAGCCGCTGGACCTCGAAGAGGGCGTTCCGCTCCTCGGGCGAGACGTTCGCGAGATTCGGGTCGTTCGCCGCGTAGACGGGCGAGCCGCCCAGATCGTCGTCCCAGTTCGGGCCGGCCTCGATCTCCATCTCCTTCCCAGTGATCATTGAGACCGGCTTCGCGATCGGCTGGTCCGCTCCTTCCGCGGCGTCGAAGAGATCCTGATAGCTGTACGTGAACGGCTCGTAGTAGTCGTCGATCGTGGGGAGGTTCGGGTTGTGGAAGATCGTCATCGCGCCCCGCACCTTGCCCACGGCGCGCAGCTCGATCTTCTCGCCCTTCTTCTCCCAGCCCCCCTTGTACTTCTCCTGGTCCTCCCACGCCGTCGGGTAGCCGGTGCCCGGCTTCGTCTCGACGTTGTTCCACCACATGTACTCGGCGCCGCGCCGGTCGGTCCAGACGTTCTTGCAGGCGATCGAGCAGGTGTGGCAGCCGATGCACTTGTCGAGATGGAAGACCATGGAGACCTGTACGCGTACGTCCATCGTCTTCTCTCCTTACAGCTCGACCCGGGACAGCTTGCGGATGCGCACCGAGGTGTCCCGGTTCACGCCGGTCGGGCCCCAGTAGTTGAAGTGGTATGTGAACTGTCCATAGCCGCCCACCATCAGGACGGGCTTCAGCCGGATCCGCGTCAGGCTGTTGTGCCCGCCGGCACGGCGCCCGCCGCGGAGCGGCGACTTCGGCACCCCGATCGTCCGCTCGGGCGCGTGGTACTGGATGCAGATCCCGCGCGGGAGGCGCGCCGAGACGACGGCCCGCGTGCAGACGACGCCATGGTCGTTGTGGATCTCCACCCAGTCGTTGTCCACGATGCCGATGACCTCGGCGTCCTTGTCGTTCACCCAGAGCGGCTCGATGCCGCGCGAGAGGGTCAGCATGCGGTGGTTTTCGGAGAACGTCGTGTGGATGTGCCACTTTCCGTGCGGCGTTAGGTAGTTGAGCAGAAGCCCGTCCTCCACGCTCTCGCGGAGGTCCCCGTACGGCGCCGGGAGCGGGTTCGGCTTGTACGTCGGGAGGTGCTCGCCGAAGTCGAGATAGCCGGGGTGGTCGAGGTAGAGGTGCTGGCGCCCGGTGAGCGTCCGCCACGGCAGGAGACGTTCCACCTGGGTCGTGAAGGCCGAGTACGAACGGCCGCCGGTCACAAGACCCGACCAGCACGGGCTGTTCAGGACCCGGCGAGGCTGGGCCTGGAGCTCCTTGTATGTCGTCCGCGCGGAGCGGGCCCCCTCGGCCAGGTCGGTCAGCGGGACGCCTGACCTCTTCTCGAGGTACCGGTAGCCGTCGTACGCCACCTCGCCATTCGTCTCGGGCGCCAGGTGGAGGATCGCGTCGGCCGCCTGCTCCGCCTCGCGGATCGAGGGGAGGACCTGCCCGTCCACCTCGACCGTCGCGCGGGTCGCGACGAGCTCGTCGAACTGCGCCGCCACGTTCAGCTTCACGCCGTGCGCGCCGATGCCGTCCTTCATCGCCGGCCCCAGCGCCACGTACCTCTGGTAGAGCTTCCGGAAGTCGCGCGTCACGATCTTCAGGTGGGGCATCGTCCGTCCGGGCGACGGGGCGGTCTCCCCCTTCCGCCAATCGCGCACGTCGCGCTGCGCGATCTCGTCGCTGGTGTCGTGCTGAAGCGGCGTCATCACGAGGTCTTCCACCGGCTCGGGGAAGTGCCGTATCGCCAGCTCCGAGGTCCGCGCCGCGAGAGCGCGGAAGAGGTCCCAGTCCGAGCGCGACTCCCATGCGGGCGGAACCGCGGCCGAGAGCGGGTGGATGAACGAGTGCATATCGGTGGAGTTGAGATCGGCCTTTTCGTACCAGGTGGCGGCCGGCAGGACGATGTCGGAGTAGAGCGCCGACGTGTCCATCCGGAAGTTGAGGTCGACGACGAGGTCGAGCTTCCCCTCGGGCGCCTCGCGCCACTCGACGTCATGCGCGACCCCCTCGGCCCGCTCCTTGGCAATCGCGTTGGTATGCGTGCCGAGGTAGTGCCTGAGGAAGTACTCGTGTCCCTTGGCGCTCGCCATGAGCGCGTTGCCGCGCCAGATGTACCAGACGCGCGGCCAGTTCTCCGGCGCGTCGGGGTCCTGCACGGCGAGCTTCAGGTCGCCCGACTTCATCCGCTCGACCACGCGGTCGACCACCTCGGCCTCGGTCCTCGCTCCCGCGGCGCGGGCCTTCTTCACGACTTCGAGCGGGCTCTCATTCCACTGCGGGAAGAACGGGAGCCAGCCGTTCGCGACGGCCTTCACCTGGAGGTCGGCCGTGTGCCCCTGAGCAAGCGAAGCGTGTCCGGCATCTGCCCCGGTCCCTTCGGGACGCGGCGGGGGCACCGGGTGGTACTCGGTGAAGTCGGCCTCGTATCGCCACTGGTCGCTGTTGATGTAGTGCCAGGAGGGGGCGTTCTGCAGGCGGGGCGGGCTGGTCCAATCGCGCGCGAAGGCGAGGTACGACCAAGGGGCGACGGGCGCGAGTTTCTCCTGGCCGACGTAGTGGTTCAGACCGCCGCCGTTCTTGCCGACGCAGCCCGTGAGAATGAGGGCCGAGATCGCGGCGCGGTACATCAGGTTGTTGTGGTACCAGTGGTTGACGCCGGCGCCGATGATGATCGAGCACTTCCCGCCCGTCTTCTCGGCCGTGGAGGCCCACTCGCGTGCGAAGGAGAGGACGGTCTTCCGGTCGATCCCCGTCAGCCTCTCCTGCCACGCCGGCGTGTACGAAAGCTCCGGGTCGTCGTAGCTCTCGGGGTATTCGCCCGGGAGGCCGCGCCCGACGCCGTGGCGTGCCGCCAGGAGATCAAAGACGGTCGTGACGCGGACGCTCTTCCCGTCGCGCGTGGTCACCTTCATCGACGGGACCGCCCGGAGGACGACGTTTCCGGCTTCGTACTGCTCGAACTCCACGAGGGGAAGCTCGTCGTGCCGGCCGAGGAGCGTCAGCGCCGGGGCGATCGGCTCGCCGGTCTTCGTGTCCTCGAGTTTCAGGTTCCAGCGGCCCTCGTCCTTCCCCCACCGGTGCCCGACCGCTCCGCCCGGCATCTTCGGCTTTCCCGTCGTCTCGTCCAGGACGAGGAATTTCCAGTCGCCGTTCTCCTCGTCGGCGTAATCCTCGAGCTTGCTCGCGGTGAGGAGCCGCCCGGCGCGATAGCCGCGCGAGACGGGCTCGAGCTCGACGAGGAACGGCGCGTCGCTGTATTGCGCAGCGTACTTCTCGAATGCGGGCGTCCTACGCTCGACGTAGAACTCCTTCAGGATGACGTGGCTGACCGCCATCCAAAAGGCGCCGTCCTGCCCGGCGTGCAGGGGGATCCATTGGTCCGCGTGCTTGCCGACCTGCGCGAAGTCGGGCGAGAGGACGACGAGCTTCGTCCCGTTGTGCTGGGCCTCGGGGAGGAAGTGGCAATCCGGGGTCCGCGTCATGTTCGGGTTGGACCCCATCACCGCGATCATCTTGGAGTGGTACCAGTCGGCACTCTCGGCCACGTCGGTCTGCTCCCCCCAGACCTCGGGCGAGGCCGGCGGGAGGTCGCTGTACCAGTCGTAGAAGGAGAGGTTCACGCCGCCGAAGAGCTGGAGGAACCGGCAGCCGGCCGCGTGCGAGAGCATCGACATCGCCGGGATCGGCGAGAAGCCGGCCACGCGGTCGGGCCCGTATTTCCGGGCGGTGTGGACGTTGGCCGCGGAGGCGATCTCCATCGCCTCGTCCATGCCCACGCGCCGGAAGCCTCCCTTGCCGCGGGCCCGTTGGTAGCGGCTTCTGAGCTTCGGGTCGGCCTGGATGGAGGCCCACGCCTCGACGGGGTCCTCGTATTTCTTCTTCGCCTCGCGCCAGATGTCAAGGAGCGCTCCGCGCACGTACGGGTACTTCACGCGGATGGGCGAGTAGAGGTACCAGCTGTACGAGATGCCCCGCTGGCAGCCGCGCGGCTCGTACGGGGGGAGCGAGCGGTCCAGGAGCGGGTAGTCGAGCGCCTGCATCTCCCAAGTGACGATCCCTTCCTTGACGTAGATGTTCCACGAGCAGCCGCCGGTGCAGTTGACGCCGTGCGTCGAGCGGACGACCTTGTCGTGCTGCCAGCGGTTCCGGTAGAACTCCTCCCACCGCCGCGTCTTCGGGCTGATCAGGTCCTTGATCCACTTCACGACGGCTGCTCCCTTTTGTCCGTAAGGGGTCTGCGCACGCCCCCGAGCCGGCGGGCCCAGAACGCGTTCAGGAGAACGAGGACGACGATCGTGCCGACTCCCGAGACGAGTCCGATGCTCAACGAGTCCTCACGGGCCGGCTCACCGCCCAGGTTGGCCTTGTAGAGGAACGCGCGGAGGGTAAAGACCTCCGGCGGTTCCACCGGGTGGTCGGTGAAGACCTTGTTCATGAGGGGGAAGGCCGGGCTCGCCAGCGCCCGGTCGAGCCCTTCGTCGCCGAGGCGCGCGAAGACGTTCGTCAGGTCCTTCGCCATCGTCCCCCCGGGCACGGCGCTCCCGATGCCGCGCACCGTGTGGCACGAGAGGCAGGGCGCTCCGCCCCGCTTGAGCGGCGTCAGGCCGAGGAAATACGACCGCCCGAGGGCGACGTCGCGCTCGGTGGCGAGCGTGGCGGGGGTGAACTTGCCCGCCAGGTTGCACGGCTCGGCTGAGCAGCGGGTGGCCAGGTCGACGAGCATCTTCACGTCGGCGTCCGAGAGGCCCAGGTCCGGCATTCTCACGCCCTTGAACTCGGAGAGGAGGTTGCGGGCTTCCGCGTCGGTGTCGAGGAGGGCGCTCGGCGCCTTGACGAAGCTCTCCAGCCAGGAACGGCTCCGTCGCTTGTGGACGTCCTTCAGATCCGGGCCGACGCGGACCCCTTTGCCCACCGTATGGCACGAGGCGCACTTGCGGGCGAAGAGGTCTTCCGCCGGGCCCTGCTGGACCTCCCCACTGAAGGCGAGCGCGGGGCCGACGACGACGAAGAGCAGCGCAGAGCGTGTTCGGAACATTTCTCTCCGGCTTTCAGCCGACTCAGACCGCCTGCATCTTTCGAACGAGTTCGTCGCGTTCGCGCTCGCCTCCCGCCACGCGGTCCGAAAGGGGGTAGAGGATCCGCTCCTCCTTGTGGTTGTGGGCGCCGAGGACTTCGTGGAGCTGGCGGTCCGCCGCCGAGAATGCAGAGGCGTCGGAGAGCTCGAGCGCGCCGGTGAGGACCCCGAGGAGGCGGCGGATCTCCACGTGCTCGGCCCGCATGACAGGCGTCGGACCGTTCGCCATGCCCGTCTTCTCCTCAAAGGTGGGAAAGAGGACCGTCTCCTCCATATCAATGTGCCGTGAAAGACCGCACACGAACTCCGCGAACCTCGCGGCGGCCTCGACGAAGGCGCCGCTCTCTACGAGCCCTTCGACGGCGGAGAGGATCGCCTCGAGCCGCCGGTGGTCGCCACCGAGGAAGTCCGACACGTTCCGCGCCGGAGTCCTCATCGGCGAGGCCTCGGAGGCCGTCCTCGGTCGGGTCGGGGGCTCCTCGCGCGATGGTGACACACAGTGCGACCACCCTAGGTCCCCGGGCGGTGGAACCCTATGACGAGCGTCATATGGTGGAAGAGGTTCCCTTCCCGCCCGTCAGGCCCGGGCTCCTCTAGACGGGAAAGAGCGCGGCGGCGTTGTCGAAGAGGATCTTCCGCCGCACCGCGTCCGAAAGAGGAAGCGAGAGGAAATCTTCGACGTTCTGGCGCATCGAACGGACTCCCTTCGAGGGCCAGTCGGTTCCCCACAGGACGCGATCGGCGATCTCGGAGATCCGCGGAAGAACCTCGAGGAGCTTTCGCGGCGGGATCCCC
>Ga0208080_1000705_pt1 | contig 16786 bp, 14 predicted proteins | sample NGESurdeep092012_3_FD_184476 | JGI IMG/M metagenome (GOLD analysis project Ga0208080, IMG submission 184476) | Arctic peat soil microbial communities from Barrow, Alaska - NGEE Surface sample 210-3 deep-092012 (SPAdes) | ecosystem: Environmental > Terrestrial > Soil > Wetlands > Peat ...
GAGGAGGACGATGAGCGCCGCGAGGCGGAAGAGCCGCTCGCGGGTCACTCCCGCGCCGAGCTCCTCGATCGCCCGCCGCACGATGCCGGGCATCGCGAGAAAGAGGCCCGTCGAGGCGAGGATCGAGGCGAATCCGGCCAGGTAGGCGCCTGGACGGCGACGGAAATAGCGGAGGAAGCGGGGGAGGTCTCTCATGAGGAAATCGGGGCGCGAGGAAACGGAGCCGTTCCCGGGCCGCCAGGCCGAAATATACAGGACGCCGTTGATGCCGACGTATCATGGACGCCGCGTCGGGCCGGCCCCAATAGAGAGGAGGGTGCCTATGAGTGTCCCACTCGTCCTGCTCGCCTTCCTCGCTCTCGGCCTCCTGGCGGCGCTCGTCCTGATCCCGATCGTGCGCGTCTACCGCGGCACGCGCCTCGTGGCGTGCCCCGAGACGAAGCGGCCCGCCGCCGTGGAGCTCGACTCGATGCGCGCGGCCTTCACGCTGTTCGGGGACGAGCCGGGGCGGTTTCGCCTGGCGAGCTGCTCGCGCTGGCCCGAAAAGGCGGGGTGCGGGCAGGAATGCCTCTCCGAAGTCGAGCGCGACCTCGGGGGCTGCCTCGTGCGGACGATCGTGGCGGGCTGGTATCGCGGCCAGTCCTGCGTCTTCTGCGGGAAGCCGATTCCCGAGGTGACGTGGACCGAGCACCGCCCGGCTCTCCTCGCGCCCGACGGGGTCACCGTTTCGTGGATGGACGTGAAGCCGGAGGCCCTGCCCGACCTCTTCTCGACGCACAAGCCCGTCTGCTGGGACTGCCACGTCGTGCAGAGCCTCATTCGCGAGCGCCCGGACACCGTCACTGTGCGCCCGGAGCGGGAGCATCTCTGGAGCTGAGGAAGGCCAGGACCTCTCCTCCGGCGTCTTCGGCCCGGCCGGAAGCGGCCGCCCTATCGCCCCGAGACGCCGAGCCAGCCGCGTGTGCCGTAGTCCGCGGCCAGGAACAGGAAGAGGATGAACAGGAAGAACAGGCCGGACAGGATGACGACCGGCACGAGCTTCGTGTTCCCCTTCACGTGCATGAAGTACAGGATGACGAGCGTGGCCTTCGCGGCCGCGATGCCGAGGGCCACGAAGGTGTTCGCGGGCCCGAGATTCACGAACGCCGCGAAGACCGTGAGCGCCGTGAACGCCATGAGCGCCAGAAAGACGCCGAAGTAGACCTTGAGAGGCTGAACGTGCGCCGGCATCAGTGCCTCCCGATGAGGTAGAGGAGCGGAAACAGGAAGATCCACACGAGGTCGACGAAGTGCCAGTAGAGGCCCGTGCCCTCGAGGAAGTTGTGGTTCTCGGGCGTGTAGGCGCCCCCCCAGGCCCTCTTCGCGACGTAACCCACGAGGACGATTCCGATGACCATGTGGAGCGCGTGCAGCCCGGTCATCAGGAAGTAGAGGCTGAAGAAAAGCTGCGCGTGCGGGGCGTCGGGCCCCTCGAAGTGGAAGCTCGCGCCCGGGACGTGGTGCTCGACGAACTTTTCGTGGTATTCGAATCCCTTCACGACGAGGAAGACCGACCCGAGGATCAACGTGAGGACGAGGAGAGCGGCCGCGAGCTTCCCCTTACCCGTCTGGCCTCCGCGCACGGCGAGCGCCATCGTGAGCGAGCTCGCGATGAGGACGACGGTGTTGAACGTGCCGAGCTGGATCGACAGCGTATGGCTGGAGGCGCGGAAGACCTCGGGGTAAAGCGAGCGGTAGACGCCGTATGCCGCGAAGAGGCCGCCGAAGAACAGGATCTCGGTGACGAGGAAGGTCCACATCCCGAGCGCCGCGGAGTCCTTCTGCTGCTCGTAGCTGTCGAAATGGTGGGCGAGGCCCGGGTTTTCATGCGCGTCAGACGCCAACGGTCACCTCCGGGGTTCGCTTCGGGGCCGGATACGTATACGGCGGTGCCGTCACGATGGGCTGGGTCAGGAAGTTCTCGACGGGCGGAGGTGACGTCGTCTGCCACTCGAGGCCCGTCGCTCCCCAGGGATTCGGAGGCGCCTTCGGGCCGTAGCGCATCGACCAAATGAAGTAGACGAGAGGCATGAGATAGCCGAGGCCGAGAACCGTCGCGCCCGCGGACGACATGACGTTCAGGACCTGGAATTCGGGCGGGTACGAGTGGTAGCGCCGCGGCATGCCGAGATAGCCGAGGATGAACTGCGGGAAGAACGTCACGTTGAAGCCGATGAAGATGACGAGCGCCGACAGCTTCGACCAGAACAGCGGGTACATGCGGCCGGTGATCTTCGGCCACCAGAAGTGCAAGCCTCCGAGATAACCCATGATCGCGCCTCCGACCATGATGTAGTGGAAGTGCGCGATGATGAAGTACGTGTCGTGCACGTGCGCGTCGATGCCGAGCGTCGCGAGCATGACGCCCGTGAGGCCGCCGATCGTGAAGAGGCCGATGAAGCCGAGCGCGTAGAGCATCGGGGTGTCCCACGAGATCGAGCCCTTGTAGAGAGTCGCCGTCCAGTTGAAGACCTTGATGGCGGAGGGGACCGCGACGAGCATGGACAGGACCGAAAAGATGACGCCGGCGTAGATCGACTGCCCGGCGACGAACATGTGGTGGCCCCACACGAGGAAGCCCAGGACGGCGATGCCGATGGACGCGAAGGCGACGAACTTGTAGCCGAAGATCGGCTTGCGCGAGAACGTGGCCACGAGCTCGCTGACGACGCCCATGGAGGGCAGGATCATGATGTAAACGGCGGGGTGCGAGTAGAACCAGAAGAGGTGCTGGAAGAGGATCGGATCACCGCCAAGCTTCGGATCGAAGACCCCGATGTGAAGCGTGCGCTCGGCCGCGACGAGAAGGATGGCGATTGCGACGACCGGCGTCCCGAGGATCTGGATGAGGCTCGTCGCGTAATGGCCCCACACGAAGAGAGGCAGCCGGAACCACGTCATGCCCGGCGCGCGCATCCGGTGGATCGTGACGACGAAGTTCAGGCCCGTGAGAATCGACGAGAAGCCGGCGATGAAGATGCCGACGCCCACCGTGAGAACGGACGTGTTCACGTAGTTCGTCGAGAGCGGCGTGTAGAACGTCCATCCCGTATCGACGCCGCCGTGGAGGAGCGCCCAGAGCGTGAAGAGGCCGCCGATCGAGTAGAGGTACCACGAGAGCAGGTTGATGCGCGGGAAGGCGAGATCCCTCGCGCCGATCATGAGCGGGATCAGGAAGTTTCCGAGGACGGCCGGGATGCCGGGAATCAGGAAAAAGAAGATCATCAACACGCCGTGCATCGTGAACAGGCGGTTGTAGATGTCCGGCTGGAAGAGGTCGCCTTCCGGCGTCACGAGCTCCAACCGGATCAGGACCGCCATGAGGCCGCCGAGCGCGAAGAAGACGCTGATCGAGACGAGATAGAGAAGCGCGATTCTCTTGTGGTCTCTCGTCAGGAGCCATGACTTCAGGCCGTAGGCGGCATTGAGGTAATGCGTGCGCGGGCTGCCGTCGGGGTTCGTCGCCCCGGGCGCGGGAGTTGCGGCGGCGGCCGGGGTCATTTCCCCGCCTCCGCCGTCGTGACCGATGCGGCCTTGAGAGACTTGACGTAGTTCACGAGCTGGATGAGCTCCTCCTCGGAGATCTGCCCCTTGAACGTGGGCATGACGGGCTGGTAGCCGGCCACGACCTTCGCGGCGGGGTTCAGGATCGACTCGCGGATGTAATCCTCGTTCACGAGGGCCTTCGTGCCGTCGTTGAGGGAGACCTGCGTCCCGAAGACCCCGTTCAGGATCGGCGCGCGCGCGGAGCTGTCGGGCCGGTGGCAGGTGTTGCAGGACTTCGCGACGAACAGCTCCTCGCCGGACGCGATTGCAGACGGCCCCGTCTTCTCGCCGGCGAGCCACGCCTCGTAGGCGCGCGGCTCCATCACGATGACGTGGCCGACCATCTTCGAGTGCTCGACGCCGCAGTACTGGCCGCAGAAGAGGTGAAACGTGCCCGTGCGGTTCGCCTTGAACCAGTACGTCGTGTACCGCGTGGGAAGGACGTCCACGTGGATACGGAACGCGGGCACGAAAAAGTCGTGAATGACGTCCTCGGAGATCATCCGGAGCTGGACGGCCCGGTCGACCGGAACGTGGAGTTCGTTGATCTCGCGGCGGCCGTCGGGATGCTGGATCTTCCACATCCACTGGCGGCCGGTGACCCAGTACTGGGCGGCGCCCGCCGGCGGACGGTTCTGGTCGAAGAAGACCTTCGTGCCCCAGCCGAAAAGGACGAGCAGGAGGCCGAGCGGGATGACGGACCACACGAGCTCGAGGACGTGGGACTTCGGGTTCGTCTCGTACACGTCGATCCCGACCTCGTCGTCGCCCCTGCGGCGGTACTTCACCATGAAGACGAGGACGAGGATCGCGATGAGGGCCGAGAAGACGACGAGCCCCGACAGGGCGAAGAGCATGAGGTGGTCGACGGATCGCGCGACGTCCGAGGCCTGGTCGGGGAGGAGGGGCGAGCTCGGGATCATCGCGGCGGCCTCGCCGCGCCCGCGCACTCGCGCCACAGCATGATCGTCACGAAGCCCGCGAGCGCCAGAAGCGTGATCACCGCGCCGCCCCGGACGAGGTTGCGCACGGTGGCCGTGTAGCGGCCCGTCTTCGGGTCGTAGTGGTAGCAGAGGAGCAGGAGTTGGTCGACCACGTTTCCGATCTTCTCCTCGGACGCCTCGATGAGCGCGAGGCGGAGGTCCTTGGCCGAGTATTCGATCCCGAAGAAGTACCGCGCGATACGGCCCTGAGGCGTCAGGACGAGGATCCCGGTCGCGTGGGCGAACTGCTTCTGCTCCGCGTCCCACACGTACCGGAATCCGACGGCCTTCGTGAGCGCCGCGACCGAGGCGGCATCGCCCGTCAGGAAATGCCAGCCTCCCGGCCCGCTCTTCCGCCCGTACTGCGCCATGACCGTGCGCTTCTTCTCGGACGCCATCTCGGCGGTCTCACGCGGGTCGAAGCTCACGGAGAGGATCTCGTAGTCGGTCCCCGCGTCGAATCGCAGGGCACGCACGCTGCGCACGAGGCCGTCGGTCGTCATGCCGCAGAGCATCGGACAGTTGAAGTAGACGAGGGACAGGATGACGGGGCGCTTCCCGAAGTACTGTGACAGGCGGACGTTTTTGCCGGCTTCGTCCTTGAAGACGAGGTCGAGGGGAACGGCCTCTCCGAGCTTCTGGTCGAAGCCGACGTCCTTGACGGGCGGGGGCGGCAGAGGGGCCTCCGGCGGCGGAGAGCCCGGAGCTTCCGACGCGCGCAGGGGCACGGCGGGAGCGAGCAGCAGCGCGAGGAGCGCGAGCCGGGCGAGTAAGACGACAGACACGTGCTTCATGGGGCGGTCTCTCTGGCCGGCGCGGGCGGCGGCATGGGTGGCGGCGCGGGCAGGCCGCGTGAGGCGACGATCTCGAGAGCGCGTTCGACCGGCACGCGCGCGACGGCCTTCTCCCTGTCGACCCAGGCCCAGGTCGCGAGCTCGGTCTGTTCGGCGGCGCGGAAAGCTGCGAGGTCGGCCGAGGGATTCGGCTGCAGGTTCGGCCCGGGCGGCACGCGCGCCTCCCGAGCCTCGGCGAGCGCGGGCGGCGCGGGATCCTTCCGCGCGCGCGAGCCCTTGAAAAGGACCGTGACGCCCCACATGAGGCCCATGACGACGAGCGTGACGGCCAAGAGTCCGCCGATGAAGACGAGAATGCCGCGGAAATCCAGCTCGTGGTCGACCGGCCCGCCGCCGGCTCCGGGAGCGCCGTGACTGCCGGGCGACTCAGCCATGGGTGTGCACCTCGAGCGCGACCGGGAGCTCGGGGTCGTTCACGGGAAGAAGCGAGCGCGTGCCGAGCTCCCGCGCGAACGCCGCCAGAAAGAGGCCGAAGAGCGCGACGGGCGTCGTCACATCCAGCCAGTGGAAGCTCAGCGTGCCGGGGTGGAAGGCGGGGGACACGAGCCAGAAGAGATCCACCCAACGCATGAAGAGGAGGAGCCCCGCGGCCCAGGCCAGCTTCCCGATGTCGCGCTTGAAATCGCGCGACAGAAGGAAGACGAACGGCACGGCGAAATGAAAGAGTGCGAGAAAGAGCGACACGGCGCCCCAGCCGCCCGTGAGGCGGTCGTGGAAGAAGCCGATCTCCTCCGGCAGGTTTCCCGACCAAATGATGAGGAACTGCGAGAGCGCGAAGTACGCCCAGAGCATCGTGAACGCCAGGAGGAGATTCCCATGGTCGTGCACGTGCCGGGGCTGGAGGACGTCACGCATCGGGTCCCTCCGCGCGAGGAAGAGGCTCACGAGGAGCGTGAACGCGATGCCCGAGATGGCCTGGCCGCCGACCACGTACACGCCGTAGATCGCCGAGAACCAGTGCGGGTCGAGCGACATGAGAAGGTCCACCGAGGCGATGCTGACGAGCAGGCAATAGAGCGCGAGGCCGGGCGCCGCGACGAGCTGCATCCGGCGCTCGAGTCCCGGCACGGGCGCGTCGTCCTGCTTTTTCGAGAGGCGGCTCAGCGCCTGCGCGAAGACCGTCCACAGGAGCAGGCAGACGGCGAGCCGGACCGTGAAGAAGGTCGGGTTCATGTAGATCGCACGGTGCCGTAGGATCTCGTCGCCCGCGACCCGGGCCGGATCGGCCCATGGGTAGAGATGCCTGAGCCCGAAAAGGAGCGGGACCGCGAAGAGCGCGACGAGCGGCAGCGTGCGCGTCGACGCCTCGAGGATGCGACGGATGACGAGGCCCCACGCGCCGCCCGACATGTGGTGGAGCATCGAGATCGCGAGGCTTCCCAGGGCCACGCCGAGGACGAAGACGAACGCCACGAGGTAAGACCGGTAGAACTGGGCGGGGTTGGAAATGAGGCCGACCGCCGAGACGATGGCGGCGAGCGCCCCGACGACGAGACCGCGCCGCCCGAGGACAGCGAGATCGGCGAGGGGCGGGGCCCAGGACTGGTTGATTTCGTTCATTGGTTTTTTGACGAAGCGGCCCCCGCCCCACCGCCGGCGGCTGCCGTGTCGAGGCGTTCTCTGTCTTCCTTTCCAAGGAAATCCCCGGGCATATGCTGCGAGACCTGGAGCGTGCGGATCCACGCGACGACCGCCCAGCGGTCCTCGGGGGTCACCTGCACGGCGTAGCCCGACATCTGTCCGAAGCCGTTCGTGATGACGTCGAAGAAGTAGCCCGCGCGCTCGGCCCTCAGGCGCTCGATGTGGAAAGAGCTCGGGCGCTTGAAACCGCGCTGCACGATCATGCCCTGGCCCTCTCCCGTCCGGCCGTGGCACGGCGAGCAGAAGATGTTGAAGCGCTCCTGGCCGCGCGCGAGGAGCGCGCGCGTGAGCGGCACGGGAATCTGCTCGACGAACTTGCCGTCGGGGCCCTGGCCGCGCGAGAGCGCGGCGTCGCCGCGGAGAAACCCGCGCGCGACGGTGCCCTCCGGCAGCGCGCGCGCCGAGGCGCCGTCCGCGAAGAACTTGCTCTCGCGGAACGGCTTGATCTTCGCCTGGTGATGCATGTCGTTCCGGCAGCCACCGAGCGCGAGCGCGAGAACTTGCACGCCGGCCAGGAAGAGAGCCCGGCGCATCAGTCCTCCACGTCCGAGACGTGGCTGGCGCCGAGCGTCTCCATGAAGCGGAGGGTGTCGCCGGCGCGGAAGCGCGGGTCGCGCGCGAAGATCATGAGGAAGAACCGGTCGCGCGAGGCGAGCTGGAAACGCGGCACGGAGAAGACCGGGTGGTACGGCATCGGGAGGCCGTTCAGGACGAGCATGCCGAGCACAGCCGCGATCCCCGCGAAGAGGATGGTGCACTCGAACGTGATCGGGATGAAGGACACCCAGCTGTTGTAAGGGCGCCCTCCGACGTTCAGCGGGTAGTCGATGGCCGAGGTCCAGTACTGGAGAAAAAACCCGAACAGCCCGCCCGCGATCCCGCCGATCAGGACGAGGAGCGGCACGCGCGAAGGGCCGTGGCCGATCGCCTCGTTCAGCTCCTCGACGGGGTAGGGCGTGTAGGCCTCGACGACCTGATAGCCCTCCTTGCGGGTGGCATGGACCGCATGGAGCAGCTCATCGGCGTTCGCGAACTCGGCGATGACGCCATAGAGGTGCGGCGGCAGCTCGCCGCCCGAGACGCGCGGGCCCGGCGTGCCGAGCTCCGGCCTCACGTGGCGGGCGAAGAGCCGCCCGATGAAGCTTTTCACGGATGCACCTTCGACTTCGCGTCAGCCGGGTCTCCGGTCGCGATCGTGCGCATCTCGAAGATCGAGATGACGGGGAGGAACCGGATGAAAAGGAACATGAGGGAGAAGAAGAGGCCGAGCGTCCCCACGAAGAAGGACCAGTCCCACACGGTGGGCGTGTACATGCCCCAGGAAGACGGCAGGAAGTCGCGGTGAAGGCTCGTGACGATGATGACGAACCGCTCGAGCCACATGCCGACGTTCACGATGATCGAGATGAAAAAGAGCCCGAGGACCGAGTTGCGCACCTTCCGCAGCCACAGGAACTGCGGCGTGAGGACGTTGCACAGGATGAGAAGCCCCCAGATCCAGCCGTACGGCCCGAGGATGCGATTCTTCATCATGAAAGTCTCGAAGGTGTTCCCGCTGTACCAGGCCATGAACAGCTCGATCCCATACCCATAGGCCACGATGAGGCCCGTCGCGAGCATGATCTTGGCCATGTTCTGCAGGTGCCGCATCGTGATGAAGTCCTCGAGGCCGAACACCTTGCGGAGCGGGATCGAGAGCGTCATCACCATCGCGAAGCCGGAGTAGATGGCGCCCGCGACGAAGTAGGGCGGGAAGATCGTGGCGTGCCAGCCGGGAATGATGCCGACCGCGAAGTCGAAGCTCACGACGGTGTGGACGGAGACGACGAGCGGCGTCGCGAGTCCCGCGAGGAGGAGGCTGGCCGTCTCGTAGTTGTGCCAGTGCCGTGCGGAGCCGCGCCAGCCCATCGCGAGCATCCCGTAGGCGATCTTCCCGAACCAGTGCTTGCTGCGGTCGCGCAGCGTGGCGAGGTCGGGGATGAGGCCCACGAACCAGAAGAGAGCCGAGATCGTGGCGTACGTGGAGACCGCGAAGACGTCCCACATGAGCGGGCTGCGGAACTGCGGCCACACGCCCATGGTGTTCGGATAGGGAAAGAGCCAATACACCGCGAGCCACTGGCGGCCCGTATGGAAGAGGACGAACTGCGCGGCCGCCGCGACCGCGAAGAGCGTCATCGCCTCGGCGAAGCGGTTGATGGACGTGCGCCACGTCTGGCGGAGGAGGAGCAGGATCGCCGAGATGAGCGTGCCGGCGTGGCCGATGCCGATCCACCAGACGAAGTTGACGATGTCGATGCCCCAGGCCACCGGAATGTTGACGCCCCAGATCCCGACGGTCAGGACGAGGAGCTTCGCCATCGTGATGAAAAGCAGCTGGGCCGCGAGAAAGGAGATCGCGAAGCCGACGTACCACCACTTCGGCGTCTTGTTGAGGACGACCGCGCTGATCTTGTCGGTGACCGTCGCCGGCGTGTAGCCAGGGGCGATGACCGGTGGGCGATCGGCGTTCGCGGACATCGCCGCTCTATTCCTTTCCAAGCAAGTCTGTATTCGGGTTCGTCAGCTTCGCGAGGTAGGTCGTGCGGGGCCGGGTGTTCAGCTCGGCGAGGAGCGGGTATTCCAGAGGCTCCTTTCGCAGCTTCGCGACCTTCGACGTCGGGTCATTGATGTCGCCGAAGACGAGCGCCTCCGTCGGGCACACCTGCTGGCAGGCCGTGAGGACCTCACCGTCCCTCACCCGCCGGTTCTCCTTCTCGGCGTCCATGCGCGCGCGGTTCACGCGCTGGATGCAGTAGTTGCACTTCTCCATGACGCCCTTCTGGCGGACCGTGACGTTCGGATTCGCGAGGAGCGTGAGGACGGGGAGGTGTTTGTCCTTGTTGTAGTCGAAGAAGTTGAAGCGCCGCACCTTGTAGGGGCAGTTATTCGAGCAGTACTTCGTCCCGATGCAGCGGTTGTAGGTCATCTCGTTGATGCCTTCCTCGCTGTGCGTCGTGGCGGCGACGGGACACACGACTTCACAGGGCGCCTGCTCGCAATGCATGCACATGACGGGCTGGTTGTGCACGGCGGGATTCTCTGGCGTCCCTTCGTAGTACCTGTCGATCCGGATCCAGTGCATCTCGCGCCCGCGCCGCACCTGGTCCTTGCCGATCGTCGGAATGTTGTTCTCGGACTGACAGGCGACGACGCAGGCGTTGCAGCCCGTGCAGGACGACAGGTTCACCGCGAGGCCCCACGCGTGCTGGTCGTACGTGAACCCGGGGTACATGCTGATCGTGGGAACTGCTTCGAGCCTGCGGGCGAACTGCGGGTCCTTGCGGTACTCCTCGAACGTTCCCGTGCGGACGAGGTGGCGCCCTTCCATGTTGAAGTGGTGCTGCGTCGTGGCGAGCTCGAAGGTCCCGCCGGCCTTCTGCACCGAGGCCGTCGCGAGCCAGAGGCCCGTGGCCGCGCGGATGCGGTAGGCGTTCACGCCGGTGCCGTTGCCGACGCGGCCGGCGCGCGTGCGCCCGTGGCCGAAGTGCAGCGTCACGACGTCGTCGGGCTGGCCGGGGAGGATCCAGACGGGCGCCGCGAGGGTCGCGCCCGCCGCGGTGATGGCGACGAGGTCCTCGTTCTTCACGCCGAGCCTGCGCGCCGTCGCGAGGCTCATGTGCGCGGCGTTGTCCCACGTGAGCTTCGTGAGAGGTTTCGGAACTTCCTGCAGCCAGCCGTTGTTCGCGAAGCGGCCGTCGAAGATGCCGGGATCGGTTCGAAAGACGACCTCGAGGCCGGCCGCGTCCGCCGTGGGCGCCGCGGCCGGAGCCGGGACGTTCGCCCCGGGCTTGAGAGCCCTGGCCTTGAGCGCGCTGTTCGCGACGAAGCCGTCGTGAAGTGACTTGCGGAAAAACGCGTCGAAGCCGTCCGGGTGCTGCTTCTGCCAGTGCGCCCTGAGGAGGTCGAGCCCCTTCGCGGCCGGCTGCCCGAGCGCCGCGGAGAGCACCTCGAGCGCGGACTTTCCGCCGTAGAGCGGCTCGATGAGCGGCTGGAGAATCGTGACGGTGCCGTCGAAGGCGCGCGCATCGCCCCAGGCCTCGAGCTCGTGCGCCTCGTTCACGTGCCACGGACAGTACTGGCTCGTCTCGTCGTCGTAGAGCCCGAGGCGCGCGCGGAACGCGACCTTCTGGAGCGCCTCGACGAAGCCGAGGTCTGCGGGCGCGTCGAACGCGGGGTTGCCGCCGAGGATGAGGAGCGTGTCGACTCGGCCAGCCTTCATGTCGGAAACGAGAGAGGCGAGCGAGGCGAGCTGGTCGACGGGCTCGGCCTCGACGGGGTCCGTGAGGATGGCGGTCGCGCCGAGGTTGGAGAGCGCGTCGTTGAGAAGGTGCGCGATCGCGTGGACCTCGGCCGGCGTGTGCTCGCCGGGGATCACGAGGCCGCGGCCCGCGTGCGCCTTCAGGTCGGCCGCGCACGCGGCGACCCACGGGAAGCGCGTATCCGCCGCCCCGCCGGCGACGGCCCCTCCGGCGGCGGCCGCCGCCAGCGCGGCGGCCGCGGCGTGAAGCTCGGACGGCTTCAGGGAGATCCGGTGGTCGGCGAGCGCCCCGGAGCTCGTGGGCGTCGTCTCGATCGCGTAATAGCGCGGAGGGGCGCCGGACCCGGTCGCAGCCTCGCGCCTTCGCCGCGCGAACGCGCGGGCGTAGACGAGAGAGCCGGGCCCGAAGGTGAAGGGGTCCGCGTCGAGGGACACGACGACGTCGGCCTTGCTGAAGTCGTAGCGGGTCTCGACGGGCTGACCAAACGCAAGGCGCGCGCCGGCGCGCACGAGGTCGCGGCCCGCGGGCTCCCACTGGTGCCAGCGCGCCATCGGAAGAAGCGCGAGCAGCTCCCTGATCTTCGCGGCGAGAGCCGGCGACGTGACCGTCGGCGTCAGCAGGCGGAAGCCCTCGCCGGAGATCGCCCGGTGCGTCTTCACGCGCGTCTGAAGCTCCTCGACGAACGCCGGCCACGTGCGAATCTGGCCGAGCTTCGTGATCGTCTGCGAGCGGTCCGGGTCGTACAGGGAGAGAATCGACGCCTGCGCGAAGAGGTCCGTCGCGCCGAGGCTCGCGGGGTGCTCGGGATTGCCTTCGACCTTCGTGGGGCGGCCGGTGTGGCTTTCGACGAGGATGCCGGTCGCGTACCCTGAGAGCGTCGAGGCGGTCGCGAAGAAGAGCGGCCGGCCCGGAATGACCTCCTCGGGCTGCTTGACGTACGGGACGAGGCCCTCGCGGGGCTGTTTCACGCAGGCCGTCAGGCCGGCGAGCGCGAGCGAGGCGCCCGAAAGCTCCAGGAAGCGCCGGCGGCTCACGCCTGCGTCCCACTCGGAGGCGTAACGCGGGAATTCGCGGCCGAGCCGGTCGGCGAACTCGGGCGTGTCGGCGTACTCCTCGAGGCTGCGCCAGAAATCGGGACCGTCGAGTGTCTTCATCGATGGCACGTGCTGCAGTTCGTGAGCGCGACCGTCGATCGGAGGTGGTTCTGTTTCGCGAGCTCTCGTCCGAGCGTCTCTTGATCGGCCGCGGCCCAGGTCAGATCGAAGATCCTATCCTGCGGGCGCAGGAATTTTTCCGGGTTGCGGTGGCAGGCGATGCACCACTCCATCTGGAGCGACGGGAACTGCGCCGTGAGGCGCATCTTGTCGACGCGGCCGTGGCAGGAGACGCACCCGATTCCCTTCGCCACGTGGATGCTGTGGTCGAAATACACGAAGTCGGGCAGGTCGTAGACCTTCCTCCAGTTCAGCGGCTTTCCGGTCCGGAAGCTCTCGCGGACGGGCTCGAGCATCGGGCTGTCGTTCCAGATGAGCTTGTGGCAGTTGATGCAGGTCGCCGTCGGCGGGATGCCGGCCGAGGCGCTCTTCTCGACGAAGGAATGACAGTAGCGGCAGTCGATGCCGAGCCCGGCCACGTGATGCTCGTGGCCGAAGGGCACGGGCTGCTTCACCGTGACGCCCTGGTTCGTGTTGTAGGCGGAGCGGTTCAGGATGGACGCCGCCCACCCGACGCCACCGAGGATGAACACCGCGCCCCAGATCGAGAGGCGCGCGATGGCGTTCGTGCTCCGATTGAAGATCTGTGACATCTCGATTTGCTCTTGAGTCTCTCTCGCTCGGGCGCGGGGAATTTACCAGATAAAGGAAGGGCCGCCAGTTGCCCGGCGGCCCTTCGAGAAAGCATACGCCCCTAGAATCCCCGTGTGCTTTCCCGAATCCGACGTGGACGCGCCGTTCTTGCCACGGTCTTTCTCGCGGTCCTCCTGGCGCGGGGGGCGTACCTCGTCTCGCTGTCCAGGACACCGCTTTCTCTGTGGCATCTCTGGACACAGACCGACGAGTGGGGATACGTGGACTGGTCGGCGCACCTCGCGGCGGGGAACTGGCGCGACGTCCCCGCCTGGCGGTCGTATTTTGCGTGGCAGGAGACGTACGGGAGTCCGGAGGACTGGGAGCAGTGGTATCAGAAGAACGCGTACTTCTCCGGTCCGCTCTATCCATACGGCCTCGCGGTGCTCCGGCTCGTGTTCGGCTCGCCCGTCTGGCCGGCGAGGATCCTGCAGCTCCTTCTCGCGTGTCTCGCCAGCGCCGTTCTTGCTCTGGCGGTCCTGAGGTTGGGGGAAGAGTTTCTCGGGAGGAGGAGAGAACGCGGGGCTGCGGTTGCGGCAACTCTCGCTGGAGTTCTCTATGGGCTTTACGGCCCGCTCGTTTTCCACGACGGCTTCCTGCTGCGCGACGGGCCCGTCGCGCATCTCTCGACGCTCCTTCTCGCCCTGCCGCTCGCCGCAAGAAGAGACGAGAGAGAAGAAGAGATTTCTTCGAATGGGAGGGGGGGAGCGGCATCGCGCGCCGGGTGGTTCGCGCTCTTCCTCGGGCTTCTCGGCGGCCTGGCGATCCTGCTAAAGCAGACCGTGGCGCCACTTTCGCTCGGGTCCCTCGTGCTCTTCCTCTTCTCTTCACCTTCCAGGAAATCTTCAGTTTCCTCTCCCCGGGTTCGAGGCGTGGCGGGTCTGGCTTTCCTCGGCCTCGCGATCCCGCTCGCCGCCCTCGCCGCCCGCAACATCTCCGCCGGCGTGCCGCCGCTGACCTTCGACACGCGCCAGGCCATCGGCCTCGTCTGGGGCAACGCGCGCGGCGCGGACGCGACGACAACCTCGCCGCCGGGGATGGACGAGATGCTCGAGGAGGCCCGGGGCTCCACGTTGCGCACGGCGCGCCTCGTCCTCGAGAGCTACAAGGGCGCGCCGCTCGCCCTTCCGAAGCTTTTCCTCAAAAAGCTCGCGACGTTCTTCAATACGTTCGAGGTGCCGGACAACGCGAATTTCTATTTCTTTCGGGATCGGCTCCTGCTGCTTCGCCTGCTGCCCGTCTTTTCATGTGTCCTCGGTGTGGGATTGGTCGGGTTGTTCGCCGCGCTGACGCGCGGCGTCCTGAGAAAGGGAGAGTTTGCCCTCGTCGTCGTCGCAATGCTGACGCCGCTCGCCGCGTGCCTGCTTGTTCAGACGACATCCCGCTATCGCGCGGCGATGGCCGGGCCGCTGGCGCTCGGGGCGGGATTTTTTCTTCTCATCACGATCGAAGCAGTACGCCGCCGCCGTCTGCGTGAGGCTGGCCTCCTCGCTGCGGCGGCGGCCGTGCTGTCTCTCGTGCCCCGCTTGCCCTCGACGGTTCCCACGGGGCGCCATCGCTTCGCGGATGCGCTCGTGTACGCGACGCTCGTCGAGGCGAAGGTCTCGCCGGAGGCAGGGGCAGCGGAGATCGAGCGCTATCTCGCCGAGGGCGGCGACGACCGCGATCGTGACTCGGGCGTGGCCTCCGCCCGCAACTGGCTCGCCTCTGGCGAAAGGTCGAACACGGGTCTCACTCCCGAAGGGGTCGCGCCGCCCGAGCGACGATGGAAAGAGAAGGAGTAAGCGGGAAAGAGCGCGAAGGCGATCCCTGCTGCTCTTTTCCTCTATCGATTCCCGCGGAAGCCGCCGCCACCCGGCCGGCCGCCGCGGAAGCCGCCACCGCCGCCGGGCCGCCGGTCGCGGTCGAAGCGCGGCCGGTCGTCGCGGCCGCTGTCTCCCTCGCCCGCCACCACCGCCGCCGTGAGGCCGAGGCGCTCGATTTCAGCGGCGCTCTCCTCGGGCGTGAGCGCCTGGCGGCGCGAGAGCTTGATCTTCCCGTTCACGGGGTCGATCGCGATGATCTTGACCTTGACCTTGTCGCCCATCTTCACGACGTCGGTCGTCTCGCGCACGCGCCCCGGCGCGAGCTCGGAAATGTGGACGAGCCCGTCCATGCCCGGGAGGATCTGCACGAAGCAGCCGTATGGCTCGATGCGCATGACCGTGCCGAGATACTCGGTGCCGATCTCGGGGACCGTCGTGAGCTGGCGGATCGCCTCGATGCACTTCGCGGCGGTCCCGAGGTCGCTCGAGGCGACGGTGACGGTCCCGTCGTCCTGCACGTCGATCTTGCAGGCGTATTCCTTCTGGAGCGCGCGGATCGTCTTGCCGCCGGAGCCGATGACGTCGCGGATCTTATCCTCGGGCACCGTGATCGTGAGCAGGCGCGGCGCGAACGCGGAGAGCTCGGGACGCGCGGCGTTCAGCGTCTGCTCCATCTTGTCGAGGATGAAGAGCCGGCCGTGGCGGGCCTGCTCGAGAGCCTGCTGGAAGATCTGCGGCGTGATGCCGCCGATCTTGATGTCCATCTGGAGGGCCGTGATGCCTGTACGCGTGCCGGCGACCTTGAAGTCCATGTCGCCATAGTGGTCTTCCTGCCCGGCGATGTCGGTGAGGACGGCGAACGCGTCGCCTTCCTTCACGAGGCCCATCGCGACGCCCGCGACCGCGCCCTTAACGGGCACGCCGGCGTCCATGAGCGCGATCGAGCCGCCGCAGATCGTCGCCATCGACGACGAACCGTTCGACTCGAGGATGTCGGACACGACGCGGATCGTGTACGGGAACTCCTTCTCGTCCGGCAGGACGGCCTGGAGTGAGCGCCACGCGAGGCGGCCGTGGCCGATCTCGCGGCGGCCCGGGGAGCCGAACCGCTTCACCTCGCCGACGGAGAACGGCGGGAAGTTGTAGTGGAGGAGGAACGCGCGCTCGGACTCGCCTTCGAGGCCCTCGATGAGCTGCGTGTCGTCGGACGTGCCGAGCGTCACCGTGACGAGCGCCTGCGTCTCGCCGCGCGTGAACAGCGAGGAGCCATGCGTGCGCGGGAGGACGCCCGCTTCGATCGAGATCGGGCGGATCTGGTCGAAGGCGCGCCCGTCGAGGCGCTTTCTCTGCTTCACGATCGTCTCGCGCGTGAGCGTCTCGACGAGCTCCGACAGGGCGCGCTTGGCCAGCTTGCGCGCGTCGGGCTGGTCCTCGGGGATCAGCTCGACGCCGTACTTCTTGACTTCCTTGATCTTCGCGTACGACTCGATCTTTCCGACGTGGGTGAGGGCCTCCATCATCGGGCCTTCCCACTGCTTGCGGACGGCGGCGGCGAATTCCGCGGGCACCGGCGTGGGCGACTTGAAGGGCGCCTTGACGACGTTCCGGCGCGCGGCCATCGCAGCGATCGCCTCGACGATCTTCCGGACCTGCTCGTGGCCTTTCAGGATGGCTTCGAGCATCACGGCCTCGGAGACTTCCTTCGCGCCCGCCTCGACCATCGAGACGGCGTCGTGCGTGCCGACGACGACGAGGTCGAACTCGGATTCC
>Ga0208080_1000706_pt1 | contig 16771 bp, 19 predicted proteins | sample NGESurdeep092012_3_FD_184476 | JGI IMG/M metagenome (GOLD analysis project Ga0208080, IMG submission 184476) | Arctic peat soil microbial communities from Barrow, Alaska - NGEE Surface sample 210-3 deep-092012 (SPAdes) | ecosystem: Environmental > Terrestrial > Soil > Wetlands > Peat ...
TGCTTCGGGTTCAGGATGCCGTTGAACGTCTCGTAGTAGTTCTCGAGCGTGATGACCTTTCCCTTGGAGACGTCGCCGAGGTCCGGTCGCGTCGTCAGGTAGATCGGGGGGGCCTTGTCCGGCAGGAACTCCTCCGGCAGATCGAAGTCGAGGTCGAAGCGTGTCAGGCGCGGGAGGACGTCGATCGTCATCTTGGGGAAGAGCATTCCCCCTTCGGCGTGGTCCGGGAACGGAAGGGGCTGGTACGGGAAGAGCCCCTTCTCCTTGATCTGCTCGGGCGTCATCTTGTCGAGCTGGTCCCAGCTGGTGCCAGCCAGACGGGCCGTGGGCCCCACAGGGACCGCCTTCCCCCCGGACATCCGGGCGTCGCCCGCCACCGCCTTCAGCTCGTATCTCGAAGCGAGGAGCGCCGTGTGGGCCTTTGCACGCTCGGCTTTTACGGCGAGGCGTCCCGATTTGATCTGGCTGAAGGTAACGTCTTGGTTGGTGGGTCCGTAGCTGGAGACGACCTTCGTGGACTCACCATAGATAGCGAGAGCGGCTGCGAGAGTTCCAGCGCCGAGGAGCGCGAGGGACCCGGTTCGATTCAGCTTCATCATCATCTCCTGTTTGTCTTTTTCCGGCGTCTCGGCCGGAGGCGCGTGATCGAGAGAGCGTCAGGGAGTCGGCCCTGAGAGCCCGGCCGGTGGACGAGAAAAGCGATCTGCTTAGCGATATCGTTCCCCTCTCTTGCCCCCTTTCGGGGCGATTTTGCGTGGCCTCGCTTTCTTCGCTTCCGCGGAGGACGCCGCGTTTGCGAGGCAGCTCTTGCAGACGCCGAAGAACTCCGTGGTATGGCGGATGACGCGATGTCCCGTGGCCTCGGCAACGGCCGTCTCCAGGCCGGCTCGCGCGGGACCCGGAAGGTCGTGGATGTGCCCGCAAGAGTCACAGATGAAGTGGTAGTGGTTCTGCTCCTTGACTAGGCCGAAACGGCTCTGGCCCGCACCAAACGGGAGCTCGCAGATCACCCTTTCGGCGACCAGGACCCTCAAGGTCCGATAGACGGTCGCGAGGCTGACACGGGGCTCCCTCTTGCGGAGCTCCTGGTGGATCCAGTCGACCGTCGGGTGGGGTGAGGTTCCGCCGGAGCAGCGCGAGGATGGCGTCACGGTAGAGGCGGGGTCGCGGCACGGTCCTCTGAATCCTCCCCAGGATTATTGATAACGATAAGCACTATCGTATCTGCCAAGAAGGTAGGTCGCGGCGAGACATGCTCGGAATAGTTCAGATGCATCAGCGGAATTCGCCGCCGCTCGCCGGCGGAGCCGTCGTCCTCGACGCCGGCCACCTCGCGGCCCGCGGCGCTCCCGTCGACGTGCTTCGGAACGGCAGCCCGGCGTCCTGAAAGCGCACGTTCTCGCGGCGCCGTTTCTTGTCTTCGCCTTCGGGCTGATCGCGCGCGGACACGCACTGCCGAAATGGAAGTCGGGTGAGACGCCGGGAAAGACGACCGGAGGCTCCCTGCTCGGACTCGCGGCACCGCTCGTTCTCTCAGGTTATGCCCTGCAAGTTCTCACGGGAGACGCGCTGAGAAAGGGAATGGGGTGGGGGCACACCGCGGCCGGGGTGCTCTACGTCCTCGGATACGCCGCACATCTCCTCAAAAGGAGCTCGGCCGTGGGCGGCGAACCGACCTAGCCCGAAACGGCAAGCGAGCCCGGGCTCCTCGACGAAGATCACGAAGAGGTTCGAGAAGAAGGCCGCCGCGAGCGCCACTCCGAGCACCGACGGGGCTTCGAGGACGAGCGCGAGCCCCGTGAGAAGGGCGATGGCGCCGACGTACATCGGATTGCGCACGAACCGGTACGGTCTGGAGGCGACGAACCCCGATCCGTAGACGAGAGCGCGGCCCCCCGGAAGACTCCCTCCATCGAACCCTCCCCCGAACGCGCTGGACGGCCCGGCTCAGTCCAGCTTCTTCTGCGCGAGCGCCGTGACTCCCGTGAGGCCGCCGAGGCCCATCGTCTCGACCGCGCTCGACGGCACGATGACCATGGAACCTTTCTCCTTGATGGCCTCGTAGAGCATGTTCATGGCGCGAAGGTGGAGCGCGAGCGGGTGGTCTTTGTAGGCGTCCCCGGCTTCGACGAAGCGGGCCGAGATCTCGGTCTCCGCGGTGCCCAGGATGATGCGGGCCTGCCGCTCGCGCTCGGCCTGCGCCTGCCGCGACATCGCGTCCTCGAGCTCGGCCGGGATCTTCACGTCGCGGATCTCGACGGACTGCACGGTGATGCCCCAGGGATTCGTCTTCTCGTCGAGGATCGCCTGAAGCTGCTTTCCGAGCTGCTCGCGCTCGGTGATCATCTCGGCGAGCATGTGCCGGCCGATCGTCTCGCGCAGGGCGGTCTGCGCCGAAAGCGCGATCGCGTCGAGGAAGTCGGCGACCTCGAGGACGGCCTTCTGCGCGTCCCACACCGTCCAGAAGACGATCGCATCCACGTTCACGGGGACCGTGTCTTTCGTGAGCGCGGACTCCGCCGACACGTCCGTCACGCGAACGCGCTGGTCCACCAGCTGCGAGATCTCGTCCACGACGGGAACGAGGATGAAGAGGCCGGGGCCCTTGAGGCCCACGAAGCGTCCGAACCTCAGGACGACGGCTCGCTCCCACTGATTTGCGACCTTCAGGGCGAAGAGGAGGAAGACGCCGACGAGGACGGCCGCCAGGAACGGGAACGGAGAGCCGGCGATCCCCGCGAGGATGCCTCCGGCCGCGAGCGAGAGGAAGAACGCGAGCAGACTCACGCCGCTGACGTAACGGCGCGCCTGCAGGTCTCTTTCGCTTTCGCGGTGCCGCCTGTCCGAAGCGGACCTCCGCGGCTCCGCGGGGGTGCTAGCGTCCGCCTTCATCTTTTCGGAAAGCCGACGGATCGATCTAACGAGCATGGGTCTCCCTCCTGCCGGCTTCCTCGGTCTTCCCGAGAAGAGCGTCGGCAAATTCATCGGACGTGAATCCCTGCGCGGTGGCGAGGGACAGGAACTGGTCCACGAGGCGGTCGAGGGCCTTGCGGCGCTCGGCCGTACGTTTCTCGGGCTTGCGGTGGGCGACGAACGTGCCGGTGCCCTGCTGCGTCTCGACGATCCCCCGGATCTCCATCTCCCGGTAGGCCCGCGCGATCGTGTTCAGGTTCACGGAAAGGTCCACCCCGAGCTGGCGCACCGTGGGGAGCTGCGTTCCCGGCTTCAGACGCCCGTCGGCCACGGCGAGGAGGACCTGGTCGATGACCTGCCGGTAGAACGGCACGCCGGACCCGGAATCGAGGCGGAACGGAACCCCGTCCATGCCCCTAATGTACTAGTCAACTAGTACAATGTCAAGAGACGACCCTCAGGACACGTCGGCGAGGGTCGTCCTCTCGAGCTTCGCGGACACGAAGTCCCGGATCTCCTTGAAGATGCGCAGCAGCCGCTTCTCCCTTTCGACCGGCGTCGACTCGTAGAAGTACGTGCTGACCGACTCGGTCGGCGCGAGGGCCCCGTCCAGAAGCCGGATAACCTCGGCCAGCGAGATCTTCTCGGCCGGGCGAGCCAGCCGGTATCCGCCGTGCGGCCCCTTCTGGCTCTTCACGAGCCGCGCGCGCTTGAGCGCCATCAGGAGCTGCTCGAGGAACTTCGCGGGCAGGCCCTGCGCCTCGGCCATCGCGGCGACGGAGACGTAGCCCTCCCCCTTCGCGCGCGCGAGGTGGATGAGCGCCAGCAGCGCGTACTCGCTTCGTCTCGTGAGCTTCACGGACGGATTCTCTCCCGAAAAATATTACTTGACTAGTCCGGTGGGATAAATGGTATAAAGATTTTTTTAGAAAGGGCCTGCGGTGAAACGTCGTTTCGGGATCCGCCGCATCGTGTTTCTCGCGAGAGGGCTGGCCGCCCTCGCGCTCTTCTTCGCAGAATCCCCGTCTCCCCGTCTCTCGGCGGCCCCCTCGTCCGTCACCCTTCTCAACGTCTCGTACGATCCCACGCGCGAACTGTACGACGACGTGAACGCCGCGTTCGCGAAAGCCTGGGCGGCGAGGACCGGCCAGAAGGTCACGATCAACCAGTCGCACGGCGGCTCGGGCAAGCAGGCCCGGTCCGTCATCGACGGCCTCGAGGCCGACGTCGTGACGCTCGCGCTTTCGGGAGACATCGACGCGATCGCGTCACGAGCGGGCCTCCTGCCCAGGACGTGGCAGGCGCGCCTCCCGAGGAACAGCGCCCCCTTCACCTCCACGATCGTCTTCGTCGTCCGCACGGGGAACCCGAAGAGGATCCGGGACTGGGACGACCTCACGAAGAGAGGGATCGCGGTCATCACGCCGAATCCCAAAACGTCCGGCGGCGCGCGCTGGAATTACCTCGCCGCCTGGGGATACGCCCTGAAGAGACCGGGCGGAAGCGAAAGGACAGCGCGCGACTTCCTCTCGACGCTCTTCCGGAACGTACCCGTTCTCGACACGGGTGCCCGTGGGGCCACGACGACATTCGCCGAGCGCGGCCTCGGCGACGTCCTCATCGCCTGGGAGAATGAGGCGCTCCTCCTGACGAAGGAAGTGGGCAAGGACCGTTTCGAGATCGTCGTCCCGTCCGTGAGCATTCTCGCCGAGCCGCCCGTCGCCCTCGTGGACAAGAACGCCGACAAACACGGCACGCGCGCCGCGGCGCAGGCCTACCTCGAGTTCCTGTACACGGATGAGGCGCAGACGATCGCGGCGAAGCATCACTTCAGGCCAGGGAGCGCGAAGGTCGCGGCTTCTCACGCCGGCGATTTCCCGAAAGTCTCCCTTTTCACGATCGACGACGTCTTCGGCGGATGGGGCCAGGCCCAGAAGGTGCACTTCGACGACGGCGGCACGTTCGACCAGCTCTATCAGCCCGGCCGATGAGAGGAGCCCGCCGGCACGGAGTGCTTCCCGGGTTCGGGCCCGCTCTCGGCGTGACGCTTCTCTATGTCGGCCTCCTCGTCCTCGTGCCGCTCGCCGCTCTCTTCGTGAAGACGGCCGGACTCTCTCTTACGGAGTTCTCTCGCATCGTGACGGCGCCGCGCGCGCTCGCGGCCTACCGCCTGAGCTTCGGGGCGGCGCTCGCCGCCGCGCTCCTCAACGCGGTCTTCGGCCTCCTCCTCGCGTGGGTGCTGGCCCGCTACCGCTTTCGGGGGCGCGCGTTCGTAGACGCGATCGTGGATCTTCCCTTCGCGCTTCCCACGGCCGTCGCGGGCCTCACGCTCACGGCCGTCTACTCCAGTCACGGTTGGCTCGGCCGTTTCCTCGAGCCGCTCGGCCTGAAGGTTGCCTTCACGCCCACCGGCGTCGTCCTCGCGCTCACGTTCGTGGGCCTGCCGTTCGTCGTCCGCACGGTCCAGCCCGTCCTCGAGGATCTCGACGCGGAGCTGGAAGAGGCCGCGGCCGTTCTCGGGGCCTCGCGCTTGCAGACGTTCGTGCGCATCGTTCTTCCGAACCTCCTCCCGCCGCTCCTGACGGGGTTCACGCTGGCCTTCGCGCGGGCGCTCGGCGAATACGGCTCGATCGTGTTCGTGTCGGGCAACATGCCCTTCCGCACCGAGATCGCCCCTCTTCTCATCGTGACGAAGCTCGAGCAGTACGACACGGCCGGCGCCACGGCGATCGCGCTCGTCCTCCTCGTGACGTCGTTCGTCCTCGTGTTCACGATCAACGTCCTGCAGCGCTGGACGCGGCGCCGGGCCGGCGCGTCCACCGTGATCGGGCGCGGCTTCCGGCTCGCTCCCGCGCTTGCGGACGCGCCGGCTCTCCGGCGAGGCCTCGTGGCCGCAGCGTTCCTTTTTCTCACGCTCTTCCTCTTCGTGCCGCTCGCGGCCGTTTTTGTGCAGGCGCTGAGCAAGGGGCCGGCGGCCTACCTCGCGGCGATCACCCAGCCCGCCGCTCTCTCCGCAATCCGCCTCACGCTTCTCACGGCCGCGATCGCGGTGCCGTTGCATCTCGTCTTCGGGGTGGTCGCCGCGTGGCTCGTCGCGAAGTTCCGATTCCGCGGAAAGGGCCTGCTCGTTTCCCTCATCGACCTTCCGTTCGCGGTTTCTCCCATCATCGCCGGTCTCGTGTTCGTCCTGCTGTTCGGGCGGCAGGGATTCCTCGGACCCTTCCTCGCGTCGCACGACTGGAAAGTCATTTTTGCCGTCCCCGGAATCGTCCTCGCCACGGTCTTCGTCACGTTCCCGTTCGTCGCGCGTGAGGTGCTCGCGGTGCTCGAGGCGCAGGGCAACGAAGAGGAGGAGGCCGCTCTCACGCTCGGGGCCAGCGGATGGCAGACGTTCTTTCGCGTGACGCTTCCGAAGGCGCGCTGGGGGCTCCTCTATGGCGTCGTGCTGTGCAACGCGCGCGCGATGGGAGAGTTCGGCGCCGTCTCGGTCGTGTCCGGGCACATCCGCGGCGTGACGAACACGCTGCCTCTCCACGTCGAGATCCTGTACAACGAGTACGACTTCACGGGCGCGTTCGCCGTGGCATCACTTCTCACCTTCCTCGCCCTCGTCACGCTCGCGGCCCGGAAGCTGGAGGAAGCGCGGGTGAAGACGGCATGAGCGTCGTCGTGACAGATCTCCGGCGCCGCTTCACCCAGGACGGGCCTCCGGCCGTCGCGGGCGTCTCTTTCACCGCGCCCACGGGCGTGATCACGGGAATCCTGGGTCCGTCCGGAGCCGGTAAGTCGACGGTGCTCCGGCTGATCGCGGGGCTCGAGGAGCCAGATGCGGGCCGCGTTCTCCTGCACGGCGAGGACGTGACGGACGTGCCGGTCCAGAAGCGGGGAGTCGGCTTCGTGTTCCAGGGCTATGCGCTCTTCGGACACCTCTCCGTGCGCGAGAACGTGGTCTTCGGCCTGCGCGTGCGGCGCGTTCCGCGCAAGGAGGCTGGAGAGCGGGCGGACGAGCTCCTTCACCGCGTCCAGCTCGACGGCTTCGGGAACCGCCGCCCGTCGGAGCTGTCCGGCGGGCAGCGGCAGCGGGTGGCCTTCGCGCGAGCGCTCGCCGTGAACCCGCGCGTCCTCCTCCTCGATGAGCCGTTCGGCGCTCTCGACGCGGGCGTGCGCCTCGAGCTCGGCGAGTGGCTCCTGGGGCTTCACGACGAGACGGGCCTGACGACGCTCCTCGTCACGCACGACCAGCCGGAGGCGTTCGCGCTCGCCGAGCACATCGTCGTGCTTCTCGACGGCAAGGTCGCGCAGGCGGGTACGCCGGCCGAGCTGTGCGCGCGTCCGGCCGACGGCCGGCTCGAGGCGTTCCTCAGGGTCGTCTCGCGCGGGCCGCGGCCGCGCTCGACGCGCTGAAGGCGGGGAAACGTCCGGAAACCCGCCCGCGCGCGATGTGGGCAGCGCTGCACCGCCGCCGTTATGCCGTCGACCATCTGAACCTGACGCGGGAGGAATTCCACCTCCTCGGGCACCCGCGAAGGGACAGACGCTTGCATCTTCACCGCGGAAGGCCTCCTGCACGAAGGTTGAGGGGCGATCGCCCCTAAGGCTTCGGAGCCCGGGGCGGCAGATCGCACGCCGGCGGGTCCGACTGGAAGCCCACCTTGTTGTGCATGCCGTCGCAGAACGGCTTGCTCGCGGATTGGCCGCACCGGCAAAGGGCGATCGTCGCGCGGCCGCCGAGGCCGAACGCTTTCTCCGTGCCGTCCACGAGGCTGATGTCCCCGCTCACGAGGAGCGGGCCGTTGGGTTTCACCTGAATCTTCACGTCGCTCATGTCGTCACCTCAATGCGGCTTCTTCTCGAGATCGAGGAAGCGCTTCTTCGCGGTCTTCAGGAACTCGAAGGACGCTCCCCTGCCCTGCCAGCCCTCGAGCGTCGCGTTCGCCGCGAGGCCCGGGCGCGACACGACGAGGGTCGGAAACCCGCTCAACCGATAGCGGTTCGCGAGCGCGAGCATCTCGGGGGAGTTGCGCCCGGTCTCACGCATGCGGTCCTCGACGGCGATCGGCACGAAATCCTTCTGGATCTGCGCGGCCATCTCCGGCACCGCAAAAACCTGCCCTTCGAGCAGGCGGCACGGCCCGCACCAGGCCGCCGTGAAGAAGTAAAGCGCGGGCTTCCCGCTCTTTTTCGACTCGGCCTCGCCGGCGGCGATCGCGCGCCAGTTGATCGAGGTCATGGCGGGCGCCGCCTTCGCCGCCGCCGTCTTCGGGGCCTTCGTGTCCGCGCGCGAAGGGCCCGGAACGGCCAGCAGAACGGCGACGATGGTGGCGACGAAGGACGGAAAGAATCGAAACGCATGCATCGATTCGATCTTAGCAGCGGTGGAATCCATCATTCACGCGCCGCCGGGACGCGTATCGGGGCGTCGGGGACCTCCGCGAGGAGCTCGCGCAGGCTGCGCGGCCATTCGGCCGGCGGCCGCCCGAGCGCCGAGCGGATCGCGGGCGTCCGGAGGCCCTGGGCGGCCTCGGCGAGGAGAGTCGACGCGAGGAGGTCTTGTCCCTGGTCGCGCGCGCGGAGCGCCAGCTCGAGGCGAAGCACCGGCGCGCGCAGGGCGCGGTCGGGCAATTCCTGGAGGAAGGCCCGGGCCGCCTCCTCCTGCCCCGACAGGCGCAGCCCCTCGAGGCGCAGCGCGGCCGTGTAGCCCGACGGCGAGAGCGCGAACAGCGTTCCCGCGAACCGGGCGGCGCGGTCGGGCCGTCCGATGTCGAGGCTGCGCATCGTCTGGTCCGCGAGGCCGGCGAACCAGGCCGGGTTGTATGTTCCGGGATGCTCGCCGTGCGGCTCGGTGAAGCTCATGCAGAGGTGCGGCCAGCGGAACGGCGCCGTGAGGTAGTTCACGAGCGGCGTGCGCGTCGTGATTATCGGTGAAGGCGGCGGCAGGTCCGGAACGGCGTCCGGGTGCGTCGCGAGCCATGGAGGCGAAGACAGGCGGCGTCGGCGCAGGTCGTCGTCATGCCCCGCGAGGCGGTTCGCGAGAAGAAACGGATGAACCCGGAACGCCGAGAAGGCGGAGTCCGACGCCGCGGGCACGTATCGGGGCAGCCAGTACATCCCCTCACGGCTCTCGGGCGGGCGAAAGGAGGGCGGGTATTCCTCGTAGAGCGCGAGCGGCACGCGCGCGAGCCCGGTGGACGAAACGTAATAGACCGTGGCCGCCTCGGCCTGGAACGTGCCAAGCGCGTTCACGGCGGTGCCCAGGACGACGAGCGCGACGCCGGCGGCGCGCCGCGCGCGCGTCCCTGCGGCCGCGCCGGCTGCGCCCGCGAGAAGCGGCACGAGCGGGACGAGGAAGCGCGGGCCCCAGCCCCCGATCCCGTCCCACGACCACCAGCCCGAATACAGGGCGACGAAAGCGCCGGCGAGCGCGAGCGTCGAGACGGCGGCGCCGCGTGTCTCGCGCCCGCGGACGAGCGTGACGAGTCCGAAAACGGTGAGGAGGCCCAGAGGGAAGTAGAGAAAGAGCCCCTTGTTCGGGCCCACCAAGAGGCGCCAGGCCCCGTCGAGAGGCGGATGCGAAAAGTTCCCCCCGCGCGCATAGGACGAGAAGGGGCGGCCGAAACGAATGACCTCGAACGCGAGCATCGCCGCAATCGGGATGGCGACGCCCGCGATGGCCGCGGCCCATGCCCGCATCCTCTCGCGAGTGGGAGGCCACGCTCCGGCGAGAAGAGGCAGGAGCGGGAGCGGGACGAAGAGGAGGTTCACGACCTTCGTGAGGGCGAGAAAGCCGGCGCAAAACCCCGCGGCAAAGGCAAGCGCGAGCGCCGGCCGCTTTTCCGCCCGACTCGCCCGGGCTGCGAACGTCACGGCGAAAACGAGACAGACCGCCTGCAGCGGCTCGGTGAGTCCGCACGCCGTGTACGGCCAGAGAGGCGAGGCGAGCGCCGTCCCGAAAACGGCGAGCCCCTGGCCGAAGAGGCCCGCGCCGAGCGTCTTCGCGAGGACGCCCGCTCCCGCCGCCGCCGCCGTCACGAGGAGGACCTGCAGGAGTACGAACAGCGTCTGCGACGTGCGGGCGCCGAAACGCGACTCCCACGGGCCCGCCAGAAGGGCGAACGGCACCTCGAGCAGCGGGAGGCCCATGCCGTACGGCGACACCGCGTCGCCCGCCGGCCGCGGGACGCCAAACGTCTGCCCGCGCGCGATTCCGAGCTCGAAGGTCTCAGCGATCGAGATCGCGGTGTAGAGCATCTGCTGCTCGTCGGTGACGGTCCCGAAGGTGCGCTCTTCGGCCGTCCCCGCGAGCAGAAGAAAAGCGGCGAGCACCGAAAGGCCGAGCGCCCCCGGGGCCCTCTTCAGGGGTGAGAGGGCCATCGGGCCGGCACCTTACGTTCTGCTCCGGCGAGGGCGCGCCGGACCGCGGCGTCGGGCTCGGTCTCCACCGCGAAATACTCGGCGCCGTCCCGGGCGAATCCCTGGTCCGCGACATGCCGGAGGGCAGTGAGAAGCGGGTCGAAGTAGCCGGAGCCGTTGAAGAGGACGATCGGCCGTGAATGGTGGCCGAGCTGGCGCCACGTCACGATCTCGAAGAACTCGTCGAGAGTGCCGAAGCCCCCGGCGAGCGTGAGGAAGCCAGCCGCCACCTCCGACATTCGCGCCTTGCGCTCGTGCATCGTCGCGACGACGTCGAGATGCGTGAGGCCGCTGTGCGCGATCTCCTTTTCCGCGAGGCCCGCTGGGATGACGCCGTAGACGGGCGCGCCCTCCTCGAGCGCCGCGTCCGCGAGGATGCCCATGAGCCCGACGCGCCCGCCGCCGTACACGAGGCCCGCGCCGGCGCGAGCGATCGCGCGCCCGACGGCCGCCGCGTCTTCGGCGTGAACGGGCGAGAGGCCGGTGCGCGCGCCGCAGAAAACGGCGAGCATGGGGCGGTCGAATGTCATCGGCATTCCTGAATGATGCCCGAACGCCCGCCGGGACTGTTAAGGTCCCCGGCGTGCGCCGGCCCGTGCCGCTCGATGGCGCCCGTGCGGCCCTTCGCGACGCGCTGCTCCGGCACGTTCCGGCGGACGCACGCGAGGAGAGGCACCAGAAGGCGATTCTCCGCCTCGCCGAGACGGAGCCGGCCTGCTTCTCGCGCCACACTTTCACTCCCGGGCACATCACCGGCAGCGCCTTCGTGGTCTGTGAAGACACGGGCCTCGTCCTCCTGCACCATCACCGCCGCCTCGATGCCTGGCTCCAGATGGGTGGTCACGACGACGGCGAGCACGACGCCCGGGCAACCGCGCTGCGCGAGGCGGCGGAGGAATCGGGCCTGAAGGACCTCACGTTCCTGTCGGGCGAGATCCTCGATCTCGACATCCACACGATTCCCGCCGGCAAGGGCGAGCCGCCCCATCTCCATCACGACGTGCGTTTCGCCGTCGCGACGCGCGCGCCCGAGGCGATCCAGCGCGACGCGGGCGAGTCCGTCGACCTCCGGTGGTTCACGCTCGACGAGGCGGCCGAGAGAATGAACGAGCCGGGAGGAAGGAGAGCGCTCAGCCGCCTCTCTCGCCTCCTGGCCAATCTTCCCTTCTAGGAACCTCCCGGGGCTCCCTCTTCCGCCTCTGCGTACATCTTGTCGATGACGTCCCGGTACTTCTCGGCGACCACGCGGCGCTTGATCTTCATCGTGGGATCTGGCGCTCGTGGGGTTCGTCGCCGTTGAGGATGTCGATCGCCTGCTTCACGAGCGAGAGAACCTTCGGATTCTTCACGTGGAGAGGGTCGGCGCTCGGCGGCGGGTCCGGAGAACGGCTCTAGAGCGGCCGCACCGAGATCGAGAGCACGTCGGCGCAGCCTCGCTGAATCTCCTCGAGAACCGCCGCCTGCGGCGCCCGTCCCACCTGGATGCGAGCGCACGCGGCTTCCGCGCCCGCGAAGACGACGTTTTCCGTCTTTTCGACGTTGATCCCGGCCGCGCGCAATACGCCGAACACGTGCGCGAGGACGCCGACGCGGTCGCGGTGCCGGACGGACAGAACGTGCGTCGCCGGCGTACGGCTCGCGAGGTTGACGGCGTTCGGGACTTCCCCCGTCGAGGCGAAGGCTCCGACGATCCGCACGGTCTCTTCCGCGATGGCGGCCTGCGCCTGCTCGGTCGAGGCGCCCACGTGGTGCGTGCCGATGACGGCCGGGTTCTTCACGATGTCGTCCTCGAACACGCCGTTTCCCCCGGCAGGCTCCTTCGCGAAGACGTCGAGGCCCGCCCGGAGGCCCCTTTCGGCGACGGCCTTCGCGAGGGCCGCGGCGTCCACGACCTCGCCGCGGCTCGTGTTGACGAAGAAGGCTCCGGGCCTCATCGCGGCGAAGAAGGCGTCGTCGAGAAAGCCGCGCGTCTCCACCGTGAGCGCGACGTGCACCGTGACGACGTCGGACGCGGCGGCGACGGCCGCGAGCGACGCGGCGTTCGTCACGCCGAGGCGCGCCGCGCCGGCCTCGTCGAGGGTGCGGCTGAACGCGACGACCGGCATCCCGAACGCCTTCGCGCGCGTCACGACCTCACGGCCGATCGCTCCGAGGCCGATGACGCCGAGCGTGCGCCCGGCGAGGCCCCGGGCTTTCCCATACAGCGACTTGTTCCAGACACCGGCCCGAAGGTCGTTCGTCTGATCGACGATGCGGCGGTCGAGGGCGAGGATGAGACCCCACGTCAGCTCGGCCACGGCGATCGCGTTCTTGCCCGGGCAGTTCGAGACCGCGATCGCGCGCGCCGAGGCGGCCTGCAGGTCGATCGTGTTCACGCCCGCGCCCGCACGGACGATCAGCGCGAGACCGGAGGCGCCTTCCATCTCCGTGGCTCCGACTTTCGTCGACCTGACGACGAGCGCCTCGGCGCCGGTCTCGGCGAGGCGTGTGCCGAGGGAAGCCCCTTCGAGCTTCGGCTCGTAAAGGACCTCGCAGCCGACAGCGGCGAGGCCGTCCAGGCCGGACTTTTCGAACGCGTCTGCGACGAGCACTTTCATGGCGAACCTCAGAATCGGTGTACGAAGAGGCCGGAGCGCAGCTTCGGCTCGAACCACGTGGACTTCGGCGGCATCGTGGCCCCCGCGTCCGCGATCGCCATGACCTCGGCGAGAGACGTCGGGAACATCGAGAACGCGACGGCGCCCCGCCCCGAGCGCACGCGCCCCTCGAGCTCGCCCGTGCCCCGGATCCCTCCCACGAAGTCGACGCGGGGATCCGTGCGGGGGTCGCCGATGCCGAGAACCGGCCCGAGGAGACGGTCCTGGAGGAGGGAGACGTCGAGAGAGGCAATCGGATCCTCGCGATTCACCGGCTCGCGCGGAGTCAGGGCCTGCCAATTTTCTTCGAAGAACATGCAGAATTCGCCTTTTCGTGACGGCGAAGCGCCGGAGGCGTGCGCAATCGAGAACCTCTTTCTTACTCCTTCTAAGAAATCCCCGGTCGTCTTCCCTCCCAGGTCCTTGACCACCCGGTTGTACGGCAGGATCGCGAGCTGCCTGTCCGGGAAAATCGCGGCCGGGAACCAGTTGACCGGATGCTCGTCCGGCAGCTTGCCCCCCATCCGCTCGCGCACGGCGGCGCGCGCGCGCGACGCGGATGCGCAGCGGTGATGGCCGTCGGCGACGTAGAGAAGCGGCACTGCCGCGAACGAGGCGACGAAGAACGCGACGTCGCCCTCCGGCACGATCCAGAGAGTGTGTCTCACGCCGTCCGGCGCCTCGAAGTCGAACTCCGGGGACGCCGCGGTCACCCGGGCGACGCGACCGTCGATCGCGTCCGCCGCCCGGTAGGTCAGGAACACGGGCTCGGCGTGCGCGGACTGCGCGAGCAGGTGCCGAACGCGGTCGTCTTCCTTGTCGCGCCGCGTCTTCTCGTGCTTGCGGATAACGTCCGCGTCGTAGTCGTCGACCGAGCACGTGGCGACGAGGCCGTTCTGCGTGCGCCCCCTCCACGTCTGCCGGTAGACCAGGAGCCGGGGCACGGGGTCGCTCTCGAGCGTGCCGTCCGCGTAGAAGCCGTCGAGGTTCTTGCGCCCCTTCGCGTACACGGCCTCAGAATGGATGTCCACGTTCTCGGGAAGGTCGATCTCCGGGCGGCAGACGTGCAGGAACGACAACGGGTTGCCGGCCGCGAGCGCGCGGGCCTCGCGGGTATCCACGACATCGTAGGGGACGGAGGCGACGCGTGAGGCGAGCTTGCGCGGCGGGCGGCCGGAGGGGAAAGGACGGATGCGTGCCATGGGCGAAGTATCCCCCACCCCCGGGCCTTGCGCGGGGCGCCCGTGCTAAACTTTCCCATCGATCGGACCCGCCACTGAAAGGAAATTCGGGGATGAAACTGTACGTCGGCAATCTCTCCTACGGTGTGAACGATGCCTCCCTCCGCACCCTCTTCGAACCCCATGGAGCCGTCGAATCGGCCACGGTCGTCGCGGATCGCGAGTCGGGCCGCTCCAAGGGATTCGGCTTCGTCGAGATGAGCGACGCGGATGCCCAGAAGGCCATCCAGGCGCTCAACGGGTCGCAGCACGACGGTCGCACGATCCGCGTGAACGAGGCCCGTCCGAAGACCGACGAGCCGCGCGGACCCCGCTGAGCGGGCGCGGGTTGCGGGTTGCCGTAGGGGGCACCCGCAACATGACTCGTTTTTTTCGGGCTGCGACCCTGCCGGTCGCGGCCTTTTTTCTTTTCGCGGGCGCGGCGCCTCCCGGGGACGATCTCGTGTTCGCCGGCGGGCGGATCGTGGACGGCACGGGGAAACCGGCATTCCGGGGGGACGTGGCCGTCCGGGACGGCCGCATCGCCGCGGTGGGCGACCTCGCGCCGGACCGGATCGCCCGCGCCCGTCGCCGGATCGATGCCACCGGCCTCGTCGTCGCGCCGGGGTTCATCGACCTTCTCGGCCAGTCCGAGTACAACGCCCTCGTCGACCGGCGCGCGGCTTCCAAAATCACGCAGGGAATCACATCCGAGGTCACGGGCGAGGGCGAGTCCATCGCGCCCCTCGACGAAACGCTGCTCAAGAGCAACGAAGACACGTACCGCCACTACGGCCTCAGGCCGGACTGGTCGTCGCTCCTCACGTACTTCATGAGGTTCCGGCGGACTCCGCCCACAATCAACCTCGGCACGTTCGTCGGGCTCGGGGGACTCCGGCGGATGGTCGTCGGGACGGAGGACCGGCGAGCCGGCCCGACCGAGCTCGACAGAATGAAGGCGCTCGTCGCGCAGGCCATGAAAGACGGCGCGCTCGGTGTCTCCACGTCGCTGCAGTACGTTCCCGATCTCTACAACTCCACCGACGAGATCATCGCCTGCGCGAAGGTCGCGGCCTCCCATGGTGGCGTGTACTTCACCCACCAGCGCTCCGAGGGGAATCGTATCGACTCGTCGCTCGCGGAGGTGTTCCGGATCGCCCGGGAAGCCCGCATCCCGGCGAACGTGTGGCACCTGAAAACCGCCTACCGGCGCAACTGGGGAGCGATGCCGAGGATCCTCGCCGCGTTCGCGGCCGCGCGCGCCTCGGGGCTGGACGTCGCGGCGAACCAGTACCCGTGGAACGCGGCTTCGAACGGGCTGGACGCCTGCCTCCCGCCCTGGGTGCGCGAGGGCGGCCGCGAGAGGCTGCTCGCGCGCTTGCGCGATCCCGAGGCACGGGCCCGCATTCGGAACGAGATGGCCGAGGACGCCGACTCCTGGGAGAACCAGTGGTACGGCTCGGGTGGCGGGTCCGGCGTCATGCTCGCCGCCGTTCTCAACCCCGAGCTCAAGAAATACGAAGGCGGGACGCTCCAGGAAATCGGCGCGCTCATGAAGAAAGACCCGCGCGACGCGCTGATGGACATCGTCCTCGCCGACCGCGCGAACGCGCAGTGCATCGTCTTCGTGATGAGTCCGGACGACGTCCGGGTAGCCTTGAAAGATCCCTTCGTGGGCTTCTGCACGGACTCCGGGGCGGTGGCCACGGACGGGATTTACTCGGAAGAGAGGTCGCACCCCCGCGCCTGGGCCTCGACGGCGCGCATCCTCGCCACTTACGTGCGCGACGAGAAGCTCATCCCTCTGGAAGAGGCCGTTCGGAAGATGACGTCATTCTCCGCCGCGCGCGCCGGGCTCCGGGATCGCGGCATTCTGAAGGCGGGGCTGGCCGGCGACGTCGTCGCCTTCGACCCCGTCCGCGTGAAGGCCGTCTCGACGTACGCCGACCCCCTGCATTATTCCGAAGGCTTCCCGTACGTCGCCGTCAACGGCGTCCTCGTCGTCGACGGCGGAAAGATCACGGCGGAGCGTCCCGGGCAGCCGCTCCTCGGGCCGGGCCGGAAGCGCTGACGGCGGGCTGCTACCCCGCGGCGACGACCGCGGCCTCGATCATGATCGAGCCGAGGTCGACCACAGGGCCGGCGGCGAGCGTCTTCCTCCACTTCCCGAGGAGCTCGACGACGCTGTCGCCGATCCTCAGGAGGTTTTCGCGGCTGGAGCCGCCAAGGTGCGGCGTCATGAGAACGTTCGGCGCGGACAGGAGCGGGCTGTTCGGGTCGGGCGGATCGCTCAGGAAGACGTCGGTCGCGTAGGCGCGCACCTTCCCCGACGCGAGCGCGGCGGCGAGCTCGGCCTCTATGACGATCGAGCCGCGGGCGGTGTTCACGATCACGACGCCGTCCTTCATCTTGGCGAGCGTGTGCTCGTTCACGAGGCCGCGCGTCTCGGCCGTGGCCGGGACGTGGAGGCTGATGAAGTCGGCGCGCAGGAAAAGCTCGTCGAGGTCGTCCACGAGCTCGGCGAGGGCGTGATTCGCGATCTGCGGGTCGTAGGCGATGACCTTCATCCCGAAGGCCTGGGCCCGCCGCGCG
>Ga0208080_1000709_pt1 | contig 16710 bp, 15 predicted proteins | sample NGESurdeep092012_3_FD_184476 | JGI IMG/M metagenome (GOLD analysis project Ga0208080, IMG submission 184476) | Arctic peat soil microbial communities from Barrow, Alaska - NGEE Surface sample 210-3 deep-092012 (SPAdes) | ecosystem: Environmental > Terrestrial > Soil > Wetlands > Peat ...
GTTTCCGAGGAGGCGGTAGGCGTCGCTCGACTGCGGGTCGATCTCGAGGACCCGGTTTGCGGCCGACTGCGCGTTCAGGGCGTCGCCGCGCGAGAGGGCGCCCCGACCGAGAACGAGGTAGTCGGCCGCCGGGGCAGGGCTGGAAGCGATTGCGGGACCGGCCTTTCCGGCCGGGGAGAAGACGGAAGCTACGGGAGCGGTGAGCGAGGAGGACGACGCCGTGGAACCGCCCTTCGGAGCCTCGGGGCCGGAGGCGCGCACGCGGGCGGCCTCGGTGAACTTGCCCTGCCTCTCGTACGCCTGGGCGAGGAGATCGATCGCCTCGGCATCGAGCTTCTCGCGCGGCACGTTGTAGAGGAGGTCGTGAATGACGTCTTCGGTGTTGCCGTCCACGAGCTTCTCCTTCGCGACACGCTTCAATTCCCCGATGTCGGCGGAAGGCGGCATCGCAGCGACAGCCGCGGTGCGGACCTGCGGCTTCTCCGGCGAGCTCTTCCGGCCTTCGCGTTTTCTAGGCGAGAGCTTTGCATCGAACTTCGCCAGAAATCCGGCGTGCACGTCTTGTTCAATCCCCTTCGTGACGCGTGCCACGGACTGCTCCGCCGACACGGACACGATCGCAAAACGCGCGGAGCAGTTCTGGACGATCCGGCCGCTAACGATCTCCGGCACACAGAACTTGCCAATCATTCCCTTGCGAACCCCGGCGTCGGAGCCGGCGGAAAGAACGGCCGCATCCCCCGTCATGGACACGACCTGCTGCGCGTGCGCCGCGCTGCAGACGAAAGTGGCGCTTGACGCCAGGAGCAATACCGCGGTTCGCGTTCGACGATTCACGATTTAGCCCGATGACGACGGAGGTGGCGTCGTTGTCCACCACCTTCTATGTGCCGAGGCAGGCCTGCTTCGGCATGCACAGCGTGCCGCTCATCCCCACCCTTGAATGTTTGTCCGCGAATTACCGGCAGTCGCACTCGGGCAGTGGCGGGCGGCGGAGCGCCGCCGCGCACCGCGGCAATCCGATTCACGATCTCGCGCCCCGTCGAATAGGCGGCGGTCGCCACGGCGAGAAGGGCCAGGACGGCCGCCGCCCACATCGGACCTCGCCGGCGACTCGGCCGTACGTCGAGGACGAGCGCGGCGGCGGAGACGTTGTCGTCGCTGCCGTTCTCGATGGCGCGCCGGACAAGCCGCTCGACGGCGCCCGACGCACGGCGCTCCTCCGCCGAGATCTCGAGCACCTCCGTCTCACCGACGAAATTGAACAACCCATCGCTCCCGACGAGCAACATGGCTCGTGTCGCGCCCGGATGCGTGTGCGACGAGTGATACCCAACGTCAGGCCGCGCGTCGCCGTCTCCGAGCGCCCGGGAAAGGACATGGCGCTCCGGACTGCGTAGCGCCTCGAGCTCGGTCATTCTGCCGCTACGCAACGCTTCGCTGACGAGGCTATGCTCGGTCGAAAGACGAACGATCTCGTCCGGCAACACAAGGACAGCGCGCGAATCGCCGACGTTTCCAATCCAGATGTCGGTGCCGCGCGCCACCGCCGCGACGAGCGTGGTGCCCATCCCCTCGCGGCCGGGGGTCACGGCACCGCGGACCGCGGCATCGGCGGCTTCGAAGGCCGCGCAGAGCGAGCCGTAAGTGTCTTCTGCGCCGGATGCGCGCATTGCACCGAGGAATGCGCTCATCGCTGCCTCGCTGGCGACGTCGCCGGCCACGGCGCCGCCCATCCCGTCAGCGACGGCAACGACGTACGTCCCGCCGCCCAGCACGAGCGTCGCCGCACGATCCTCATTGACCGTGCGGCGGCCTCGGGTCGAGCAGCACGCCTGTCGCGAAGAACGCCGGCCGATCTCCATCGAGTCACCGGATGAGGTTCGCCGCCGACGGCGCCTCGTGGAAGAGCAGCGAGACCTCCCCCATTTCGACGCGGTCGCTCTCCTTTAACGGGACACTCTCGTTGACGGCCAGGTCGCGGCCATTGAACTTCGTCGGATTGCTGTCGTTGGAGGCGAAGTTTGTCAGTTGCGCCGACCCGTTGTCGAACGTGACCTTGCCCTGGCGTGAGGAGACCGTCGGCGCCTTGAGCTGAATGTGCGCGTATGGCCGTCCCGACGCGCGGCCGAAGGTCGTCTCGGCGCCGTGCTCGCCGCCCAGCTTATAGAAGCGAATCTGCTTGACGACATCGTCGCCGCTCACCACCTCGAACCAGCCGGGGAGGAGCTTCACGGTGTTCGGCGGCGGTGCATGCAGTTTGATCGTCTTCCCCTCGAGCACCTGTTCCGGCACGGGCGGCGCCTCGACCGGAGCCGCCGAGGCGATGCTGAAGTCGGTCGTCAACGCGTCGTCGGACCGCGACCGCGAACGGAATGCAAGGAAGAGCACGAGCGCCAGAATGATCGCGGCGGCGCCTCCGATCGTAACGTACATCAGAGTCGACGTACCTGCTTCTTTGGGAGTCGCGGCGATCGCAGGAGGCGACTGGGCGGCGGAAGGCTCGGATGCCGCGCTCGCCACGACCGTCTCGCCGGTTTGCGTGGCCGGCGCCGTCTCCTGAGCAGTTGCAGCATCCCGAGGCGGCGAGACGGTGTCGCGCTGCTCCAGGTTGATCCTCGGCTCGACAAACTTGGCCAACTCGAGTCGCGTCTCCTCGCTGACGAAGAGGTCCTTCGTTCTCGGATCTACCCCCACCGGACCTTCGATCGCGTACCGCTTGCCGACCGAGGGCGCTTGTTTGCTGGTGCGGACCTTGACGACCGAGCCCCAGTCGTCCTTGATGTAATAGAACTTAGTCGATGTCGTGCCGGCATCGACGAATTGCGTGACGAACCCTTCTATTCGGACAACTTCATTGAGATACGCCGCCACATTCGCCTTCATCAGCGAGATCCGCATCGGCTTCAGGTCGGCTTGGGCCAGCGCGGCAGCAGCGCACAAGACGAGCACCAGAACGACACTCACGGTACGAACGGTCTCTTTCATGATGACAATCTCCTTTTAGGGAATGAGACGACATTGATCGAACTAGTAGCTCCGATCGACACGAAAAGCTCAGCCAGTTCCGATGCTGCAACCGTGGCAGACTCGGGCCGTGAATCGCGATCCTTCTGTAGCAGCCACGCGCACAAGTCGGCGTACCGGCTGTTGACATGCGCGGGCAATAGAGGGGCTTCCTCCGTCTGCTGCGCTCGCATGATGTCGAACGGGTCGCGGCCGGCGAACGGCAGGCGTCCGGCGGCCATGAGAAACAAAATGATTCCCAGTGAATAGAGATCGCTGCGCGCGTTCACGGCGAGACCGCGGCATTGTTCGGGCGACATGAAGTGCGGCTTTCCGGCGATGCTTCCGTCCATCGTCATGCGCGACATGAGCTCCTGCCGGGCGATGCCGAAGTCGATCAGCACCACCACCGGAACGGACGTGAAGCGGTGGCCGCGGACGAGGAGGTCCCCCTTGCGAAGGAAGATGTTGTCGGGGGTCAGGTCGCGATGCACGATGCCGGCGCCATGGACGGCGATCAAGGCTGTGGCGATCTGATAGCCGATCGCGATCGACGTGAGCTCGTCGAGGACTGGCTCCCGGGTCAGGCGACTCTGCAATGTCTCGCCGTCGAGCAACTCGAGCGCGATGAACGGCCGGCCAACGATCGAGTCGTGCTCGCGCCCGTAGCGGAAGCACTTCACGATCGCCGCCTGCGCGTCGCCCTGCCCGATCGCCCGGAGCGCTTCTCCCTCTGAGAGAAACTTGCGGACCATATCGGGATCGGCAAGCCACCGGGCGTCGAGCACCTTCAGCGCGAGGTAAGTCTTATCGACAAGATCGAAGGCCCGGTAGATCGTGCCTACGCCGCCGCTGCCGAGTGTGCCGATTAGCCGGTAACGGTCGAAGTACCCCATCGTCTGTTCCGCGATCGGCAGTATCACGCCGGTCGAGGGTCGCGGCAGCGCCCTGCGACGGCCGCGGACCGTGACAATGAGGAGGAGGACAACGCTCGCCACCAGCAGCGTCACGAGTCCGATGAGCAACAAATCGATGGGCCGTTCGGTGGCGGCGGCGCGTTGCTGCAGCGCCACCGAGAGCTGCCCCCCTCCGGGCGCAACCGTCAAGGACGTCGACTGAGATTCGAATCCGCTCTTCCTCACCTCGATCGAATATTGACGGCCGGGAACCAACCGCAGCGTCGCGCGCCCGGCGATGTCGGTCACGGTGTCGCCGCCGCCGACGATGCTGACCGTGGCATCGGCCACGTTCGCGTCAATCGTGTAGTCGACCGCTTGTTGCGTCGGCTCCTTCGCTGAAGATCTCGGCCGGTCCGGGATTTTGAACGAGGGCAACGCGTTCAGCTCCGCGTCGAACGTCATGCCAGCCTTGAACGTCTCACCCTGATGATCGACGCGAACCTCGTGCGCGCCCGGCGTCCCGGAAACAACGACTTTTCCGTTACCGTCCGTCGTGCCGGCGAATGCGCCATCGACGTAGACCGAGGCGCCGGCGACAGGCGGATCGGTTCGCAGAACGTATTCGTCAACCGCCTTCGCCGCGCTGGTCCAAACGAACATCAGAACGAAGAATGCGGCGTAGCGAACACCAGCGGGAGTGACAGTCGCATTCATGGCTGCGAGTCACCAGCCCAACTGCTCATTTCACCTCGACCGTGTCCCCGACCACGACATCGTTGAGGCCGCTGATGGTGTCGAGCTCGATGTCCGAGTCATCTGGCCGCACATCGATCACACGGCCGGTGGCGATCGGCTCGCCGTTTCGAACGATCCGTGCCTGGAGGCCTGCACGTAGGCCGTATAGCGAGCCGCGGTTCCAACGGACGTACTGGCCTTCGACGCTTTGAACGCTTCCGCCCTGTGCGGCCTTGCTCACACCGGCCTTCTTGAGGTGGATGAGGGCGTCGGTTGACGTGTCGCGATTGTCCCCAGGCATCGAGCGGGGCTTGGCGACCACGATTTTGTCCCCGAGGCCAGCCCTGGCCGGGGCAGTAACATCTTTGTTCGTGAATGGCTTTGACAAGTGCGTGTCCGACGCCCCCGGCTGCACCGCCTGTCCCGGGGAACCCTCTGATTTCGTCCCCGGTTCACTCGACGCGTCCCCGACTGAGCCTGCAGATGTAGCTCTCAAGATGTCGTCGGCACTCAGCGGCTTTTCATCGCTCGCATCGCCCCCCCCCGGCGGCGGGGTCTGTCCCGAGGAACCCGGTGCTTTCGTTCCCGGTTCATTCGACGCGTCCCCGCCTAGGCCTGCAGTAGCCTTCAAAATGTCGTCGACACTCAGCGGCTTTTCATCGCTCGCATCGCCGCCCTCCTGAGGCTCAGATGCTCGCTCCCAAACAATCCCGTCATCGTCCCTTATTGTGTCGCCAATGAAGCGAGCCTTTGTCTGGCCTCTAATCTGTGGAGATGTAAAAATGATCGTGTCGCCCTGGACCTTGTAGTTGCCACGGACACTGTGGCCGTCCTGAAGGAGGGAGCACACTCCATCGGAGCTGAGCTCGAGGAAGTCACCGCTCTTGCCTTTCCTTAAGTACGTTCCTTGTACGGAAGCCGCGTCGCCCTCCGCCGGCGGGCTCTCGTTACCCAAGGTAGCAGAGCCGGGGACCTGCTCGTCTCCGGGGCTAGCCTGCTGTCGGGTTTCCAGCACCTCCGCCACCATCTGCAGGACGGCATCCACAGGCGGCACCACCTTCTTCTGGGGAAAAGGGATCTTCAGGTCCGCGTAATAGCGGATGTCGTCGTAGGGATCGCTGTAAAGCTGGAAGACCACCCCGTCTTTTTGCACCGAGATCCCCGTAACCCAGCACGTCTCCCCAGCCACGAAGTTACGCGCCGGATAACCCGCGGACGTACCGTCTCCCGCCGTCATCATAGTGATCAAGAGATCCTTGCCGAAACCACCCCAGCCCTGCGATATCTTCCCGTTCTTGTACGTGTTCGACGGCGGCAGCGGCGACGCCACGCCATACATCAACAGACCTTGCTTGCGCAGCTCGACAACCGAACCAGCATCGACGATGTCTGAACGATCGGCTGCAGTCTTCGTTACAATAATCTGAGCGCTGAGCTGTTGAAAGATGGCCGCCCGATCGCCAGATTGCGCGGCCAGCCCAAGACCGAACAGCGACATGATTGCGGCCAATCCGAAAGCACAAAACCACCGAACCCGTTTTATAGGCCTCTTCCATTCATTTGCCTGCCCAGCATCCGCCTCATTTAGCTGCTTCAATCAGGCGCCCGGCTACTTACTCGTCAACTGGTCGAGCGCGTCTGGAGCCAACGCCACGTCTTGTGCATCGGGCGGCACATACGATGCGTCGCGGGCTGTTCCGGAATCTTCTAACTGCGACATTTGGGCATGCATCGCATGGACCTGAGCCCTCAGCTCCGGGTTATCCGCGGCAAGACGGTGTGTGTCCTGCACCCATTGTCGTATCTCCGGGTCAGCCCAATGGTTATAAAGCATCATTGCATACTGTTCGTCGGCGACATGGTGAAGTGCGAATGCTAGGAATCCGGCGTCCCACAACCCGTACCGGGGATACATCGTGTATACGTATGGCGGAGTCACCCACCCGTAGCTGTCGTAGAAGGCGTTTCGCCGGTAATAGTATGTTCCCGGCACGATATGCATCCTGGTGAGAATAAGCCTATGCTCGGGGCGAAACCGGATCGGGTCCATATGCCTCGTAAAGTGGGCACGTTCGACCTTGTAAGATTCGTGCGCGTGAGTGCGGTCTTGCTGACTTGGGTGCACGCTCATCCGCTGCTGCAGCTGAGCGCGATTGACCGGTCGTTGGTTCGAATTCGCCGGCACTTTGCCTGGCTGGGGGCGAATGACGCCTGCCGCGGTGCCTGATCGTTGGCTGGATGTCGCCGGCACTCTGCCTGGCTGGGGGCGAATGACGCCTGCTGCGGTGCCCGGTCGTTGGCTGGATGTCGCCGGCGCTCTGCCTGGCTGGGGGCGAATGACTCCTGCTGCGGCGCCTGGTCGTTGACTCGGTTCCTTGGACGACGCGTTTGGTGCTTTCGCTGGTGCTTGTGATGCCGCGCTGTGTTGTGGTTGAGCCTGTGGTTGGGCCTGTGGTTGAGCGTGTGGTTGAGCCTTCGGCGGTGGCTCGGCGTCTTTCTTCTTCTTGTCGTCGTTCGCCGAGAGAGCGTGTGCGCTCAGCACGGAGAGGGCAATTACCAGCGGGAGAATCTTGGCGTTTGCGTTCATGCTTTCTCCTTAATCTGAGATGTTGTGATTTTTGCAGGAGAGGACAAGCGGTTCCTGGTCGGCTGGGCTGCGTTTGAGTTCGTGGCTGCACCTCGCCGGCCGGGACCACGACGGTATTCGTCAACCCGGCGCCGGCGGCCCCGATCGTGACAGGGCCTTCCGTTGTCGGTGCAGGCTTGGCGAACCGGGTCGCAAGCGTTCCAGATCATGTAGGGCCCCCCTGGCCTCTGCCGGACGCCAGAATGGGAGAAGAAAGCACCGTCGGGACGACGAGAACCATCAGAATGCGCCCCATGGGAATCCTCCTCTCCTAGCTTAGTCAGTTGATCCTACCACCGCTGGGAGCCTGCTGATCTCGCTCATTCTTGAGCCGGTTTTCTCTCGCAACGTTCGCGAGGGTTCTCGGCTTCCTTGGGTCGCTGCGAAGGACTGGAGTCGGTGACGGCTCGGCGGCCGAGGCGGCGCGCAGGCTGGGGCTGACGGAAGCGCGGCTCACCCAGATCCTGGACCTGACGCTTCTTGCCCCGGATCTGCAAGAGGAAATCCTGCTCTTCCCGGCAATCAATGGCGTTGAACCGCTGAAAGAACGCGTTCTGCGAGGCATCGTTCGGGCGCCATGGGCTGACCAAAGGTTGCGCTTCAAGACAGAGCGCTGATGTTTGGGCCGTAGAGCCGAGGGCACCCCGGAGCACGTCCGTCCTGAGAAGAACAATCAGCTAACGTCGAGATCTCGACATCCTGAAGCTCCTGGAGGTCTCGACGGGCGTGATCGCACGCACGAAGAGCGACCTCGCGGACGCCGACACCGGTGCTCTGGTGGAAGACGAGATCCGCGCTCTCGTGCGGGGCTCGTTCCTCGCGAACGCTCGCCTCGTCGCCGTTTCGGCGGTCACCGGCGCCGGTCTTGACGCTCTGAAGGCGGCCCTCACCCGGGCCGCCCGCGGCCTCGAGCTTCGCCTCCTCGCGCACCTGTCGGGGGACGAGGCGCTTCTCGAGACGTTCAGGCGCGGGGAAGACATCCACCGGGCCACGGCCGCGAAGATCTTCGGTCTCTCTCCTGCGGCCGTGAGGCCGGACCAGCGCCGCAGCGCGAAGACGATCAACTTCGGCATGCTCTACGGCATGGGTCCGTTCGCGCTGGCGACGCAGCTCGGCGTGCCGCGCGCGGAGGCCAAGGAGTTCATCGCCGCCTATTTCGAGCGGTTCCCGGGAATCCGCGCGTGTCTCGACTCCATCCTCGAGAAGGCCCGCGCGACGGGCGGCACCGAGACGATTTTCGGGCGCGTGCGGCCCATCCCCGGCCTCCACGACCGAAACCACAGCGGGCGCGCGAATGCCGAGCGGATGGCGATGAGCGCCCCGTTCCAGGGAGCGGCCGCGGATCTCATCAAGATCGTGATGCTCCGTCTCGAAGCGGCTCTCGCCCGCGAGATCCCGGAGGCGCGACTGCTCCTTCAGGTGCACGACGGGCTCGTTCTCGAGTGTCCGGAGGCCCTCGCGGGAAAGACCGCATCTCTCGCGAAGGCGACGATGGAGGGCGCGGCGACGCTCCCGGTGCCGCTCACCGTCGACGTGGACCAGGGCCGAAACTGGGCGCAGGCGAAGTGAAAAGCCGCTTGAGGGGCCGATCCGCGACGGCTCCCGCTAGAATCACCCGGATGCGTCCCGCCTTTCTCGTCGCCGCCGCGGCGCTCGCCTCCGTTGGCCTCGCGAGCGTCGCGAGCTTCGCGGGAAGCGCGAACGCCCAGACGCCGGCCCCCCGGCCCGTCGAGGCGCTGCCCGACGTGGCGCGCCTGGCACCCGCCGAGGTCGTGTTCGTCCACCCCCTCACCCGCGCACTCGACGACGCGCCGAAACTCGCCGAACGCACGAACCCGCCCGATCTCGGGACGCGCCAGCCGCTCCTCCTCACGCTGCACCTGCTCGAGACCGGGCGCGTGGCGGAGGCTTTTCCCGTCGAGCCGCCGCTCAAGGCGTTCGCGACGCCTCTTCCGGCACTCGTGCCCCGCTGGCGGTTCACTCCCGCGAAGAAGGGCGGTCAGCCGGTCCCCACGTGGGTGACGTATGGCATCGAGCTCGCGGTTTCACTCGAGAAGGCGGTCTTCACGGCCTTCACCCTCGAGCCGATCCGGAAGGACGACCCGATCGTCGCCACGGTTTCGGACACGACCGGCGACGCGTGGATGGCTCGTTATCCTCGCGAAATCGACCCGAAGGACCCGGCCGTGGTCTCGATCGAGGACGTGGACGTGCTTCCCTCCCCCGAGAAGACCCCGTGGAGCCTCGACGCATCGCGCGCCCGCGTCCGCGTGACCGCTCTCGTCGAGGTTTCCGAGCAGGGCATGGTCAGCCGTTTTCTGCCAACGGGCGAAACGGAACCGCTCCTCGGGCTCTGGCTGAAGCCGTTCGCCGCGAAGTGGCGCTTCACGCCGGCCGTTTCGGGCGGCCGCCCCGTCTCGTGCTGGATGGCCCTCGATGCCACGCTCGACTACACGCTCGCCTCGGCGAAGAAAAAGAGCGAGCGTGTGGTCAAGAAGAACCTGCGTGCCATGTCCCCGTGACCCGGGGGAGCCCAAGACGCCGGGCTTCCCTAAGCCCCCGGGGGTTCGAGCCTATCCTTCTAAATAACCTGGAGGACACAACAATGACGATGGGCGATTTCACTGACTGCCAGGAGCATCCTCAGCCGAGTGAGAAGACGAGGCATGGACAAGTCCAAGGCGTACTGTTGACGTTGCTGGTCTTGGCGTTCAGCGTGATCTGCGCTGGTCCGGGCCTGGGTCAGTCTGCCCCTGCGCGCTCGACCGGCGCTCGCTCCCAGGCGGCACTGACCAACGAAGATGTGGTCAAGCTGATAAAGCTAGACCTTGGTGATGCGGTAGTCATCGCCAAGATCAACCAGGCGGAGGCTATCGCCTTCAAGCTCGAGACCGACGACCTAGTGAAGCTCAAGGGACAGGGCGTTCATAAGGAGGTGATCGCAGCGATGCTGAAGAGGGCTACTGTGCCCCAGCAAGGCACGCAGCAGGGCTCGCAGGCGTCGGCAGCCGCCACAGCTCCTGGGAGCGGGCCACAGACCACCACTGCATCTCACGTCGGTAGCGACATTCGGCTCATTACGGATTCAGGCGAGACTCTCTTGAAGACTACCATCGGCGACATCAATATCGTAGGCTTCGCCTTTGTCAAGATGGCCTACTACGAGATACCGGGGATCTCATCGCGAGTTCGAATCTCTGACAAGAGCGTGCGCATTGCGATTTCGGCCGACTTCCCCCCGGAGGGCTACTTCTTCGTTCTCCAACTTGGTATTGACAAAAAGCATAACAATCGGTCGATGAAGCTGGGTTCGGCCAGCCAGGGCTCCTTTCGAACGAGGGGTCAGGGCAAGCCGGACATGGACTCGGCCGTCCCATGCAAGGTCGAGAAAGTCTCTGACAACGAATGGCGGTTGGTGCCGGAATCGCCCCTCACGCCAGGTGAGTACGGCGTCTGGGCGGCTGCTCTCGCACAAGGAGTCCAGGGCCTCTACGACTTCGGTGTGGACTAGCCGGCTGCGTCTCACACACGCAGTTTCGATCCGTCAGCCTGAGAGCTGCAGCGCGTCGGAAAGCGGCAGACCGTGAGCGGCCAGCGGCACTTGAGGCGCTCGAGGGATTTTCGCAGCAGCCCGCGCGAATGGGTCGCAGTGGCCCTTGGGAAACACCCTTGGCGCGCGGAGTGGGGGTGCAATGGAAATTGCGGGGCGCCTTGACGAGACGCTTCCCGAAAGACTGTTCCGACACGCCGGGGTTCCGACTGGCGGAGCGGATCGGCGCACCTCTCGCCGCCGAACGCCCATGCTGGAGCGGACGCGGCGCCTGTGTGCCGCGTCCGCTCCAGGGGATAGTACTACGCCCAGTAGAAACCGCAGATGTTCGAGCCAGACTGGGCCTATGGCACGAGTGTATATGTGATCTCGTCCTGTGGCGTCGACTGGTCATAACCATAACGATCGGTGAAACGTACGATCGTGAGCGCGTTCCCCGTTTGACTGAACCCGAGAAGATTGCCGGTGCCCCAACCATAGTTGCCATCGCTAGTGCCAACGCCATAGCTCCAGGCTGTCGACGTGATGCCGGCGCTGCTAAGCCGGGTAGCCCACGGATTGTTCGCCATCGGCCCAACAAACCACGTGGCGGTGCTCGGATAGGTATGTTGGACCGCACCCGGTGCTGCGGCTAGGGAAAAGAGGGCGCCCCCCCCTATAGTGAGCTTGATGGTTGCTTGCCCACTCAAGATGTTGCTCGGGCTTCGATAGGTCCCCGCCTGGAAGGAGGCCACTGGTGTTGCCGAGGGGGCCGTTGCCGTCCCCAGTGTGAATGTGATCTGGTCCTGCGGAGTCACTTGGTCATAACCATAACGATCGGTGAAGCGTACGATCGTGAGCGCGTTCCCGATCTGACTGAACCCGAGAAGATTACCGGTGCCCCAACCATAGTTGCCATCGGCAGTACCGACGCCATAGCTCCAGGCTGTCGACGTGATTCCGATTTTGCTAAGCCGGGCCGCCTCCGGATTGTTCGCCATCGGCCCAACAAACCACGTGGCGGTACTTGGAAAGGTGTGCTGGTCGGCACCCGGGGCTGCGGCAAGAGAGAATAGAGCCGCTCCGGCGTCGGTCACACCCGGGCCGGCTATGTCGATCCCCCCTAGCCCGCCTAGAATGTTGCTCGGACTGAAATAGCGGCCGGTTTTGAAGGCGAGCGTCGCAGGGATAACTGCATCGGGCGTGGCTACCACGGCGAACGGATCCCCCGATGCGTTATTGATCACCGACGCGAACGCGAGCACGGGCTGATCGCTCGTGAACTCGACCCAGAGGTTCGTATCGGTCCTGCCAGCTACTCCAGGGAACGTCCCGGCGCTATCGAGTGGCACTTGGCTGAATCCATTCGCCCCCAGTGGACCGATTGTCCCGGACGAAAGGAGCACCCCGCCTCCTGCCCTCACCTTTACAGTTGCCGTGGCGTTCGCGCTTCCGGGGTTCATCACCACCAGGTTCGTCCGATATCCGGCGGAAGCACTCGTGCTTACAGCCAACTGAGCGATCAACCCCGCCGTCATCGCCTTCGTTGCGTCGATCCCTGGCAGCCATTGCCCGGACGTCGCTCCTGTTCCGCAAGCGTTCACATTATTGACGCTGGAAGAGACGATGATCGATCCAGTCGAATCGAACCGGATCGGGCCGTAGGAACCGCTCGCCAGCGTCTTTCCGAAAAGCGATTGGAGGACATTGTCAAACGAGGCCTGGCTCCTCCCTGCCACCGGAAACCCCGGAGCTAGGACCGTCGTTCCCGACGCCTGGTCGTAAAGCGTGGCTATCACTGTCACCGGCGACGTGCCCAAGTTCAGGATCCGGACGTCGGTGTGAAACTCCGCCCCGTTCAGTCCCGCCCGGAAGGCGGACGACGGCAAGACCCAGGAACCGGCCTGAGCCCAGGCGGCCGGGGAAAACAGGCTCAACATCGTTGCGATCAGAGCCGTGACGTATCCTGACTTTAGATTCATCTCTTCTCCTCCATCCGGCGTTCGCCGGTATTTTGCTTGATAGGCCATGTGTTGACGTCTCTATGGGAAGCCCTGAGCCGTTCCTCGCGTGCCTTGCCCTGCCGCGCCTTCGGAGCGGAGGGCCTCAGGACGTTCCGGCGGTTCGCCTTCAGCTGCCTCGGGCTCATGATGTAGGGATAGTACCTTCATTTTCGTCCGCGGCGCGGTTGAAGGTCGGGACGGGGTGCAAAAGGCCGACTCGCATGCCCGTGAGCGAGGTGGCGACCTCGGACCCGGAGACACAGGCGGTCATCGTCGAGGGGCGCCACGAGGATGCCTACGTCGTGATCGTGCGGGCGGCGGAAGTGGAAACGGTGGGGACGGTATGCTTCTATTTGGGGATGTTCAAAAGCGGAGCGGGGGCACGAGCACCCACGTTCCATCTGGCTTTTTTGCGAACTCTGCCCTGCCGGTTCCAGCGAGGCCGCGCACGCCCCCGCCTTGTGCCTCCATCATAGCCTTCCCAGCAGGGTTCAGTGACACGCTCCAGGCAAAGGTCGCCTCAGCGCGGGTGTCGATTGTCAAAAGCAGATTGGACACTGCTCCGATCTCGTACTTCCCGGCCGGCACCCTGCCGTTTGACTGCCCTAGATCGGGTCTGAACGCATAGGTATAGGTCTTAACCTCGGCCCTCTTTCTGGATGCGGTGCCTGAATAGAGATAGTCGGACCTACCCACGAGGTATGCGCGCTCGCCTCTTTCGATATATGTGAATGGACCCTCCGCACCTTGCGGACCATCGAGCCGATGGAAAATGAGTCTATTGTCGGGTGTAACAGAGGCCTCCAGCGGTCTTGCGGCCCAGGCTTCAGTCCCTCGATTGGATGTGCCAGACACGCGGTTTGAGTTAGAGACTGGTTGGAGCTGGAGCGTCAAGGGGAATTTGAAACAAGTGGCGTTCTGGTTCGCGAGCACGTAGTCGAGGTGCTTTGCCGGATCGCTCGAATCGCTCGATCTAACGCAGGTGTTTATGCCCGCCCAGGTCCCAGAGATGACCGGATAGCTGTTAACCTTCACGGCGGACTTGACGAGACCGTCGCCGATAAGACGTCGTAGTAGATAGACCTCGGCCGGCATTGGCTCCTGTGGCGTGTCAGCGCCCTCCCCTTCGTTGGGGGTGCCGGCAGTGCCGGTGCCCGGAAGAGGAGCGTATTCAGTGGCGGATTCGGCCATGAATGGCTGAATCATGGTGGTCGAGAGCGTAAAGGGCGCGCTCGGTAGGCTCTCCTTGATAAGCTGACCGGCCGTATCTTCATTCAAGACGGTCGCTGGGCGTGTTGTCGGGGCTGCAGGTGGGGCAGTGCCAGAAGGAGCACCCGGCTTGTTGCAGCCGGCCAGAGAGTTGACGATGATAAGAAGGCAACAGTAGAGGCGCATTGCTTCTCCTTTCGGATCGTGTCTGGTGCGGTGAACGGGGTAAGGCATGACGTGACTATGGCCGCCCAACGGACCCAAGCTCACCGGCTTGGAGCCGCACGCGAAATAGTACCGCACTCGCGATGCAGCAAGTTGCGGCTTCAAGTCCGGTGCAACGCCGAGTTGGGCGGCTCTAGGGGACGCGTTCAGCTTTGTGCTGAGTTGGGGTGGCGCCACTGGATCCTTCCACGAACCCCTGCGACTCTTCATACGTCAGTGTGTTATCTGAACCCTTCGTAATCTTAGCGCTTCCCTCGGCAAACGATACTGTGAGCACGCCATTCGTCAGCTGCGATGGCCACCGGTTTCCCCAAACGATACTCCCATTCGGGTTGGCCGTTCCGGAGTGAAAGGTGAAGCGGCCGCCACCGAGTTCCTCGAGTTTGAAAATCTCTCCGTTCTTCGACGGCATCCGCCAGGTTCCTTCAAAGGCTGCGACGTCCAGCTGGTCCTGAGTTGGTCGTGTCAGGTACCGTAGTTGGCCGAGGCCGCTGACGATCGCCTTGCGAGTTGTCCTGTCATACGAGATGAGTATGTTTCCAAGCGGGCCACCCTTCAGATTGCCTTCAGGCGTGAGTGTCCAAATACCCTCGTACGCCGCGCAATTGCCAATTCGCTGCCGCTCGCTCTTGATGACGTAGCTCTGGCCAACAGCCGAGACATCTAGGTGACATTGGCCCTCATTTCCAATCAGCGACTCGGCGGCGCCCCTCCATTTTCCCAAGTAGTCGTCACCTTTGGGCGCGGTAGGACCGCATGCGAAGGCGAGCGCGATTATCGAAACGAGAAGCGCCGCGACGTGTAGCTTGGGGGTGGGGCGGAGTTTCTGATGGAATGGCGTGTGGCTCGGCGGAAGTCGCGTGGTTCGAAGCATGGACGCCTCCTTCGATATCTGGATGATCTGAGTATATGTGCGGATTCCGGCCATGGTGAGCGTTCATTCCGGTCGAAGGTGAGCATCGATTCCGGGCATGGTGAGCGCTCTTCGGAGCGAAGCGACGGGAAGTCTGGCGGAAAGACTCTCCTTTCTTTCGGCGGATTCTACGCAGCTCTCCGGATTGGGCTCCGGGGATGCTTCGGTCGGATCTCTGAATCATCAGTAGCCGCGTTTTTCTTTTTGTTTCTTTTTCTTTTGTGGAAGCCGGTGAAAATGTGGATTTCGCCCCTTCACGGTGGCTCTCGCGAGGGTCGAGAGGCGCTCTCCTTGGCCCGCTCTTGCCGCATGGACGGTCCCTTCATGTGGATCTTGTATGCGCCAGGGATGAGGCGGTCGCAGATGGCGTCGGCGAGGGTCGGGTCCCCGATGGCGTCGTACCAGGCCTTGAGAGGGAGCTGGCTGGTGACGAGCGTGGAAGCGCTCTGATGGCGATCCTCGATGACCTCCAGAAGGTCCCGCCGCTCGGGCTCCTTGAGAGGCGCCAGCCCCCAGTCGTCGATGACGAGCAGGTCGGTCCTTGTCAGCTTCTGCAAAAGCCGCCCGTAGGAGCCGTCGGCCCGCGAGACAGACAGGTTGTGGTAGAGGCGTGGGGCCCTGAGGTAGTAGGCCGAGTAGCCCGAGCGGCAGGCCCTCTCGGCGAAGGCGCACGCCAGAAAGGACTTTCCGACCCCGGTCGAGCCGGTGATCAGAAGGTTGCGGTGATCGTGGATGAAGCCGCAGGTCCCAAGCGAGAGGATCACCGAGCGGTCCAGTCCACGTGGGGCGGTCCAGTCGACGTCCTCCAGGCAGGCCTGATGCCGGAGCTTGGCGGCCTCCAGCCTGCGGCGCTGCTTTCGTTGCTCGCGGGAGGTCCACTCGGCGTCGATCATCAGACCGACGCGCTCGGCAAACTCCAGCTCGGCGAATTCCGGCCGGCTCATCTGGGTCTGGAAGGCCTCGGCCAGGGCCGTCAGCTTCAGGGCCTGCATCTTCTCGACGGTGGCGTTCATGAGCATGGCAGCCTCTCGGTCTCGTCGTAGCAGGCCGCCCCGCGGATGTTTTCGTGATCAGGCAAAAGAGACGGGGCCTTCCCCGACGGCTCGAGCTCGTGGCGGTCGAGCCCGCTTTTGAGGATGTTCTTGACCGTCCCGTAGCTCTCGGCCCCAAGTCGCTTGGCCCGCCGGCAGGCGGCCTCGAGCCGCTGCTCTCCATGAGTTCGTGAGAGCCGCATCAGCCCGAGGCACGCCCGGTAGCCCTGCTCGGGATGCGGGCGGCTCCTGAGGATCTCGGCCACGACGTGCCCCGTGTCCGGTCCCGTTTTCTCGGCCCAGGCGATCAGCCGCGACGGGGTCCACTCGGCGTGAGCCCGGTGGGCGGCTGGCATGTGCTCGGATTCGGTCGACACCTGCCCTCGGCCATTGAGGCGCGGATGCGAGGCGACGCGGGAGGATCTCAGGAAGATTTCCACGCACCGCGCCGTGGCCCGTACCTCGACCCGCTGCCCCACCAGGGCGTGCGGGACGCTGTAGAGGTTGTGCTCGAATTCGACGTGGTAGTCGATG
>Ga0208080_1000710_pt1 | contig 16696 bp, 10 predicted proteins | sample NGESurdeep092012_3_FD_184476 | JGI IMG/M metagenome (GOLD analysis project Ga0208080, IMG submission 184476) | Arctic peat soil microbial communities from Barrow, Alaska - NGEE Surface sample 210-3 deep-092012 (SPAdes) | ecosystem: Environmental > Terrestrial > Soil > Wetlands > Peat ...
TCTCACACGTCTGGCACTCGAGGAAAAACCATGTCGAATTGCATCTGATGCGACAGTTGCGTTGCATGCAGGTGCCTCCGACATGATGACGATTCGACGACTCAGCATCGGAGCGGGCTACAAGTACCTGCTCAAATCAATCGCCGTGGGCGATGGTCCCGAAGGCGCTGACAGGTCGGACCTGGTTCGTTACTACAGCGAAACTGGCACTCCCCCGGGGGTCTTTCTCGGAGCCGGACTCCTCGGTCTCAACAACGGTCTGGGTGTTGCTGTCGGGCAGGCGGTGACGGCAGAGAACCTCCAAAGGATGCTGCAGGACTGCGCCGATCCGATCACCGGCGAGGTGCTCGGCAGGGTTCCGAGCACGAAGGCCGTGGGCGGTTTCGATTTGACGTTCAGCCCCACCAAGAGTGTCTCTACCGCTTGGGCTTTGGCCGACCGGGAGACTCGCGAAGTGATCTACCGGTGCCACCAGTTAGCGATCACCGAAGTTCTCACCTACGCCGAGCGCGAGGTCTTTCACACACGAACGGGCAGCCAAGGCTGCGTCGAAGAGGACATTGTTGGCGCCGTAGCGGCGAGCTTCACCCACTTCGATTCCAGGGACGGCGATCCCCAACTGCACGACCACGTGGTCGTGCTCAACCGGGCCCAGGCCAAGGATGATGGCGTGTGGCGGACCCTCGATAGTCGAGGACTCTTCGCGTCAACGGTGATGCTCTCGGAGATGCACCAGGGCGTACTTTCCGACCTTCTGACCGGCGAACTCGGCTGGGACTGGGCGCCCCACACACGGCGCTCCAGCACCGCCCCAAAGTGGGAAGTGGCCGGCGTGTCGACGCGTCTTATGGATGAGTTCTCTCAGCGCACGACCGCCATCGTGGATGCGAAGGATCGCCTCATCGCCCAGTTCGAAGTCGATCACCACCGTGCTCCCACCGACGTGGAAGTTCTCAAACTCCGCCAGACGGCGACTCTCTCTACCCGACGGGCCAAGCAGGGCCTGGGCCTGGGAGATCTCACCAAAGAGTGGACCGCTCGGGCCGCGCCGTACCTCGATGATGAGCCCATGGCGTGGGTGCACGAGCTCGGTGGCAGAGACGTGCCCGCTTTCACCAGCGAAGAGTTCGAGGACGAGATCTTGCTCGACATTGCGAACGCGGCTCTGGACTTAGTGAGCGTCAAGCGCCCGACATTCTCTCGAGCCAACGTCCAAGCGGAGGTGTTTCGCCAGATGCAGGGTGTTCGCTTTAGCAAACCCGCCGAACGGATTCTCAGCGCCGCTCGCGCGACCGACCTGGCCGTCGCCCAGGCGCTCCTTATTAGCACTCCCAATCTGCACCACACGCCACGTTTCCTGCTTCGCAGCAATGGCACCTCTAAGTTCCAGGGAACCGGCCACTGGCTTTACACCTCAACAACACTGCTCGACGCCGAAGCCCGTCTGCTCGACGCGGGCCAGCGCCTCGACGCGGCAGTCGTAAGTAGCGCCACGGTGGCGGGCGTTAGCGAGCAACGACTTCCCGGTAGAACCTTCAAGCTCTCAAGCGACCAGGCTCACGCCGTCGAGCAGATCACGACTTCGGGCCGGGTCCTCGACGTGTTGGTGGGGCCGGCGGGCACGGGCAAGTCCACGGCCATGGCGGGGCTGCGCGCCGCCTGGGAAGTCGAGCACGGTGCCGGTTCGGTCACCGGCCTCGCGCCCTCGGCGGCGGCGGCCGAAGTCCTGGGCGACGACATGGGCATCGACACCGACAATCTCGCCAAGTGGCTCTACGAACACCGCCAGCACAGCCAGCGCTTTCGCGAGTTAGAGCAGTTGCGCGAAAAGGTCCGCCTGGTCGGACTCAAAGGGCGAGTACCGAGTCCCGCGCTAACCGCGAGCATTCGCCAACGCGAGGAAGCGCTTGCTCGCTGGGGTCTTCGCGCGGGTCAACTGGTGGTGGTCGACGAGGCCAGTTTGGCTTCCACTTTCGCGCTCGATGAACTGATGTCGGCCGCTCTCGACGCGCGGGCCAAGGTCGTCCTCGTCGGTGATTGGGCACAACTCTCCAGTGTGGACGCCGGAGGAATGTTTCGCACCCTCGTGCGTGACCGGGGTGACGGTGCCGCGACCCTCGCGGACGTTCGCCGCTTCAGAGCCAACTGGGAGAAGCAGGCCAGCCTCGGGGTCCGCGGCGGCTCTAGTTCGGCTTTGGCCACTTACGCGACGCACGGGCGGATCGCTGACGGAACTCGCGACGACATGCTCGCCGCGCTCTACGCAGCGTGGAAGACCGACACTGATCGTGGCCTGCACTCGTTGATGCTGGCCAGCGACACCGCGACCGTCAACGAACTCAATGCTCGCGCCCGCGCGCAGCGCGTCGCCAGTGGCGAAGTCATCGAGGAAGGGGTCAACGTCGCTGGCGCCATGACTGCTGGCGCCAATGATCACGTGGTGACGCGTGAGAACAATCGACGTCTCTCAACGGACGCGGGCTGGGTCAAGAACGGTGACGTGTGGACCGTCTCGGCGACGCACGCAGACGGCTCAATGACCGTCACTCGACTCAATGGACACGGCACGGTCCTCTTGCCGGCCAGCTACGTCGCCGAGCACGTCGAACTGGCCTACGCCTCGACGGCGCACCGCGCCCAGGGACGCACCGTGGACACCGCGCACGCGTTCGCCAGTCCCACCACTACTCGCGAAGTGCTGTACGTGGTCCTGACGCGAGGATCTAACTCCAACCATCTCTACGTGGACACGCACTACGACCCCGATCCGTCAACCGGTCACGACAGGCTGAGCGAGGTCCCGAGTGCTCTGGAAGTGCTCGCCGGAGTGCTGCGCCACGAGGGAGTCGACGTCTCCGCTACCGACATAATCCGTCGGTCCCAGACCCAGTCGATCGCTGTCCTCGTCGCCGAGTACGACACCATCGTCGCCTTGGCCGACGGTGGACGCTGGGACGAGGTGCTTAGCCAGTCGGGACTCAGCACCACCGAGTTGGTTCAGGCCAAAGCGTCTCCCGCGTACGCGGCGCTGCTCGCCCAGCTTCGAGACACGGAGAGTCGAGGCTTCGACGTTCATACCGAACTGCCGATGCTGGTCACGGGTCGCTCGTTCGACGACGCCGATGACGTCGCTAGCGTCTTGCACCACCGCATCGATCACTACGTCACTGAAGTGGGCTATCCCAGCTCACCGGCGAGTGAACTCGTCGCCGGCATCTTTCCCCGCCCAACCGGGATCACCGACCCCGACGTCGTGCTCGCACTCAATGATCGCGCCGACGCCATGGAGCAGCGAGCCCGCGAACTCGCCACCATTGCGATTGAACGCGGTGAAACCTGGGTCCAGGACTTCGGCGATGCTCCTGCGGCAAGCGGACCCTACGAGCGGTGGGTACTGGAAGTTGCCACCGGCGCCGCTTACTTTGACCGCTGGGGTATTGACAACCATGACACCATCCTCGACGACGCAACCGTCAACCACGAACAAGAGACTCAGCGAAGTCGTGTCCTGGGTGCCGCCCAGAGGGCCAACATGCTCACCGTGGTTGAGACTCCACCGCCGAAGGCTGCATACGTATTTTCCGGCAACGACCTTCTGGAGTCGCCCAACCAAGATTTTGAACTTGACCTTTAGCCCGAGCACGTTGGCGATATTCACCACTTTGCGAGTCTGAGGGAAGCCTTAAGCCATACTGCAAGGCCACAATACAAACTGATCCTTCCGGGGCAGATTTAGGAATTCGGTTCTGAGAATTAATGTTCACTCATGAGCTCGAGTGGCCAGCTTGGCGCTTCGCGCACGCCGTCCTCGGACAAGAGAAATTGTCATTACAAGAGGCTGGAAAGGCGAAGTGTGATGAAAGGGCCTATACGTACTAACAAGGCCCTATGAGACGCCTCTGCCAAGGCCCAATGAGACGTCTCGTGTCACTGGCTTGAATTACAATTTTCATATGACGGCAACTCGACCAATTGCCATCGATCTCTTCTCAGGCGCCGGTGGCATGAGTTTGGGATTGGAACAGGCCGGATTTGACCTCGTCGCTGCCGTAGAATATGACCCAGTCCACGCAGCAACGCACCTTTTCAACTTTCCCGAATGTGCGACTATATGTGCAAGCGTTTCTGACGTCAACGGTGAATCCATCCGAGATAGCGCCAACATTGGATCACGAACGATCGATCTCGTTGTTGGAGGGCCTCCGTGTCAGGGCTTTTCAACGATCGGAAAGCGAAACGTACTTGACGCCAGGAATAACCTGGTCATGGACTTTCAACGAATAGTTGTCGAGTTAAACGCGCGCTCGTTCATTATGGAAAATGTGCCCGGAATGGCGATGGGGGCGCAAGGAGACGTTCTCGCGGAATTGGTGCGCCGCTTTAATCGTGACGGATATCAAGTGCTACCGCATGCACTTGTCACTGCCACCTCATTTGGAGTTCCACAAAAGCGCAAACGTCTCTTCCTCGTGGGGGCTCGTATAGGTGAGGCGTTACCGAGATTGCCGATTGGATCATCGGAAGAATGTCCCAACGTTTGGGATGCCCTCGGCGACCTGCCTGACATTGAGAAATATCCTGAATTGAGTTCGCGTGATTGGGTTAAAGCTCGTCACTACGCTCCGAGTCGTTACGCTTCCCAACTACGCGGCGAGTTGCCGGGGATCACAGATTTCTCATACAAGCGTCTTTGGGATCCCAGCATCCTCACTTCGAGCGCGTGGACGGTCCATACACCTGAGTCGATTCGCAGGTTTCGAGCAACGAAACCCGGCGAAATCGAGCCGATAAGCCGATTCCTTCGACTCGATCCTTATGGCTATTGCAACACACTTCGTGCCGGTACGGACGGCAAACGCGGTGCATACACTTCCCCTCGGCCGATCCACCCAACAGAACCGCGAGTCATCACGGTCCGAGAAGGCGCACGCCTTCACTCATTCCCCGATTGGTTTCGATTCCACGAGACGAAATGGCATGGCTTCAGGCAAGTTGGAAACTCCGTTGCACCTCTCGTTGGACGTGCTGTTGGAGCGTCGCTGTTAACCTCGCTTGATTACAAGCCAGTCCGGCCTAAACGCATTGTGAAGCTCGGAGATCAGTGGTTGTTGACGTTAACAATGGTCGAAGCGGCGGAATACTTCCAAGTGCCTTCTGACGTTGTAGGAAGCCGCGACCGGCGAACGGCATAATGTGGCGAAGAAGAAAGAGGCGGACAAGAAAGAGTCGCAGTATCTGCCAATAATTGAACGCATATTCTTCAATCATTATGTTATGGGTGAAGAAACTGTCACATTTAATCGAGAGGAGATTAACTCAGCTGCGGACGCACTCGGCGTAGCTCGTATAAAGAATTTGGGTGACCTTCTCTACTACTTTCGTCATCGACACTCTCTTCCGCAGTCGATTAGTGACCTTGCTCCCGGAAAAAATTGGGTAATCGTCGATGAAAGTGAGTCTGTGTATCGATTTGAAATTCGAGACGATGTCCACGTCATTCCGAATCCTCTTTTGACAGTTATTAAAATCCCGGATTCAACTCCCGGAGTCATCAGACGTTATGCACTCGACGATGAGCAATCGCTTTTAGCGATGCTTCGTTACAACCGATTACTTGACATCTTCGTCGGTACCGCGTGCTACTCCCTTCAAAGTCATTTAAAAACCAGAATTGATGGAAGTCAAACTGAGACTGACGAAATCTATATTGGTATTGGTCGTAACGGAGCGCACTACGTTCTTCCACTTCAGGCCAAAGGACACAAGGACAAGCTCGGTATTGTCCAAATCGAACGCGATTTTCGTTTGTGCGCGATGAAATTCCCTGATCTCATAGCGAGGCCAATCGGTGCTCAGTTCATGAAAGAAAACGTCATCGCTCTTTTTGATTTTGTTAAAGACGACCTCGACGGAGTCCGTGTGTTGAACGAACAACATTACTGCCTCGTGCCCCCGTCAGATTTAACTACTGAAGAATTGACCGAATATCGAGCTCGCGCGCTCTAGGCGTAGTTCTTACGAATCTTGACAGTCACCCAAAAGCCAATGGCTGCCCAAGCGATACTGAAAGTTAATTCAATTTTTTCTGATTTTGTCATGTGCTCAGGCTAAGTTCGCGCTGTTACATGCAGGAGTACCACCGCCGGGTGTATGCCGAAATAGCCTGGTCACCCGCGTCAGACATGCCCGAACACCAATCTCGCGGTGCGCGAACTAAAGGATCTCGGTGGCCACGTCCAGCTCCTCGAGGTCGTAGAGATCTCAAATCCGGTCCACACCCCCAAACACCTGCTCGAAGCAGTGTTTCACGTAATAGGCACGAATTCTTCGGCGAATATCACACGAAGAGAGAGTGCGCTTCACACTGAGTAGCGAGCGAACGTCCGTCAATAATGGTTCGCACAATGTTCGCGAGGGCCACCAGCCGCATCGAACAAGCTCTACTTGCTCCAACTTCCTCTTGGATTCTATTTCATCCAAGAACTCAACTCAACCAACAACGGTCCCAACCTCAATCTTCCGATTCTTCCGCGTTAAGGACAGATGAGAGTAACTACAAGCCGATCAAAAAATAAAGATAAGGATGCATTCCCTAACGGCTTCCGACCCTCCAGCGATACATCTGCGCAAACGCTTCAATATCTTTCGAATCTACTCCCTTGATTTTAGGTAGTGCGCCAGTTGAGCCCACGAGTTCCGCTTCCAAATATGTAAACTCGCGTTCGGTTAGCACGGGAACGCTGATTTCGAAAGCTTCAACTCCCGTGCGAACAAATTGTAAATCTTCAAACCTGCACGAATCGATTGTTCGATCAATAGCTGAACTGGTAACAATTCCTCCCCAGGTGAGCATTTTTGCGTCATCAGCGTATTCGAAGTTGAAAAGTTGACGAAACGGGAGACCGTGAGCTTCCCGAGCCGCAGAGTAAGCGGCGTCGTGAAGTATCTTTCGCTCTATCCGTGCTGGTCCCCATCCGTTCATTTCCTTCTCTTGAAGCCCGTCATCGACTAGCTCACCAAGCTTCGAGCGAAGTTTCTCCAGGCGCTCCGGCAACGGGACCCCAGTCGAAGCACCATTGACCGTAACGATCAAAATGCTCCCGGGAATGCATGATCGAATAACGTAGTCGACGTCACGAAGGATGTCAGTTGTGAGGACATCGGTGTAATCGAGCCAACTAATCGAAAGCTTCGTCCAGTCAACTTCAGGAAGACGGTCACGGGCTTCGCCCATGAGAACCTTGATGCTGTTGTACGGCTTATTAAATTCCAGCCTGTGTTGGATGTAACTGTCTTTTTCAATGCTCGTCATCTGAGGTAAGCCGAGACCGCGGTGGAACTCAACGAAATCAATGAACTCGAGCCCTCCGAATCCGACGTATTGAAACTGATCGAGTGAGGCGATCGCAGTAAGACGCCGACAAGCATCAACAATCATCCTCCGCTGAGCTGCTTTTGCAGGTCGAAACTCGTATTGCTTCGCCATTAGTTGATTTCTTGGTCATAGAAATAGTCGAATGTCAAGCGGCCCACCTCCGAGGCACTTGAAGCTCCCAGGGCCTGTGCGACCTCCTTGTATCGATCAGGGTCAACGACGTATTGGATACGGCTAATTTTCGCGGTTAACACTTCGCGACGTTTCGTCGGAGGCGACAATGGCGCAATCATAAATTGAGACGTGGTCAGCGAGCTGATCGGCTGATCGGAGGTTTCATCCAATGCACTTAAAAGTTCTGGCTTCGCTTCTCCTTCCTCAAGACGGGCGCGGACCTGTTTTCCTCGATTAATTACTGCCTGCACTGCGACGAGAGCGGTCTTCATTTGTGATTGCACCGCTCGAAACACAGGTGAGTCACGATCAACCGCAGTCTTGGTCGTGTTCCAGGGCAAGAGGCTTGCGTTGTCTGCGTAGAGAAATACAAACCCGCGAAACAAACGATATTGCGGGTGGTAGGCCGCTGCCGGGTTCCCCCATCCAGTTACGAGGGACCGATCTGCAACGAGCAGAAGTCGATCATTGCAAAAGAGATACCACCCAGCGTCGCCCGGGTCCTGAAAATTCTCCGCCCGTCCGTCATCCTCAGGATCCGCATCCTGGTCCCGTTTTGGCGGAGCAATAGTTCCCGCATAGAGCTTTACGTCCACAACGCCGCCATCATTCTCAAGCCGGATCTGCTTGTAAATTGGCTTCAAAATTAATGACGATTGGAGCGAAGGTCTGGACGCACTGAGTGGCGTTTCGCCGTTGACCAATATGCTCAATCCACTCTGAATCGATTCTTGGTGCCGTAAACGAAGTTCCGTACGAAGTAGTTGAAGCACTGAGGGATCGTTCAAGTCGTCTCGAACACTTGGATGCAGCCGTGTGACCTTGATCGTGGTTCCTGATCGCTCGTCATTCGCAAGGGTGGCGTTTTCCTGAAGGTCGCTGAATTCGAATGTCCACTCCTTTTGAATTGCCCATTCCTCGACATCGACGTGCACACTGAAACGTGACCCATCCCGACCACCGTCTCGACTGCGATAGGTAGATTGAAGTTCGAACTCGCCTCCGATCTTGAAAATGGCGCGCTTCATTCCCACTCCGAACTGTCCGACTGAACGCTTTAAGCCGGTGAAATCCTTGGAGCGACCAAACCTAAACGCATAGTGTCGCGCGTTGTCGACCGTGATACCACCTGAGTTGTCCGAAATCGTAAAAGATTCATCTGTTGCTTCTATCCTGACCCATTGACCGGTCAAGTCACCATCTGGGTGGAGTCCGCGAGCCCCGTCGACGCTGTTGTCGACGAGGTCCACAATCGACGGTAACAATTCGATGTCTTTCGTCAACATCTCGATGAAGAACCGCTTTTCCGCCCCAGCCTCAATCATCGTGTCAGAGTCTCGCGTCACCATCTAGACATCATGCCCGATTATCTTTCATCACGCATTCTTATGACGAAGGTTGCTAGATGCGAGAGCAGCGCGAAGCTTGTGAGTCCCTCATCTGGTGGTCAGAGTGCCTGCACTCTCCTGCATAAACCAGGTTCGAGTACGCTCGAATTTGATGTTGTCTCGGTTGAATCAAAATGCAATTTCAAGAAACTAATCAACGAGCAGGCGATCCAGCTAACTTGAATAACGCTGATCAAGACAGTCACGACCTATTGGGATGAAAGTCCCAACCCCTAAAATTCAGATGGAAGGATGCGTCAATCTTCTTGATGAGCATTTCCCCTTCAATTCGAGGATGTTCACGTAGGATTCTCCACAATGCCTGCCGCGACGAGCAATTTAAAATCCTTGCAACCATTTCTTCGTTGGGCTGGTGGTAAGCGATGGCTCGTGCCCTTGATCCGTGAACTCACGGAGGGCGTCAAATATGAGCGCTACATTGAGCCCTTCGCAGGAGCGGCATCAGTCTTTTTCGGACTTGGTCCTACAGTGCCTACACATCTCGTCGATTCAAATCAAGAGCTGATTGAGACGTATCTGACCGTTGCGAGATCGCCAGAAGCCGTTGCCAAGCAAATTTCACAACATGAGAACTCGGAGCATTACTACTACCAGCTAAGAGCGACCGATTCTCGGGGGTCCATTCAACGAGCTGCACGATTCATTTTTCTTAACCACACCTCTTTCAACGGAATCTATCGTGTCAACCTGAATGGCGAGTACAACGTTCCCTATGGATTCCGTGATAGGCCAAATTTTCCGTCCCGCACTCACCTTGTTGCTGCAGCCGAGCGGTTAGTTAGTTGCACAATCACATCTTCTGATTTCGCCGAAATACAACGAGATGTTTGCCGAGGTGATCTTTACTTCCTAGACCCTCCCTACACCGTTGCTCACGACACAAACGGTTTCTTGAAGTACAACCAGAGGATCTTCTCTTTCGAAGACCAGGAACGGCTAAAAAAATTCATCGATACAGTCCGGTCACGTCGTGCTCACTACATCCTCACAAATGCTAACCACGCTTCGATACACGAACTTTTTGGGAATCGAGACCGAGTCATCCAAACACATCGCAAGAATCTTGTAGGCGGACTCCACGCCCTTCGGGGCAGCGCAAGCGAAGTCCTCATCACCAACTTGGGCCAATGAAAGTGGAGCCGTGACGACGGAATTAGACCAGCAGCTGATTCAAAACAACAAGATCAAGTCCGCGATCCGAGCAAGGCTACGCCCGTACGATGAACTCAATATTCGCATTGGGCTTCTCGACGAATACGTTCTGCAGGGATGGTCAGCAGAGAAATACTTAAAAAGAAGCGTCAAGATACGTAGAACCAAATCTCACGATGCAGCGTTTGAAGACAAAGTCTGGGCAGTAATGGCAAAACTCGGGCTGCCACATCTGAACCTGGGCCGTGACTTCAGACTCAGCTATGGCGCGGGTCCAAATGAGGCGAAGCAAATCGATGTCTTTGCCGCAGACGATGATGTTGTGCTCGTCATTGAGTGCAAGTCAGCCATCGAAACGAGCACGAGAGCGTTCAAAACTGAAATCGAAGCCATTCAAGGAACACGCGACGGTTTGATTCGTACGATAAGAACCAATTTTCCTAAGCACAAAATTAGGTTCATCCTGGCGACACACAACATTGGAATAACGCCAGCGACGCGAGAGAGAATCGATAACGCAGATGTAACCCATTTAGATGAAGATGCCATCGAATATTTTTTTGAATTGTCCGATCATCTCGGCCACGCTGCAAAATACCAACTGCTTGGAAACTTGTTCTCCGGCGTAAAAATTCCGGGGCTCAATGGCACGGTACTCGCCATACAAGGAAAAATGGCTGGCCACACTTACTACAGCTTCCTAATTCAGCCCGAGAAGCTCTTGAAACTCTCATATGTCCTTCACAGAAACCGCGCGAACAGCCTATTGATGCCAACATATCAACGGCTTATTAGAAGGTCCCGACTCAAAAAGGTCGCTGCGTTCGTTGAGGAAGACGGATTCTTTCCGAACTCAATCATTCTCAATATTGAAGAGGGAAAACGAGGTGTTCGATTTGAACGTATCGCTCAACCTGACAGTGATTCGCGCGTTGGAATTCTTCACATTCCGCAAACTTTTCGCGCTGCCTATGTGATTGACGGTCAACACCGACTCTATGGTTATGCGAATTCCGACCGTTCATCCACAGACTTGATTCCAGTCGTAGCATTTGTCGGTTTGGAACGATCAGAACAAGTTCGACTTTTCATGCAGATCAATGAAAATCAGCAGGCCGTTCCGAAGAATCTCCGCAATACCTTAAATGCGGACCTCCTGTGGGATTCTGACGATCTTCGCGAGCGATCCAGTGCACTCAAGCTTCGGATTGCGCAGCACCTTGGTGAAAGCAGAACGTCACCGCTATTTGGACGCGTGATCATAGGTGAGAATCCAAAGAGTCAAACGTGTTGCATCACGATTGATGCAATCAACGTTGGACTTGATCGCTCAAATTTCTTTGGGCAATTTGGCCGAGACGAAGTGAAGAAGACTGGGACCTTTTATCTTGGTAATAGCGAGTCGACCTTTAAGGCCTTGGCTCCTTATCTTGAAGAATGCTTCAACTATCTCAGACAAAACTTGCCCGAACAGTGGGAAATTGGAAACGGTGAAGGCGGTTTCCTCTTCATAAACAACGGCGTCGAAAGCTTCATCCGAATTCTCAGTGATGTGACAGATCATCTCGTCAGCATGGAGAATATCGATCCGACGGAATATAGCGCTACGAATCTCTTCGAGTTTGCCGAATATCTACTTGAGCCATTAGTTAATTATGTAAGAAGTCTCGATCCCTCTCAACGAATCGAGTTCCGCCGGCAATATGGCGTCGCAGGCAGAACTAGATATTGGAGACGTCTCCAGCAAGCCATCCGAGCGGCGGTTCCTGAATTTTCACCGAACGGACTAGACGAATTTCTTGCTGACGAACAGCGTCAATTCAACACGAGTTCATTCGCAATGATCAGCGATATCGAACAGTTCTTAAGGAGTGACATGCGCGAGAGGCTTGAGCGCAAATATGCGAGTCGGTGGGTGAAGGACGGAGTTCCTGCCAAGGTCGTAACAGATGCTTCGGCACGAATGATCGAAAAAAACCTTCATTTGGATCCCGACGAAGAAGTGGAAATGTGGGATTGCCTAAACCTTATTCAATTTCAGCAGGTCCTCCAATTCAAGCACGAGCAATGGACAGAATTGTTTATTGAGCAATACACCAGACCGGAGGAAATTGACCTGCCAGGGGGATGGAAGTCAAAAACTTCTTGGATGACGAGGCTTAACGAAATAAGAAACAAGATTGCTCACGATCATGTTGTAAAGGAGGGTGAGTATGAATTTCTTACCGAGTTGCACGGTTGGCTTATAGAAGGACAGATGGTCACCGCGATCTAGGTCCGAGTCGGCACGTCCGCCAACCAAAAAATCGTCTAAGGGCTGATGCTCCCGACATTCCACCACGCCGCAAATGACGCCTGCCAAGACTCACTTACCGATGGTGGAATCGGAGTGACATAAACAGGGTCACGTCCAAACCCGTCAGGGCTCGCGTCAACGCTGAAGCCCCCGCCGTCCCACAAGTATGCCCTTCCGTGAAATGGCGGCTTGTTAGTGATCCAACGGACTGCAATTCCTGAATTCGAGGTCTGTGGCGGCGGAATACCCTTCGAAGTCAGGACTTCAATCGGGACAGATACATTATCCAACATCGTCCAGTCAAGAGCAATCTTGCCGAAATAGCGATCAACTATACGAAGTACTCCACGTGCCTGAGAAAGGCGATCCCTCATTACGTTCCGAACGTCACTACCCGGAAGGAACAGAGTGGAGTCAGCGCCATGATCGAACAGCAATTCATACTGTTTCCGCACTCGATCAACGGCCGAAGAACGGTCGACGAATTTCGGCGGTGAGTTCCGTCTTCCAATAATGGTTGTGAAAACGCGCTCCTCGTCTGGATCTATTGCTTTTACAGTCAAACCGATAGATTCAACAATCCGAAACTTACTCTGAGAGGCGTCCAAGAGCGTCCCATGTCTGTCGTGCAAACGGACGGACCGTTCGACGCCCGACCCAAGAGTAGGCAGACGAATCACAATATTGGGTTCCCCACGAACGTGGTCGACATCAAGGTCCTCAAGTCTCACTTGCTGGCTATGGACAAGTTCTTCGTTGACCCATTCGTCAAGACTCACCGAAAGATCTTGGACATCGATTCGATCTGATTCGATCCCCAAGTAGCAATCGAATGTCCCGAGATCCTCGCCGCCGCGAAGCGCGCTGATCCAAGCGCGTCTTTCAAGTCGAGCGAGCACGATTCCTCCCGGAAGTCCAGGCGCACACATCAGCCCCACAGACAGCGGTGAATCTATATAGCTCTCTTGATCGACGCTCCATATCGTTGGAACATCAAAGGTGACATCGGGTCCACGAAAAAAGAAGCCAGTTGATGAGCGCACTGACGCCGTTACGAAGGTCGATGCCGGAGAATCCATCCGCGGCGAGATTCGCAGAGGTGCGAAGGGCGCCTCAATCGTCATTTGGACATCGGGAATCATACCCAGTCGCTCACCAATACCAGTCGTAACGACTCCGGCGAGCCACCTCGTCGCGGCCGCAACATCGGTTACCTCTCGAAATGTTCGGAACTCGTTCGCGCTCGTTGAATAAGTCGGGTTCGTGGGCTCAGGTGCACCAATTGGAAGTATGGCGTGGAGAGCCTGCCATCCCTGCCAATTCGAAACTCCGAGGCCAGGTGGACCGATGATGATAGATGCTCTGAGTAGGCGTTCGGTGTTGTCTTGTGTCCTCGTCACCGCTGAAACGATGGCAATCTCTTCCCCTTCTGGGTTTAGATAGTCAACGAGGGCAGATACGTCGGCGTTTTCCATGTTTCTCATTCCATTTTGGGCCACATTACGCCCACTAGTTACGTCTCGCTTTGGAATCTATTGCCACTATCGAAACTTCCAATTTTCTGGATCATCCATCCGAGCGAAGATGACGTGGCGAATCCGCGGTTCAAGCAATACTCGACTTAATCATTCCAAGACCATCCGTAATCTTTCGAATCGTTCGCGGCATATTCCAACAAATTCGAATTCAACTCTGTCATTCCTTAGTTCACGACACAAAATCTTCAAAATCATGAACTCTTATTCGCCGTGATCGACCGATGTACAAGGAAGGGATAGTTCCGAAATCGAGAAGATCGTACATCTTCGATCTACTGATGGAAAGCACGTTTGCGGCTTCCGAAATCGTGAGCAATAACTTCGGTGAAATGGATGCCTCTAGGTTTGGCGCGTCGAACTCCTCTGCTGTCTTGTCTGAATGATCATGCGAACTCTCGCCACCTGTCCTCGCTCAGCTTCCACATGGATTGCGTAACGGCAACGTAGCCTGAGGGATCCTAGGAGAGTTCACTCTTGACTCCTCATTAATGTGCGAGCGTCTCTTCAAAATCCCACGGTTCATCCCACGAACTAACTCTTCGAGAGCCGACCAGGCCTACGCCGACCAACGGGTTTCCTTATTTTTTAAGACATTTGCGACACCGAACCACCGCTCCGACCGGTCGTACCCCACTTTTAATCCCAAGGTGCCGGGATCGAGACCCGAGCGGCCCACTGAGTGAAGTTGAACGTTCACGCTCGTGGACCCCAAAGGTCGCCGCGCCATGTATGGAAAGTCGAAGATTTCCGAATTAATCGCCGTTTCGCAAACCACCCTTACTTTGATTCAGTAGGACGTCGCGCACCGCTAAAGGCCTCAATTCAGGCCTCATATTTTCGCAGCACCACGAATCAAGTTTGGCGCGTCACACCTGTCGTAAATATGAAACGTCGCCGACGGTCCAAGTGGGCCAATTATTCAGAGGGTCGCATACCTCAAAGCCAATTAATCAACGAGCCGTCAGCAGCCCTTTACGCCGTATCATCACTACCTCGTACCAGGCGAAGACTTCGTGGATCAGCTGGAAGGACATCCCAAATTTCGCTGTCGACAAGTTCGGGCATCTCAGTTGCAGGTAAGTGCTGTTCAAATAACGCGAGCGTCTCCCCATAACCGCTCGCCGCAGGAGCAACGATGCCGTGGAGCCCGAGTTGATGCGCAACTCGTCCCACGTTCTGACAAGCCGTATGCGAGCCAATCCCCGACATGAGATCATCCCTAGAAAGACCGACGCGTCGCTGTGCGGCCTCGCTTCGAAGGTCGAGAATCTCAGTCACCGACACTTGACAAATAAGCAGTCGACGCGGCGCAACCATCTCCCCGGTCATGCCAGAGTCAGCAAATGGATCCACGAGATGGCGATACGCCTCGACCGTGACAGAAAGTCGAGGACGACCAAGATAGAGAACCGAGTACATGCCTGGCGGCCCCCATCGCCCACCACTATTGGATCCGGTCAGCTCGCGCCAGCTCTGACTCACGTGCCGCTCGAAGAGACCCGCAATCGCAGATCGCGGAGCGGCCGCAACGTTCTGGGCGAGCATGCGGGCCACTCAGACTGCCCCCGCATGAAGCCTCAGTACCGCATTCACTACCGGCTCAAACTCGCCTTCAGTGAGCATGTCAATTGGACGCTCACCAGATAACTCGGGGTTTCGAGAATGAAGCCAGATCTCGATGCCTTCAGGTCTATAGACGCCTTCCAATTGGCGGACAATGTAATAAACGTCAACTAAACGATCACGCGCCTCCGATGCGGGACGATACGTCCCAGCGGCCCAGTTCTGGACCTGGCGCTCCTTAACCCCAGTAATCTGACCAATCTCTGCAACAGTAAGGCCTCCTCGTCGAATTTCGTCCACTAATGAAGGAAACGAAAATCCGGTCTCCGCCGTTTCTGGGCTCACACGCACCACCCTCTTTCCACGCCTTGCGCAACATCTTTAACTACATGACTAACTTCAGATATGATAACATACTTGACAACAGATTAGGCACCCGAACCGAGGTCCAAATGGCCGAGTTATTAATTCGAGCGGCGTTCAATGACCACCTGGTCATCGGGGATCTGCTCGCCCCATCGACTGGGGCTCGGCTTGTGCCACCTCGTCCCACAATCAACCAACTAGTCGCCGACGCGCACGTGGCAGAGGCCAGACCAATCTTGTGCGAACTTGCTCAAAGTGCAGGAGTTCCCTACCTCGTCGATCCGAACACTCATTTCCTCCAATCTGAAGTTGCCGAAGATGACAAGTGGGCGCGACTGCCTTACGCGCAAGCGGCAGCGATTGCTCCAAATACGATCCGGGTAGCGCGGCTCGTAGCCGAAGTAGTCGGATTCCAGCTCGAAAAGGGTGCGACCACGATCATCCCGCCATACTTCTATTCATCGTCGTCCACCGACCCTTGGTTCATCCTCTCGCTGAGTCTGATAGACGAAACTGCCCAGTTCATGCGGGACAACGATGTGCAGTTACCGATGCTGCCGGTGCTTTGCGCTCAGCTGCAGTCATTTGGCAATCATCTCCTCTGGTCACGTGGACTCGATCGTTTTATTGAACGCGTAACCGGTGTCGAAGGGTCGTCGGTTGCGTTATGCCTCTCGCCCGCGGGTAACGGACAGGACAGTTACGGCAAAGTGCGTCGCCTCTTTGAAGCGACGCGACACGTCAAGGCGTCCGGCTTACGCACCGTTGCGTGGCGCCAAGGAATTTACGGACCGGGGCTTGTGGCTGCCGGAATTGACGGGTA